>Ga0209777_10000388_pt1 | contig 74127 bp, 108 predicted proteins | sample FrelakmetHBP12HB_FD_187147 | JGI IMG/M metagenome (GOLD analysis project Ga0209777, IMG submission 187147) | Freshwater lake sediment microbial communities from the University of Notre Dame, USA, for methane emissions studies -HBP12 HB (SPAdes)... | ecosystem: Environmental > Aquatic >...
AATGGGCTTCATCCAATGAACCTCAAAGTCCATGGGATGTTCAATGGGCTTCATCCAATGAACCTCAAAGTCCATGGGATGTTTAATGGGCTTCATCAGATGAACCTCAAAGTCCATGGGATGTTTAATGGGCTTCATCCAATGAACCTCAAAGTCCATGGGATGTTTAATGGGCTTCATCCAATGAACCTCAAAGTCCATGGGATGTTTAATGGGCTTCATCAGATGAACCTCAAAGTCCATGGGATGTTTAATGGGCTTCATCAGATGAACCTCAAAGTCCATGGGATGTTTAATGGGCTTCATCAGATGAACCTCAAAGTCCATGGGATGTTCAATGGGCTTCATCAGATGAACCTCAAAGTCCATGGGATGTTCAATGGGCTTCATCAGATGAACCTCAAAGTCCATGGGATGTTCAATGGGCTTCATCCAATGAACTGTTTAAATTAAAAATAATGAAGGAGGGTTCTTGAAGGCAAAAGCTAAACGCCTTACTCATTTCACCTTAGCACCTTCACCAATCAATCGCCTATATACCCCTGTCAATGCATCTTTGTCTTCAAGTAATGATAACTCACCAATGATTCAAATGCCAGAAGTCATGGAATTTTTGTTTGAGCCAGCTCGATACAAAGTGGCTTATGGAGGACGAGGAGGCGTAAAGTCTTGGAGCTTTGCTAGGGCGTTGTTGCTGCTTGGCGCCCAGAACAAGTTGAGGATACTATGTGCTCGTGAGTTTCAAAACTCTATCAAGGATTCAGTTCATCAGTTGCTTCAAGACCAGATCACCTTGATGAGGCTCCATGATTATTATCAGGTGCTTCAGACAGAGATTAGAGGCATTACGGGCACAGAGATGATTTTCATGGGCCTTAAGAATAATGTCAATAAGGTAAAGTCGACAGAAGGGATCGATATTTGTTGGGTTGAGGAGGCCGAGAAGATCAGTGAGAACTCTTGGCAGGTTTTAATTCCAACGATTCGTAAAGAAGGAAGCGAGATCTGGATAAGTTTCAACCCAATCAACGAGACCGATCCTACTTATAAGCGTTTTAAGACTAACCACCCTTCTGAGTTCACACCCAGTGGAAAAAGATATTGTTTTTTAATTGAAACGGGTTGGAAGGATAATCCGTGGCTGCCTGAAGAGTTGCAGATGGAAAAGGATTATTTGGCCAGGGTTGATAAGGACGCCTATGACCACGTGTGGGGCGGGCAGGTTCAACGGAAGTCTAACTCTCAGGTGATGCATGATAAGTGTATCCTTGACGCATTCGTCCCAGACTTGACGCTGTGCGAGTGTGGCCACCGGGTTGATAAGCACAACCTACCATCTGGGCAAGAGATTCCTTGCCAGGTATGCGGGTGTAAAGAGTTTAAGGAAGTTTGGAATGGTCCTTACTATGGGGCAGATTGGGGCTTTTCATCTGACCCGGTTGTTTTAATTAAGGATTGGATTTGTGGGAGAAAGCTTTATGTTGAAGAAGAGTTTTGGAAGGTGGGAGTGGAGCTTGATCAATTGCCTACGGCCTTTGACACCATCTCAGGAGCCAAAGAGCATACTATTCGCGGAGATAGCTCTAGGCCAGAAACGATTTCCTACCTCAAGAACCATAAGGAAAACCCTTACCCGAAAATCATCGCGGCAGAAAGTTGGCCGGGTAGCGTAGAGGACGGGATCTCCTATCTTCGCTCCTTTGAGCAGATCGTCATTCACCCTAGATGTGTTCATACGGACGAGGAGTCACGCACCTATAAGCATAAGATTGATCAATTAACTGGGGACGTGCTGCCAGACATCATCGACAAGAACAATCACTGTTGGGATTCAATCAGGTATTCAGTGCAGCCTCTGATTAGGCGGCGACAGATGCCAGGGTTGTTCTTCGTGAGCCGGGATGATAAGGGAAAAGTAAAGCATCCAGACGATCAGCATCAAGTCGTGCCTAAGAATATTGGCGGGTTGGTAGATGCCAGGGCAGAGGCGTGGTACAGGGGAGATTGAGGTATATGGAAGACCAAGCAATGATACTAACGACGCACAAAGTTCTCTCTGATAAGGTTGTTGGTGAGATGAAGAAAAGGCTGGAGGCAATGGCAAGGGTCGGGATCTCGTTGAGAGTTGCCTTTAGGCAGATAGCCAAAGAATTTGGGTTAGAGATAAAATGGACAAAAACAATAAGCGAGTAAGGAGGATGATCTTATGACACAGTTAAATAAAGATGGGTTGAAGGTCAAGTTTGCGAAAGATTTGATTGAGGATATTGTTCTTATGGACTCTCAAGTTAAGGCATTCTCTGATGAGCTGAAGCTTGAAAAGGGCTACAGAGCAGATTTAATCTTTGTGACGAACTATGAAAATGCCCTGGGAGCTGTCGCCACGATATTGGGAAATGAAAAGTCAAGGCTTGAAGCCATAGCCGTGGTACTGCACACCAAGTAATTGCATCGATTGAGTGAGGTTAAAAAATGGGCAAAGACAGCAGACGGATGAGGAAGGAGCTTAGACGATTTACCAAGGACAAGGTGGATGACCTGAATCCTAGGGACGTTGTCCTGGCCTTCATCGATGAGGCCATGCAGCGACCCTTGCTGCAAAGGGTTAAGCTGGGGTTTGGATTGATCACGAGGTGGCAGAAGCTTCTGCCGGTTCAATTGAGAGAGGACAAGCGAAGCAATGAAGAGAGAACACTTCAATAGGCTTATTAATCTTTCTAGAGATGCTTGGCTCGTTCAACAGTCGACCAAGCAAGATCTCACTGGCAAGAGCATTGGCTTCGTTGATACTAACCTGGGTCTTGACCACGCGTTAGCTTGCGTTGGGTCTGGGTTTAAGGTTATTTATTATATAGCCAGTGGCGGAGCATATCCCTACCTGAAAGACGAGAGGTCCGGGGATGGATTTCCGGGGATCAATAAGGTGGAGTGTCTGACGGACGCTGTGGCTTGCGACGTCGTGGCCTTTATGGATTGCTACTTTGGTCGGGACGCTGATGACTTGCGAAAGGCTGGCAGAGATGTCTATGGGCCGTCTCAATGGTGGACTGAAGTTGAGAATGATAGGCGTAAGGGATGGCTCCGGCTTGAGGAGATGGGTGTCGGCGTGCCGGACGGGGTGATCGTCAAGGGGTTAAAAGAGCTTTTGAGGTATATTAGAGATAATCAGGGAGAAGGCAGAAAGGATATTTATTTTACTGAAACAAAGTCGGGGACATTGATTGCGGTAGCAGTTCCCAAGTATATTTATCCACCAGCACCTTACTATGTTCCTAAGTCCTATCAAGATTTAATCCAATTGACTGAAGTGAAAGACAACCCCTCGGTAAAGGTCTTCTATATCAAGACGTCTAAGTATCGTGGCTCTAAGGAAACTGGCGGTAGCGTGTTGAATTGGGTTGAGGCTTTAGTATCTGTTACTCAGGGGATGTTTGGCCCTTACCTGACTGATATGGAATTTTTAGTACAGAGCCAGTGTCCTGGAAAAGAGTTTGGGGTAGATGCCTATGTTAATGGCAAAATGATTCTACGCCCTTACCTTTTTACGACTGAAGAGAAAGGCTCGGGCACCGTGGGCAAGTGGGTAGAGTCCGGGCCGTTGGATGATTTGCTCTTTAAGAAGGTCTTGCCGTCGTTGATAAAGACAGACTATCGGGGGATGATTTGCTTTGAATTTTTCATCGACGATAAAGGTCGGCTCAGGGTGCATGACCCTTGCACTAGAAATAGTTATCCTTGTTCGGCTATCCAAGCTCATAGGATTAAGAATTATCCGGAGGTCATTTGTGCCGTGGCCGCTGGAAAGAATATTCAAATTGAGGTTGATGAAGGTTATGAAGCACAGGTTGGCCTTTATACCGATGAGAAGGACACGTGGCGGCCTATCAGGTTTCCTGAAGAGATCAGAGAGAGCGTAGGGTTCAGGAGGGTCGTGATCCGAGATAAGGAATACTACTACTGCCCTGGGGATTTTGTCGTGGCCACGGCCATGGGTTCAGGCCCGACGGCGGAGACGGCAATCGATAAGGCCAACGAGGTCGTAAAGCAGATCGAGTGCTCCAACAGCGCATATCCGGGAGGGTTCAAAGAAGACGTGCTCAAGAAGATTGAGACGTTGAACTCCTGGCCAACGGACCTAAAGTTTTGATGAGGAGAAAATAAATGGGAGTCGTTGTTAATATGCCTCTTGAGGAGATGCCGAAGGGAAACATGATACTTGACAAGCTCACGAAAGATGCTTTGGAGAAGATGAAGTTTTGGATGAGGATAGAGGAGTTTGACAAAAGGCTTGCAGCAGCTCAAGTGCAGAAGTTTGTTGATGAGTTTAACCAGGAGATGTGTAAGGTCGTTCGTCGGAGGATGAGATGAGAGACAAGCTTAGTGTCATTTGGACGTTGATTGGAATTGTGGTGATTGTAGGTGGATTTTTTGCTTATCTTGAAACCCATTACGCTCACGCCTCCAGCATTGCCGCACAGTTTGAGGCGCTTCAAAAACAGACCGATAAGATCAATGACAAGGTTGATTTGGGCGTCTCTATCCAAGAGCGAGACTACTTGCAGAGACAGATTGACGACTTAAAGAAGAAGTGGGAGAACAAGAAGATGACCGATGAGGCCAAAGAGTTGCTCAAGGGTTATGAGGAAAGACTGAAGCAGAAGCAAGAAGAGATCGGTGACTTGAAAGCGAAGATGAAGCAGAAGTAAAAATAGGAGTGTGACTTTAGATGAGATTCATCTTTACTGATAAAGACCAATATTTCAAAGATGAGTACCAAGAAGCTTGGCTATCTGAAGAGACAGGTTGGTGGACCCTGGCGGGTGAGATCTATGTCTGGACTCCAGGTCAAGAGCGATTGAAACAAATTGGGGTGGCGGTGCATGAGGCTTTTGAGTGGTTCATCATGGTTCGGGTTCTTAAGGGCTTAAGGAAGAGGCATCGCGTCCTTTTTAAATTTTTTTCAGACGCCAGTCACAACATCGCTAATGTTCTGGAGTTCGTGGTGAGCTCAGGCAGGGCAGATCAGTACTGGGGAAAGCAGGATTGGTATGGTGGAAAAGATCAAGGCATGGCTCAAAGAAAATAATCTGGATGAGAGAGATGTTGTCATTGGCATAGGGTTGCTGATGATTGGCATAGGGTGTGGATTAATATATCTTCCAGTGGCCTTTATCGTGGTGGGGGTTGGGTTGTTTGGGCTAGGCACTGGGATGATAAAGATAAAGTGAGGAGAGAATTATGGGATTCTTCGAGTCACTCCAGCAGAACAAGCAGCAGAAGCCAGAGGGGCCACGGACACCAATCGTTAGCTCCTTTTACACTGCCCCGCAAGCTATCGCGGCTGAGAAGCCCTACTACGCCTTAGTTCAGGCTTATAAGTCCTGGGTTTATACCTGTATTGACAAGATAGCTAAGGCGGTAGCCATGATCCCGCTGAACCTTTATATCTATCGAAAGGTAAAGTCTGGAACAAAGGTGGTGGACCTTCAGTGGCGAAGTGAGTACAAATCTATAAAGACTAAAGGGAGGAAGGAGTATTTTCTCAAGCAGATTGGGGTGAAGAAAGAGCAAGTGCTTGACCATCCCTTTCTTTCCCTGATTAGCCGTCCCAATCCCTTGATGACTAGATTCATGCTCTGGTATGAGACGATGGTCAGGCTTGAGTTAGGAGGGATGTGTGGATGGCTCCAGATCAAGAATGTTTTAAACACCCCCTCAGAGATTTGGCCACTGCCCTTGACTCAATTTGCTAACCTGAGGCCAAAGGTCAGCCCATCGCTTCGGCTTGAGTATTGGGATTATCAAGACGGTGACGTGAGGCAGAGGTTTAGGCCAGATGAAATCCTCTTATACAAATACCCACACCCGGCTTCACCTTTCCAAGCCATGTCGCCGTTGATGGCACAGACCTACCCCTATGACATTGACCTTTTTCTGATGCAGCAGCAGCGGGCCTTGTTTAAGAACATGGGGATCCCAGGCATTACCCTTGAGACGGATGCCGAACTTAGTCCTGATCAAGTTAAAGAGATCAGGGAGCAGTTGTTGTTTGAGTTTGGCAACGCTATGGCTGCAGGCCTCCCGATGATTTTGCATTCGGGCCTTAAGCAGGGGCAGAAGGCCATGATGAGCAGTAGCCGTGAGGCCATGCTCAACGAGGTGCAGCAGTTCGTCCGAGAAAAATTGATCACGGCCTTTGACCTTTCGCCCTCAAAGATTGGGCTTCATGAAAAAGACAATCGGGCAACGGCCGAGGTGGCGGACTGGACGTTTATCAAGGAGTGCTTAAACCCAAAGTGCATGCTGATGGAAGAGGTGATCGAGACGTTTGCCCTCCCCCAGTATGACGATGGCCTCACATGCGATTTTGACCTTCCTGATTATCCTGATAATGAATTCAATCTCAAGGAGAGGGAGGTAAATCTCAAGACGGGTTATCATTCAATCAACCAGGAGCTTGAGAAAGAAGGTGAGCCACCTGTTCCATGGGGCGAGAAGCCGTGGATGCCATTTAATTATGTACAATTAGGAGGGACCGTTGTGCCTCCAACTCTAGCAGATGGGGGAACAGACGAGGGCAAGGGAATCAAGTCTCTCAAGCTGATGAACCGAGCTTTTTGGACCGAGGAAAGGAAAGAACTCTACTGGAAACTTTTTGTCAGGACGGCAGATAACTATCAGCCCCTGATTGAGGGGCCGATGAAGAAATATTTTAGCAGCCTTAAGGAAGAAGTTATCAACCGGCTCCACAAGGAAGGAAACAAGGCCCTGAATATTCAAGGCATAAACATTAATAAAAAGACCGAGGCCAAGAAGCTTGTCAAAAGAACCGAGCCAGCGGTCAGGCAGATAGTGGAAGACGCCGGTCAGCATCGCATGAAGGACCTGCTTGAGACCGTAAAGCTTCAGACGCAGTTTGAGTGGAATGCCAGGGTGACGGGATGGCTTGGCGATCGCCTGAAACAGTTTTCAGAGCAGGTGTCAGGGACTACCTTTGATGCGATTGAGAAGATATTAAAAGAAGGGTTTGCGGCGGAGGCCACCATCACCGAGATGGCGGAGACGTTGAGGCAGACGTTTGATTCTTGGGAAGAGTACAGGGCGGCCAACATCGCTCGCACCGAAACGATTTCTGCCATGAACGCTGGTGACATTGAGGGCGTCCGACAGTCAGGGCTTGAGGATGCTTTGCTTAAGTGCTGGCTGTCTTCACGGGACGCTGCCGTTCGGCCAACCCATCAGCAGGCAGATGAGGAATACGCTGACGGGATTCCGATGGATGAAGATTTTATCGTTGGCGCTGATTCGATGGATGCCCCTGGGGAAGGGACAGACCCAGCAGAGGTCTGTAACTGTAGGTGCACGCTCTATTATATAGAGGCAGGCGAGTAAGAGGTAAACTATGGCCTTAACATTTAACAGAATTTTTGGCACTTCGGGATCCAGCAACGGACAGTTTAGCAATCCAAGCAAGCTAAAGGTCTATGGGGATAAGATCTATATCCTTGATGTCAATAACATAAGAATTGAGGTCGTAGACCTTCAGGGAAATTATGTAACTCAATGGGCAGAGGCGGCACAGGGTGCGGACCTTGATGTTGCTGATGGTTATGTTTATGTCGCTTACCCAAGCTCAGGGTATGTTTATAGATATGACCTAATTGGAAATGGGGCAGGAAGCTTTCATCCAGTGTTTGATGAGACGTATTATATTTGTGCGGCGACAAATTATCTCTTGTGTGCCAGGGTCTCGGACTTGATCGCTGTTTATGACCCTGGCTTTAATCTTTTAGGGCAATACTCTACCAGTCCAATTGTTAACGTAAAGGGACTGGCATTTTACAACGGTGAGATCTATATTCTTGGTCAGAATAGTGGCTCCTATCCGGAAGTTGTCGTAATGAACCCTTTGAACGGTAGCATAAACCGTAGTTTTTTAATCCCTCAGGTTGTGTATAGCCCGTATGGCATTGACGTTGACAGCACAGGGGTCTATATCGCGGGCTTTGGAAACAACAAAGTTTATCGGTATGACATTAATGGAACTTATCTGGATTATGCCCAGTACGGGGACGGGGCAGCCTTCTATCCTTCGGACGTCTCTCTTTACAAGGGAGAAATCTTTGTCGCTAATGCCCCACTTGATAATATCTTGGTTTATGAGGAGCCAGCCCCACCATCAATCACCGCATTTACCATCCCTCAATCGTATGGTTCGAGGACCGTTCCTATTACTGCATTTACGGCTTCAAATTCTCCGACGGGCTATTTGGTGAATCAGGCGTCAAGCCCTCCGGCACCCAATGATCTTGGGTGGACGGCTAACCCTCCGACCAATTATGTCTTTGGCACCGTTGGCTTGAAATGGCTTTATCCCTGGGCCAAGAATGGGGTCGGGGTGTCGACAGATGGAGACAATAATAGAAAGAGCGTGTTCGTCTACGACCAGGTACCTCCGACGGTCTCGGAGTTTGAGATTCCACCGACGTCGGATTCTCTGACCGTGCCGATTACCACGTTCGTTTTGACAGGGGTCTACATCACAGGTTATATCGTTACTGAATCAAGTAATGCTCCTGATCCGAATGGCCAAGGATGGACCCCTTGGCCTACTTTGAATTATACGTTTGGATCGGCTGGCGCTAAGACGCTTTACGCATGGGGAAAAAATGTCTATGGGGTATCAAGCTCGTTGAGTGCCCAGGTGGTTGTAACCCTGACGCCTCCGACCCCATTTCCGTCACCTCCTTCTGGATTTAAGTTAGAAATTTATTTGGAGTTTGATGAGAAGATCGGTGCCACAGGAATTTATCTCGCCGACGGAACGCCATGGGGTTATGCTGAATTTGAAAATAACACCACGAGAATTTATCTGGCCGATGGGACGCCGTGGGGTTATCTGGAATATGATGAGAAGACCGATTCTACAAGGATTTATCTTGAAGATGGAACGCTTCGTGGCTACTGGGTGTTCGATGCAAAAGCTGATACCGTAGAGATCTATCTCGCTGACGGGACGCCGTGGGGAAGAGCAGCTTACGATGAGAAGACGAACCAGACTCTGGTATATAAGAGAAAAGACATCATTGGGATAAACGATACGGTCGTTGGCAGGTTGACGGCAGCAAGCCCTCCAGATCCTTACTACCTTCCAGATATTTATTATTCAGAGGATTGGAACTTGGTGGAGGTTGTTGTCGGGCAGGCGATAACCGTCGTTGAAACAAGTCCTGATTTTAAGATTTGGATAGATATTCTCGACGCCACAGATTTGGTAAATCCCATTTTTGAAGGGGGAGGGCCGATAACGTTTACGCCGCAAGCTGGGATAAATTACGTGATCAGAGCAAGCACCTATGCTGAATATCAGGTGGGTGCTTATACGTTGGCGACGGTGTCGTAAGATGAAAGAATAAACAAGGAATTTTAAAAGGAGGGAACAATGAAGATCCCAAAATTGGAGCGTAAAGTATTCTCTGCAGAGGTCAAGGAATTTGATGACGAGCAATTGACAGTGACCCACTTCATCTCAACAGAGAAGAGAGACAGGGGTGGAGACTCCATGAAGGCTGACGGCATGAAGATCAGGGGTAAGGTCGTTGTGCTTCTGGCCCATGGGTTTTCTAGCATGGGGCAGGAGCCTATCGCCAAGCCTTTGAAGATCTGGCCGGACACATTTAAGGGATCTCCAGGTATATGTGCAATGACCCAGTTCTACGACGGCAGTCATCTTAACCCGCCCGACAATACGGGTCGAAGGTTCTATGATAAGACTAAGAATGGCTACATGCCCAACTGGTCTATCGGGTGGATCCCCATTAAGTGGGAAGACATAAAAGGGCCCCACGGTGAATATTATCGAGATGTCATTGAATGGGAGCTTCTTGAATACTCTCCGGTGGGCGTGCCAATGAACCCTGACTGTCAGACCGTGGATAAATCTGGCAAGTGCAATGTGGACAAGTGTGGCACCTGCCAAAAAGAAGCATGGTTCAGAGTTCTCCCAGATGATGTTGTGCCAGTTGGTAAAGAGGAATTTAAACATTATACATACCTTGATGGAAAGCCTCTTTGGAAAGAGGATGATCGGGAGGAGCTTGAGAAGAAGCTTGGAGATCTCTGCCAGTATAAAGACGGCTTGCTCTGTGACATGGAAGGCAAGCCCTATCCGAACGAGCATGCCTGCTGCATCAACGACCCAAAAAAGTATGACCGTATCAGGAGAAACAATGATAAGTTTGGCAAGGGCATTCACGCTCTCTGGGGGATCAAAAAAGGAAATCCGGTTGAGCTTCAAGCCATTCGGTTTTCTAAGAGTAAGTTCACGCCAGCGGAGGCCCGTAAGTGGTGCAAGGACCATGAGTACAAATGCAAGCCCTTTGAGCCTGCCAGTGAAAAGTGTGCAACGTGTGGCGCAGAGATGGTCTGGAAGTGGTTTATGGAAGATGAGGAAGATGGTGTCTATTCTTGCGAGGCCTGCAAGGGGATCAAGGCAAAAAAGAACGAGTGCAAGTGTGACAACGAGAAGTGTGGCCACACGGTCGCGTGGGATAGCAATTGCCACGGGATGAAGTGCCTCAAGTGTGGCAAGGGAACGTTGAGAAGGGTGAAGAAGACGAAGAAAGATCTTGAGGGTAAGATGAGTGTTGAAACAAAGAGTGGACGGATGTTTATCGGCATTCATTCTATCCCGACCTTAATTGGCGTTGACATATATTCCGAACCAAAGTTAAGAGAGATACTTGAATTTACAAGAGAATTTCTGAATCGAGGGACTCCAGTGACTTTGATGGCTGACGACGATTCAATCTGTGAGCTTGATAAAGATAAAATTCGCTTACTTGAAGAGCCGAAAGGAGCTATTCCATATAAGAAGACCCCTTCTGCCAAAGATGATGAGCCTTGGAGCTTAAGGGAAGAGATAGGTAAGGCATCGCTGGATGACTTGAGAGAGATGGCAGTATGGGTTGATGAGAAGCGTCCCAAGGCTAAAGGCTCATACAAGGGAATTCACCACAAGGCTGGTGGAGATTATCCTGTCGTTAAGAAAGCTGTCAGGGCATTGGCGGCCAACCTTTTAAATTCCAGGGGAGGAATTCACATCCCAACCGTTGACTTGAAAAAAGCACGAGAGCACTGTGCTTCCCACTACGAAGATCTGGGAATGGGTGAAGTGCCATGGAAGAGCAAGAAGGGAATAGAGTTTGTTGAGTGGGTAGCTATCAGTTTTGATCTTAGCGGAATTTCTTTTAGGTCGTTTACTGAAGAAGATAATAAAAAGATCTTTGAGAAAGCTAAAACTCTTATTCCAGACCTTGTTGAATTCTTCAGCCTAGAGTATAAGCAAGACGATTGGGGGTACGGGGATGGTGGAGATGGTGACGGTACTGGAGATAGTGCCGAGCCGAACCTTACCGAAAGCGAGACGGTGGTCATCGAGATGATAGATGGCCAGGAGATCCGAGACCGCATGGATAACTTGGGCATTGAGTACACGATGGGCGGCCATCACTACGTTTATCCTGACTTGGTTCCAGAGGAAAATAAGATCATCGTCGATGGAAGGATGAGCGATGAGGATATCGTTGCCACAAAAGTTCACGAGTTCACTGAACGTGAGCTTATGAAGTATTACGACTTTCCCTATAATAACGCCCACGAGATTGCTAACATAGCAGAGGAAGGAGTTCGCCATATCCTGAAAGACTGTGAAGATGGTGGGCACGGCGGGGTGCTGGGGGATGGCCGTAATCACGATCCTGAACACAGAGGCAACCATCATCACGACCATGGGAGGACGGTAGACCACACGTGGGAGCAGGATGCACTCAACGTTGTTAAGGAACTTTATCAGGCTTGGGATGAAATGAAAAAGCTTGGGCAGCATGATGACGAATGCACCTTTGATTCAATATGTCCAGCATGTAAAACTCCCATAGGGAAATGTGATAAGCACGTTGAAGCGATGGCGACTCGAATTGTAAAAATGGACAAGGCCATTGCTGATTGTGAAGAGAAAATCGGACAGGGCATCAGCTCAGCTTCAACAGACGTAAGGGATGAGGAGTTGGATTCCTTTATCGATTTTATAAAGACCATGAAGGAGAAGTTTAATTCAATAGAGTTGATGGTTGCCGCTTTGACAAATAAGCAGAACGACATGTGCGAGCACTACATCGAAAAATGTTCTGTCTGTGATAAGGTGATCTCATCTTGTCGATGTTCATCGAAGGATAAAGTGATCAAGCTTTCTGTTTGTAAGGAGTGCAGAGAGAAGAATAAAACTTCGGAGCCACAAAAGATAGTTGCGGTCAATGGCGGGGATGAGGAGAAGAGGATGCTTGCTGAGATCTCAAAGCAGCTGTCAAGGGAGTTCAGTGACCTGATAACCCAGTATGAAGAAAATACACGGAAGCTTATCAGGGCTGAAATCAATAAAGCTAAAGGGAGGGTAGAATAGAGATCCTAACCCGAATAGACGGGATCATCCCAATAGGGATTAACAGGTCGGGTGAAAATAAGATTTAACAAGGATTCCACCCTGAATAGACGGAATCACCCAGGACTTAAAGGGGTTAGCAGGACAGGGGAAAAAAGAAAATAAAAAACTAAAAAAGGAGGAAACACACTATGGACCCGATAGAAGTTGAAGTTAAAAAGAAAGAGGACGGCTCGTTGTATTTTGACGTGGCTAAGATCATGGAGCACATGCAGAATGGCACCTTAGGCGTTATTAGGCAGGAGATGAAGAGTCTTTTGCAGGCCGAGGTGAAGACCATTTTTGACAACAGCGATGGGCGTTTTGTCGGTAAAGAAGATAAGTCCATCATCGACACAAGCTATTTCAGCAAAGGCTACGCGGCTGGCAGACGGGGTGAAATGGACGGAAGCCAGTTGGCTTTTACCCTGGCTGCTTGTGGTGGGCCGTGGCTAAAGCTCTCACCGGCTATGGAAAAGTTTGCAAACTTAGTTCGGCTGAGATTCGATCCCAATCAGATTGTCGCTAAGGGAATTAGCATGCAGGACTATAACAAGGAGATGTATGATTGGAACAAGAAGGCCGCACTTTCTGGAGCTTTGACAGAGGCTGATGTGGGCGCGATTGTTCCAATTGAGTTCCTTGCAACCGTCATTGAGTTTGCGATTGAGCAGAGCAAGATATTGCCCAAGCTCTGGAGAATTCCACTGGGTGCCTATCAGACAAGAATCCCGCAGCTTGCCCAGTCTGCAGGCAGCTATTTTGGTGGGATTTTGCTCTATCACCCAGAGGAAGCTTACGAGAAGACAGGTACAAAACCAACTTTCGTTTACAAGACCCTGACACCTAAGAAGTTGATCGGTTTGATTCCGATCTCTGACGAATTGGTTATGGACAGCTCAATCAACATCATCAATTACCTAACGGGCCTTTTCACCAGGGCCTTTCAGTATGCGTCAGAGGGTGAGGTGATTGCAGGTGCTGGGCTGTTGGGCCAGATGCTGGGCATCACCAGTGACCCTTTTATCAACGTAGTGCCCAGACAGACAGCAGGGACAGTCAAGAGAGATGATGTGATTAACCTTGAGTCTATCCTTGATGAGAACTTTCAGGACCTTAATTACCTGACAAGGAGAACAACCCTTAATATTCTTCGCAAGGAGAAAAATGTTGTTGGCACTCCATTTTACTATGACACGATGGAGTCTGGGCTTGAGAGAGGGGTTGGCCCCCAGCTTAATGGGTATCCAGTGCTTAAAACTCGGAACGTGCCAGCCACAGGAAAGAAAGGTGACATCATCTGTGGTGAGCTTGGGTATTATCTCTGGGGCATTCGTCAGGACATGACCATTGATATGTCAGCCGAGCGATATTTTGAGTACGATGTGAAGGCCATCCGCTTTGTGGTTCGTCAGGACGGACTGCCAGGCGTTTCGATTGCCTTTGCAGTGCTTGACAGTACCCCAGAATCATAAGAGCATTCATCATCCAGCCTCCTTTCTGGATTGAACCGTGGCCCAGGGTAGTAGGGTAAACTGAAGACTGGGCCAATTTAAAAAGGAGAATTATGAACAAGGAGATTCCGGAAGTTTTAAAAGACGCCATTTTTACGGATGATAAAAGCATGGTTGAAGTTGAATATACTTTATCTGGGTATGGAGGCGCCAAGACCTGGATTAGTGTGGAGCGGGCACTGCTTGGTGAAGCTCATGGAAGATGGAAGATAGTTAGAAGACTTCAGCGGTATGATAACAAGATGATGACAGCGGAGATTCCTCCTGATTCTTTAACCAGGGGCAATTTATTCTCTAATGGAACGTATGAAACCAAGGGGGTAAAAAAAAAGAAAGTAGCTTGGGTTCAGGACCTGGTGATAAGGGGCGGGGCGGAGATCAGCAATGAGCTTGTCATTAGGACTGGGATTGAGTGTGGGTTTAACATCAAGCGAGTCTTTCAAACGGTGTCTTGTTCCATTATAGAGGACCTGTTGGGTCAGTGTGATCTTATTGTTCTTAATAACATCTGGGCCTTCTCAGATGAGCAAATGAGGGTTATTAAGATGTTTATCCAGAAGAAGCCTTATGTTAAATATGAGCATGATCATAGAGAGCTTGGCAGATTAGAATTTTCAAAAGGCCTTTTCTCAAATTCTAAGCTTAACGTCTTTTTGTCCCCTGCCCATCTTAATAACTATCAAGAGAAGCTTGGGATAGACGGAATCTGTCTGCCTCTTGCCATTGATGTTGATCTTTTTAAACCTGTACAGGGGGTTGAGAGGAAATCTAACACGGCGCTGATATGTAACGTCAGGCATCTTAGGACATGGTTAAATCTTCAGAAATATGTGGACGAGCATCCTGAGATTTTATTTACGGTAATGTTAAACGGTGAGACTAAGGTGGTGGGAGATAATGTTACCACCAGGCCGATGATTCCATATGAAGAGATGCCTAAACTTTATTCTGGGTTTGAGTACCTTGTCCATATCATGGATGGGTGGGGAGCTGGAGAGAGAGTCTTCTTTGAAGGCATGCTTTGTGGATGTAATGTGATTTCAAACAAAAGGGTAGGACATACTTCCTGGAATGAGCAGGAATCTATGGGTTGGGTCGTTGATTTTAAAGACGTCAATGGCTTGAGAGAATGGCTCAAGAAAGCGCCATATCAGTTTTGGAAAGCAATTGACCAAAGAATATAATAGGGATTTACGTGAAAATATTTTGGGCATTTTGCATTTATAATGAAAGAGAAATGCTTCCTTTCAAGATAGATTTCATGAGAAAGAATGCCATCAATTTTTATGTCTTTGATAATGTAAGCGTAGATGGGTCGTGGGAATGGCTTCAAGAGAACAAAATTCCGTCTGGTAGGTTCAACTCTGATGGAATGTTCAACCTGACATTAAACCTTAGTTTGTTGACCAAGAAGATTCACGAGGTGAAGCCTGATTGGGTTATTATGGCTGGGACAGATACCTTCTATGTCCATGGTAAGAGGACGCTTAGGGAGACGATAGAATCTGTGGACAAGCAGGGATTTAATTGTATCTATGATGTTTTTAAATCGTTTCAGTTTATGTTTACTGGGGAAGAAAAACCTGGGGAAGATCCTAGGTTGACTTATATGTATTATGTTTTAAAATCTTTTAATAATGTTTGCTGCATTGCCAAGTATTGTTCGCAGCTGAAGTTTAGGTCTGCTGATTGTCTTGTTGTCCCAAAGGCAAAGTTATATCAAGACGGGGATTTTGTGGCATTGCATTATAGCATGAGGCATGACGCAGAGAACAGGAAGACGGAACAATACATCAGGAGAAAAAAAGCTTGGGATTCGGGGCGTACCGCACGGTGCTATGGCACTCACTACGAGAGGATCGTGAACAGCGGCCGTTTTATTTTTGATAAAAAAGATCTCCTAGATGTAAGAGATTCTTTTCTTTGGGGGGCTATAAGGAAGTCTGTAGAAGCGTGATGAATGTTGTGATGCTTTCTAAACATGATTATGCTGGGAGCGGGTGGCAGATAGTCCAGGCTGTTCGTCGTCACACGAGGCATAATATTGTGCACGTCAAAACGACCTCCCATAAGCACGGTTATAAGACAGACTATATTCTAGATGGAAAAAATCGGGCAGTTGTTCAAGGGCTTGTGGACAAGGCTGATGTTGTTCACTTCAAGGGAGATGATCTTCCATCGAGAGATTGGTATGGAGTTAAGATCCCAGAGAAAGTGAAAATTATTCTTACCGTTGGGGGATCGTTTTTTAGAAGAAATGGAAGGAGGACAGGGCTTAGGCCAATTGAAGAGTATGTTAAAAGATCGGATTTTAGGACTGCCTTGTCTCCTGATTTGAATTATGATGAATTTAAGTCAGTGTATACTCCATACTTGATCGATAGCGAAAAAGCGGAGTATTCTTGGAAAGAGGATAGGGATGGAAAGTTTGTTATTGGCTGCTATCCTGGAGTGAGAAAAGAAAAGGGTTTTGAATCAGTTGTCGAGCCTGCTTGGCGTCAGCTTGAAAAGGAAGGATATAAATTTGAGAAGGTGTTAACGATTGGAATGACATACGAACAAAGCGTTGGGGCCAAGAAGGGGATGTCAATATTTATAGATCAGATTTCCTTGGCCGGCTGCTATGGGAATTCTGCTCTTGAGGCCATGCAGTTTGGCATTCCTGTAGTTGCTTATATAGGAGATGTGGCTTTAAAGCATGCCATGGAAGAATTTAAAAAATCTCCGATTATGAATCCTGGAAAAACAAAGGAGGGGCTTTATCTTTTACTCAAGAGGATACTGTCAAGAAAAATTGACTTGTCAGATATATCTAAAAAGACGAAATGTTACTGCGATGGTTTTCACTCCTATACCGTAGGGGCAAGGATATGGAATGAGATTTATGAAAAAGTTGCAAGCAAAAATGTTTAAAAACGTTTTAGTTGTGTCTCCTCACACGGATGATGGTGAACTTGGGGCAGGGGGGTCATTGGCTAAATTCTCAAGAGAAGGAAGCCAAATTACTCATCTGGTGTTTTTTGATGGGGAAAAGCAGTCAGAGGAAATTTTAAAAGAGTTTGAAAAGTCAAACGGTATTTTTGCCCCATCTTCAAACAGGATAGTGGAGAGGCTTAAGATAAGAAGTTATGAAAAGGACCGTCAAAGAATATTGGATTTAATGATTGAAATTGAAAGAAGTTTTAAACCAGACCTTGTCTTTCTTCCCTCGTCGAGAGACTTTCATCAAGATCACATGACGGTTTCAAGGGAAGGGCTTAGGGCATTTAAATTTTCTACTATCTTCGGTTATGAGGAACCTTGGAATAACCTCGTGTTTGAGACGTCTTGCTTTATTGAGATATCAAAAGGAGATCTTTCAAAGAAATTGCGGGCGTTAAATTGTTATAAGTCTCAAAAGGCGCACTATTATTTTTCAGATGAGATTATTCGATCACTGGCTTTAGTCAGGGGAATGCAGATCAGGGCTCAGTACGCGGAGGCATTTGAGATCATTAGGATGATTGTTCATTGAGGAGTAATGGTTTGAAAATGATAGAAAGATTCAAGTTTTGTCTGGAGATGAGAGAGAAATGTCCTGAGACTCTTGGGATTCATCCCTCAATAATTATCCCAGAATGGGTTTTAATTGGGAAAAATGTTTCAATTCATGAGAGAGTTATCTTGGGAAGTCAGGGTTTTGGATTTGCGAGAGATGAGGATGGCCATTGGTTTCATATCCCTCACGTTGGAAAGGTGATAATTGAGGATGACGTAGAGATATTTGAAGGGACAAATGTTTGCCGTGGTACGCTGGGAGATACTAAAATTGGCAGGGGGACGAAGATTGATGCCTTATGCCACATTGGGCATAATGCCGTGATAGGAGAAAATTGTATCATAACCGCTCATTGCATGATCGCAGGGTGCGTGATAGGAAATGACGTGTGGGTTGGCCCAAATTCAACGACTAAGCCCAAGATCCAGATAGCTGACAATGTGCTCATAGGCCAAGGTTCTAATGTCGTTGAGAGTATCCTAAAGCCTGGGGAAGTTTGGGCAGGAAATCCAGCTCGTTTTTTAAGAATGAGAAAACCGTTTGAGTAGAAAGGTAAAAAATGTCATTGCATCCGGTGACTGATGAGGAGAGAAGAGCCAATAACCCAAAGATGTATGTGAGCAACAAGTGGACGATTTGTGAGTTGCTGCGAAAGATTTATATTTTGGCTGAAGCCAGGAATGATACAAGAACAATGCACCTTTCTCACGACGCTCTTTGCTATGCTAAAAGAATGAATCTTAAGCTAGGCCAAAAAGATCCGAAGTATGGAGAAGAGTGGTATTATGGTAAACGAGAAAGAAAAAATTATTAAGAGGGCTTTGGTTACGGGCGGGGCAGGTTTTATAGGCTCTCACTTATGTGAGCGGTTGACGGGCATGGGGATTGAAGTAATTTCTCTTGATGATTATTCTGCTGGTCACATTGAAAATTTACGGAAAGTTCATTGCAAAAAAGTATATGGAGATGTGCTCAATGAATATTTGGTAATGGACTTGATGAAAGATGTGGATGTGGTATTTCACAACGCAGCAAGTAAAAAAACCATCTGCATCGCAGATCCTAAACATGATCTTGACGTAAATGCCAAGGGAACTTTGACACTGCTTACGGCAGCTTTGAAACAGGGGGTAAAAAAATTTATTCATGCATCAACTGGTTCTGTTTATGGACAGCCCTCCTGTTTTCCACAGGACGAAGATCACCCCTTGAGGCCGATCTCTTATTACGGCGTGAGTAAGTTGGCTGGGGAACGTTACGTTGAAATGTTTTACAAATTGTTTGGTTTAGACACGACAATTTTGAGATATTTTCACGTGTATGGGCCTCGACAGGCTAATGGAAAATATGGCGGAGTGGTGGCAATTTTTATTACAGGCATGTTGATGGATTTGCCAATATTTATTCACGGGGATGGTAGTCAAGAGAGATCTTTTACCTATGTGAAAGATATAGTAGACATAAATCTGGAAGCAATGAAATCTCCTTTTTCAAGTGGGCAGGTTTATAATTGTGCCTCTGGGCTGCACGTAAGCGTGCTTGATTTGCATCGGGAACTTGCAAGGCAATTAGATTGTAATGGAAAATCTCCAGTTTATACAGAGAGTGATCTGGGAGAAGTTTTTAAGTTTGACGTTTCAAATGAAAAAGTCAAGAAGGATTTGAAGATAAATTTTACGTCGCTCGATGAAGGATTGCGGGAGACAATATCTTGGTTCAAGGTCAGTGCCTAGTAGAGGTGATTGTCTTGAAGATATGTGCTTATCTACCCATTTATAAAAGAGAGGGACTTTTGGCGGAAACACTTCGAAGATTGAAACACCAGACATTGTCATTTGAGCGTATTGTAACTGTTGGAAGTTGTGACGAGGACAAGGAGATTGCAAAAAAATTTGGGGTTGATTATATTGGCCATGAAAACCATCCCTTGAGTGATAAGATTCAGGCAGGGGTGTCATACCTTCGTCAATTTAAACCTGATGCAATTATGGGCATAGGTTCAGATGATTGGGTTACAAGTAATTGGGTTGAGGAGGTCTCCAAATGCTTAGGAGAATTTGATATCATTGGGGCAGACCACTTTTATCTTTTTCTCGTAGATTCAAAGCCAATACAGTTGATTCGGTACTGTTATCCCTCTTCTCGGTATGGTGAGCCGATGGGCGCAGGCAGATTTGTATCAAGACGGATTTTGGATAAGCTTGATTGGAGGCTTTATCCTCGGGGATTTGAATGGGGCCTTGACGGTAAAAGCCACAGCAGGATGGTGGCTTTAGGTGCAACGTACTCATTGTATAGAAGTGATAAAGCAAAAATCTTATGCCCAAAAGGAATTCAGGGACAATTGACCACTTGGGACCATGCGATCAACTCAGATCGCAGTAAGAAAATTGATGATAAGCACTGGATCAGCACAAATTTCCCTGGCGTTGTAATGGAAGGGTCGGTATGATTCTGATCGTCTCAAGGTTTGGTAGAATGAATAAATATCCAGATCAGGTTATGATGAGGAAAACATTGGCTGCTTTTTTAAGATCTCTGGACAATCAGACGGATAAGGGCTTCAGGGCTTTCTTAAGCTGCCATGATGTACCAGAGGGGTTCAATTATCCCTGGCTTGAATGGTGTTCGATGGCCGCTAACCCAGAGAACAGTGGCACAAAATACTGGAAACGATTCCCTATAAATCTAGATGATCTTGGAGAAAGAATTGTCTGTACGTATGGCAGCAAAATTCAAGACTCTGGCCGTAAGGGGATTCACTCGGTGATAAAAGCAGGGCAATGGGCATATAGAAATGGACTAAAAGATTTTTGGATAATGAGGATGGATAGCGACGACATGCTTGCAAAACGCACGATTGAAACTATTCACGCTCTTGATAAGCAAGGGATAGAGGCTATTTATAATAGACGCTGTCACATCTTTGACGCACGAACAAGAGAGATTGGGGAATATAATTACAGATCTTCTACAACCTGTAACGCTCTTAAGATGAGAATTGAGAAAAATATACTCCTGCGTTGGTTTTATCTTTGCACCAATCACACGAGATTTATCTCTGATGTGAGGAGAGATAAAATAAAATTTAAAGAGGTAGACTGGACTTATTGCATTGTCACTAATTCTAGGAATTCAATTTCTAGCAGGCCAACATTAACCGCAGAGAGATGGGCAAGGAAAATTGGCATGACGAAGAAATTATCAGATCGCTATGGCTTAGATCAGTTTGGGAGATAACGTGATTGACATAATTGTTACAACGTATAATCGACTTCATTTTTTACAAAGTACTCTTGAAAGTCTTCTTGACAGCGTAACTAGTGAGCTGTTCAAACTTTATATCATTGATGATTGCAGCTTTGACGGGACGAGGGAATATCTTAGCAAGATGAATAAATTTCTTGACATTTCTATCATCCTATCTGATGAAAGAAGAGGGGTCGTTCCAAACTTTAATTCTTTGTGGGATACAGTTATTTTAAATGAAAGGCATCCATTCTTGTGCTATCTGCAGGACGATATAGTTGCAGTGGAAAAAGATTGGCTTACCGTATTGACTGTGGCGTGGCACGAAATGAAAGACGCCTATAAGATTGGTTTTTTGAGTGGGTATGATGCTCCAGAGCATCCAACAGAAAGAGAAATAATGTGGATGGGTCGAAATGTAAAGATTAAGAAGTCTACGTCAGGGCAAAATTTATTCGCTGATAAGAAGTTTTGGGCTTCTATAGGAAAGCCCCCTGAATTAAATTTTAATGGTTCGGTGCGTGGCTTTCCAGACAATGGTAAAGGGTCTAATATTGATGTCTGGTTTACAGGTTGTTATTCCTTGAGTAAATTTGACCAGAAAAATGCAGCTCCTAATTGTCTTTATAAGCAAGGCAAGAGGGTTATGGTTATTCCAATGTTAAAGCATCTTGGCATTGAAAAAAAAGACTCAACTTGGCGACAAAATCGGGTCGGAGGGTTTTAAGGAAAGATGGGAAAAAGCGTAGCATATTTTGCTAACGGAATTGGAAATTTTATTATGATGATGCCTGCCCTGCAAGCAATGGCAACCTTGGCAGATAACAAGGTAGTAGACATCATTATAGATAGCAATTGGGTTGACAACCGAAGACCCGCGGTCGAGGAGATCTGCACAGCTTGGCCTGTAATAGGAAAGATTATAAGGTATCCTAAACAAAAGTTCGATAAAAATAGCTATGGGCACTGGTTCTTTACTGTTCATGGAATGACAAATGGCGCAGCCTCTATATTCCTTCCGAGAATGAAAAAGATTATTCCAAAACCCCACTGGAGATCTTCTCAAACGCATGAGAGAGATTATTATATGAATGTGGCGAGAGGGGTGGGGTACGAAGGTTTAGAACCAGAGATTCAGTTTCCATTGGCTAAGAATCCTATTGTTAATTTAACAAGGCCAATTATTGGTTTGTGCAATGGGTACTTTCGCACTTTTAATCATTATTGGGATAAAAAGGGATGGCAGTATTTTCCAAGGTTGTCAGAAATTTTAGCACTGTATTTTGGTGGGTCTGTTGTTGGCCTTGGCCATGAGAATGAGATTCCAAAGGGGACAAAGCTTATTGTAGATTATGCAGGCAAACTTTCTATTTTGGAGACAGCTAAGGTTTTATCTCAGCTTGATTTGTTTATTACCACAGATACGGGGCTTATGCATCTGGCAGATGTACTTAATATCCCCACCATAGCAATGTTTGGGCCAACGCTTGTGACCAAAAACGGGATTAGGGGAGAGAATTCTTATGTTCTGCAAGCGGGCCTTAAGTGTGTCCCATGTCAGGAGACCTCAGCATATTATATGTGTAAGTTGAATGAATGCATGAGGTCTATTAAAACAGATGATGTGATGGCTAAGGCAAAAGAAATTTTGGGAGGACATGCCAATGAGCGAAGTTATCATAGCTGGAATTATAAAGTGGAGCGATCTTCAGAATTGGATAGAACCGTCTCCTCTGGATACTGATCTCGGAAAGCTAACGCTGATCGGAGAGGGCGTTGTTTCTGACGCTGAAGATTATGTTCATGGAAAAATTAGTCGAGTTGAGGGTGAAATTGCCCATCTCGATGGGGGTAAAAATTATTTGACTTTACCTCATTTGAATGTCAGCAACGTTTTAATTTGGGAGGATATGAACAGGGTCTTTGGTAGTTCCACTTTGATCAATCCAAAAAGATATCAAGTTTATGGGCCGAGGGGAATTGCCAGAATTGGGAAGCCTAAGAGCCATTCGATAGGGGGTATTGCCTGGATGGATAGATTTTTCTCCGATTACTATTGGGATGATTTCTGGTTTGATAGATTTTTTGAGGGGAGGAGAGAATTTATTCATGGCAGGCTTGTAATAAAGGTTCGGTACGATGGGGGTTGGGATCAAGATACAGTTGAAAAAGGGTTGAAGCTTGCCATGATAACCCAGATTGGATATCGGTACAGAAGAAGAAAAGATCCTGGTCTTTCAACAGTGAGTTATCCAGATGGGTCGGTGACAAAAATGATGAACATCGATCAATGGCTTCCAGAGGTTAAAGCTACATTGAATAAGTATAAGAGGATATCGTTGATATGAATACATTAGATGTTGTCTATGAAAGTAAAATAGATATAAACCAGATCGCGCCATCGTTAACGAAAAAATTAGTTAGGACATTTGATCTTGGTGCTATTTGGCTGCAGAAACTTATTAGAACGGGATATATGAGTGGGCCAACGTCTGCTAAGTCGGTGAGCGTTAGAACTGGAGCTCTTAGGGCATCGGTGATACCGATTAAGACTGAAATCAAGGAAGATGCCGTTCAGGCAGGGGTTTCTATTGGTGGGAACATTTCACAAGGAGCAGGTACTCCAGCTGGTCGATATGCAGGGGTTCATGTTGGAGGATATAGGTCTACTGTCATATCGGCAAAGAACAAAAAGTTTCTAACCATTCCCCTTACGGCTGCAAAAACTGGAGCAGGGGTAGCAAAAGGTTCAGCCTTAAGTGGTATTTGGGGTGAGACGTTTATTGCGAAGTCAAAGCAAGGAAATTTAATTATCTTTGGAAGAGAGAAGTTTGTCAAGGGGAAAAAGATGGGAGAATTTAAGACGCCTATAGTTCCTCTTTTTCTTTTAAAGAAATCTGTTTCTGTACCAGGGAGAATTCATCCAAATGAAATTCTTGAGACCTTTGGCCGAAAATTAATTGGAGATTTATCAGCTCTCGGCATAGAAGACATAGGAAAGTGAAAATGGATAAGGTGATCTTAGCGATTGGTGGTGTGGTCATTAAAACTGCTTGGGAAGAGTTGAAAGAGGTAGTCAGAAGCGAGAAAGTTGAGATCCTTGTTCATAACGGGGCTTCACTTTTTCATGACTTTCAGAGGGCAACGGATAAAATTCTTGCAGCAGCTGGGATGCATTCATATCCGTTGGATGATCTTTTAATTAACAGAGAACTTGATCGACCTGCTGCTAATTTAGTTTGGAGTTGGATCAGGGGGGCACAGGCACCAGAAGCAAGCGTAACAAGGATTTGCGAGGAGATGAAAATTCCAACTCTTTGCTTCACGGCATTAGGATGTGATTTCTGGCAGCTTTTTGATCGAGGGTGGGATGAATTCGCGCAGAAAACAAAAAGGGATTTGGCTTTTTTGGCCAATAGGATGGTGGGAGGGCAGTTCCATTATCTTCTTCTTGGCTCTGCCGTGATTCACCCTGAGATATTTAGATCGGCAATGGCTCTTGCAAAGCCTGGAGTCTTTCGTGCTGATGTCGTGGATTTTAAGGATATGTATCGGCCCCGGACAAGGGTTGCCAGGTATGGTTCTTATTATCAAACAGACTTTAAAACTTTTTTAAGAAAATGGCTTAATGAGGATAAAGTTATGCCAGGATTAGATTTTCAAGACGTAAGCAATCATTAGAGGTGAAAGATGGCTAAGCCTGTAAAGACAGTTTTTATGGATCTTGTAGAGATAGCCTTGAAGGCAACGATCTCATCTGACCATGATGTACAGAGGCGGCCAACTTTACCTATAGATCGGGATACTTATAAAGCCCCATTTATTAGGTTTGCATATACCACGTCAAAGAGGCGTAGGAATAACAGAGTGCAGCTTATAGAATTCGATCTACACGTTGAAGCTTCTATTGAGAGAACTGCCACAGACAGCGTGGATGTTGTTGGGGAGATCTTGCAAGCAGATATAGAAAAGGCCTTGGCAGCGCTCGCCAATTTAAAGGTGAGTGGAAAACCTCAAATGAAAATTGAATGCACAGCAGATGATATTCTTTATTTTGACGATGAGTTAAAGGCTGGTATGGCAGTTTCAATTTATTCAATCACGTTAATGCATGAGTACGGGGATCCGTACAAATTCTAAAAAAGGAGGAAAGTAGAATGGAACACACACCGCATGATGTTCAGTTATTGTCACTTGGCAAGGGGATTTTGAAGTTTGACCGGTTTGATGTCGATGGTCTTCCAACTGGGTTGGTTGATATCGGCAATGCTCCAACCTTCAACCTTACTATAACGGTTGATAAGTTAGAGCATCTTAGCTCGCGTGAAGGTGTCGCGACGATGGACGATCAGGTTATTCGGTCGAGAAAGATGGAAGGTGATTTTGAGCTCGATGAACTGGGCCGTGAAAATCTTCGTCTTTGGTTGATGGGCAAGATCGGAAGTTTTGGCATTAAACCAATGACCGCGGGCGCGATTCAGGGAATGATTGATTTTATAGGAACGAGCGACGTTGGCCCTCGTTATCATTTCCAGGGATGGGTTGTCAATCTCTTTCCAAAGGGCTCTCTCGGCTTGATCAGCACTGATTGGGGGAAGATGGGTTTTGATTTTACAATTCTTCAGGATTCGGTTGGGCATCCTGACAGTCCTTGGGGTGATTTGACCTTGTTGGGTCAATCATAAGATTCTAATTTAATTGGAGGTTTTTATGAGAGAAGAATTAAAAAAATCCGAGGCTGAAGTAATGTTTCCAGCGATCAGTCTCGATGGGTATCAGTTAAGGCCATGGACTTGGGATCAATTGATATCTGTTTTGCCAGATGTCATGAGTGCCATGGAAAAGGTGGAGACCCTTAAGATCAATTTTGATCAGATTGAAGCAATGGCTAATGACCCAAGGCAAAAGACAGAGCTGTTTAAACTTTTAGTCCCTGTCTTGATTGCAATTGGCCCAATTGTTCTAAACATCATTGCAAAGACGATTGATGAGGATTTGGATAAAATTAAATCTTGGGACGCTTATAAAATTCTTAACATCGCTCTTGTGATAGCGATTCAGAATGCGTCTAGAATAAAAAACTCGGTCGGCCTCGTGGCAAGTCAGCTGGAGATGATTGGCCCGAGGCCTTTGCTGAAGCAATAGAATTTTTGATTTCAAGGGGCCATCGATTCGAGGATATCTTTAAGGTCTATACGGTTGATCAATTTTTTCTTCTTTTAGAGAAAGCAAGGGTCAATCGAAATAAGGAAATCCTCGAAGGCTCTTTTGGGGTGAGAGCGGCTTTAGGGGCAAATCAAAGAGAATGGAAGCAATACATTGATTCTTTGATGCCTCGTCCTGAGAAAGTCAAAGTTTCATCTAAGGTTGAATATCTGCAATTTAGGAGGTTGATGTCACATGGCTGATACCGAACTTGGCACGTTGATCCTGAGATTAAAAGCCGATCTTTCTGATTTGAAGAAGGGGCTTAAGGACGCCGAGAATACTATCAAGGGATCTGTTGATACCCAGCAGAAAAGCGCTGGCACCCTTGGCCAATCTATTATAGGCATAAAGACACAGTGGCTGGCTCTTGCGGCTGCCGCAGTTGCAATTGCGGCAACGATAAAAAAAGCCTTTGATTGGTCAGAGCTTGGGGCAAGGGCAGAGGCTATTCAAGAATCCTTTGACGCGATCACTAAAAGCTTTGATGTTAACGGGGCACAGCTTATCGCTAAAATTAAAGACACGGCGGGAGTTTATGTTAATGAAACTGAGTTGATGGTTTTTACGAATAAGCTTCTTGCCGAAGGCATTGCTGCAGCTGACATTCCAAAATTGTTTGAGGCCGCTCGGGTTGCTGCCAGGTTAATGGGAACTGACGTCAATGAGGCAATGACATTGGTAACACGGGCTGTCCTTACCTTTCAGACCAGAGGTTTATTCAGGCAAGCTTTCCCAATGGAATCAGCAAAGGTTTTTGAAGTATATGCCACAGGCATTGGGCAAGACGTTGACATGCTTAGCACCTTTGCCAAGCAACAAGCAATGGTGAACGAGATCCTAAAACAATCAGCTGAAAAAATGCAGATACTTGGTGGCCCAGGAGGATTAGTTAGAAATCATTATGAAAATCTTCAATTGCTTAGTTCAGCTTACATGGAAGCTAAGGAGATGATTGGTAAGTTCATCGTTGATGGGGTCATGTGGCTTTCAGATGCCTTGGGAGGGCTTATTGGGATTGTTGAAAAAACCTATGAGAAAATTACCTCTATTCCTAAGGCAATCAAGGGAGTTATTACCAGTGCTTCAGAATTTCTTGGAATAGCATCAAAAGCTCCTCCTCCGTTAGAACTTGCCACTAGTCATGGCGCTGCAGCCACTCCTGAGCTTGAACTTGCAGTTTCTCATGGTGCAGTTGATAAAGAAAAGAAGTCTTTGGTCGATGAAGACAAGCTTCAAAAGGCATTGACAAAATTGAGATTAGACGCTGAGAAGGCCCGTATCGACGCTGAAGGGCAGTTAAGAATTTATGGCCTTGAAGCCCAGCATAATCGAATCTTAACTGAAGCGGCTAAGGTGGGGGAAGACACCCTTGAAATTGATTTAGCATTTGCTAAGAAAAAGGCCGCTATGGAATTAGCAAATACCCTGGCCTCCCTTAAGGCCCAAGAAGCAGCCGAGATGGCAACTGCTATCTCTGATAAAAAGACAAGAGAAATACCTGGAATTAAGGAAAAAATCAGACAGCAAGAATTAATCGCCGAGGGGAAATATCGAGAAGAAATAACCAAACTTGACTTGGATGAAGTAAAAAAGAGAAATGAAAGAAAGCTCGCCATTGATGAAGCTGCCACAAAAACTGAAATGTCTAATCAGCAAGCCGTTCTTGACCAGGCTCAAGATTATTACGACAGGCTTTTAATCTCTGCTAAGAACTTTTATAAGATCAAAGAAGATATTACTCTTTCAACCGGAACATCTGAGATCAGGATGCTTCAAGAGAGGCTTGACCTCGAAACTGATGAGGGAAAGAAAGCCGACCTTCGGGCACAAATCGCAGAAAAAATTAATGCCCTTGAAAAAAAGATCACCAGCGACCGGTGGGAGGGATATAAGGCACTTCAAGCTGAGGCTGACCTTCATAATCAAATTTTGCAAACAGATACCAGTCGCCAGAACATGATGATTGACATGGCTCGGGAGAAATTTGAGATAACTGAGGCCGATGCCTTAACAAAAAGAATTCAACTTCAAAATGATCTCCTTTCAGCGTTGCAAGATCAATTAAATATTACCGATAAGATTAGTGACCCGAAAAAATATGCTGACCTTAAACTTGCGATCACTCAAACTACTGCCCAAATTCAAACGATGAATATTTCACTTACCGAGCAAGTGGGGACGTTTGTCCAGCTTAGTGATTTGGGGATGAAACGGTATGCGGATAGTTTGCAGAAGAATCTTATCACTAACGTGGAAAATTTGGTTCCTAACGCCTTCGATACTGCCGGAAGCTCTGTCAAGGGGTTTATCAATAACCTTGTTGACGGGACAATGTCAGCAAGTGCAGCCTTAAAAGAAATGGCCAATAGTTTTGCAAAAGGTATATTGAATATGGTGGTTGACATTGGCCTTCTTATTGTAAAGATGGAGATTCTAAAAGCTCTTGGCTATGGTCAAGGAAGTACACCCGCTGCGGGTGAAAGTAGCTTAGGTGGAATGGGGGGTGGGAGTGGCATCCTTAACGTTGTTGTGGGGCTTATTGGTAGCATATTTCAAGGTGGTGGTCAAGTTACTGGTCAATCTGGAATTGATAAAGTTCCAATTCGAGCTACTGTTGGAGAGTTTGTTATTCAACAATCTGCGGTTAAAAAATATGGATCAGGATTTATGGCAATGATCAACGAGGGAATGCTTGATGTTTCAAAATTAGTGGGAATATCTTCTCGACCACAACCTACTTTAGCTTTTGCCAGCGGTGGTGAGGTTACCTCTCAACCGACCCAAACGATGAAAAACGAAATTACCCTTATCAATGTCGTTGATTCAAGAGATATGGATAAATGGGCAGCATCAGCGGCAGGTCAAAATGCGGTTATTAATGTTCTTAGTTCCAGATTAGCAACCGTAAAAAAGATTGTGAGGTAGTTTTTGAACATCGTAAGCGATTATCTTCTTCTTAAACCAAATTGGGTAGACCCTGTTAGTTATAAGAGGAAGTGGCAGACGAATATTCAGACAGGGTTAAAGGGGAGCGAGCAGCGGTCTGCACTTTTCACATGGCCAAGAAGGTCTCTGTCCTATTCGATACTTTCTTTGAATTATTCCAAGACGGCATCTTTGAAGAGGGTGCTCTATAAAAATATGCATAATCTTCTGGGAATTCCCTTTTGGCAAGATGGAACTGTCCTGTCGTCTCAAGCTGCTTTTGGGCAGAAGGTCTTAAACGTTAGATCTACTATAAATAGAAATTTTGAGGTTGGGGGTTTATGTGTCTTGGTTAATTCAGAGGTCAATTTTGAGGATGGGATCATTGACGTTATGTCAAGTACCCAGATCACGTTGCATAGCAACCTCGCCCACACGTGGCCGATTGGCACGGAAGTTTATCCTGCTATGATTAGTCGAATTCAACCAAGTCAGCAGATTGATATGGCTACCTCTCTTTACGGAAAAATGAAGATTGATGCTGAAGAAGACTATTATGCTGGAATCGTCAGGCATATTGGTGGAGATGAATCATTTTCATTTTATAAGGGGTCTCGGGTATTTGACTGCCAGCCGAATTGGAGTTCTGAGCTTAACTACAAGCTCTATCACCCTTATGAGCGGCTTGCGTTCTTGGGCAAAACTTTCTCGATGACTCATTATGATGAGACGGCAATTGGTTTAAATGTTCCGTATACCAAATTCAATAAAGCGTCAATTCAGAAGATCATTGACTTTTTTGACAGTCGAAAGGGAAGGTGGGGAAACTTCTGGATGCCAACATGGCAGAACGACATGATTGTCACTGCTCCTTTTTTAGCGTCAGATAATATCTTGAACATTCGCACGATGGATTTTTCCTCTTACTGGCTTGCTGGGGCGATGGGTTCTTATATCATTATCTTCTGGCCTGACTGGACATTTGCGTGTGGAAAAGTAGTTGATGCCACCGCAACGACTATTACTTTAGAATCAGTGATTGGAAAAAAGTGCGTTGCTAATCAACGATCACATCTTTTGGTTTGTTTTCTTCTGTGTTCAAGGTTCGATCAGGATGAGATTGAAGTCGGATATTTGACCTCTGAGGTTGCTAACGTTAGTCTTTCCTCTCGAGCCTTGTTTGATGAAGTGTCAGTGATGGAATCATGAAAGATGTTACCTCAGAATATACTAACAAGGAAAAGGCAGCCAAAAGAAAGCCCGTTGAACTTTATCACATTTGGGCAGGCGCCGGGGATCAATTGAATATTAATACCTGGTACTATACGAGCGGTGATATTATTGTGTCGTTTGGAACTCCACCCCATGACTATGTTCCTGCCACTTTGAAACGAAGTCTGGTTCAATATGATGCTTCAAATGAAGTTACAAAAATGACTTTGCAAGCCGCTTACATCGAGAATCCTGCCCTTGAATTTATTAGCATCAACCCGATCGAAATTATTTGGATTGAGGTAATGAGACTTCACAGGGATCAGGTACCCCTTGAGGCAGACGTGGTCTTTGTTGGGCAGATCAAGAATGTTTCATTTAAGGGGACAGCGGCAAATGCCGAGTGCGTTGGCTTTGAGCATTTTCTTTCAATGCCAATTCCCCGCTATCGGTATCAACTCACCTGTAACTGGATGCTTTTTGAACCTAAATGTACCTTAGTTAAAGATGGAAGTAGTCCTGTTTTTAAGGTTGAGACAATCGTGACGGTTGATTCTACGGGGACAATTTTAACCAGTGCAGCTTTCTCTGCATTTGATGACGGGTACTTTATCTTTGGGTCGCTTGAATTTGGAGATGATGCCCGAACGATCGTCGATCACATTGGGAGTGGGATCACGATCAACTTTAAGATTAAGGCCCTTGTTAGTGGAGACATTATTAAAGCTTATCCTGGATGCGATGGTAGGATCACAACCTGTAGGGATAAATTTAATAATCTTTTGAATTTTTTAGGGTTTCCTTTTATCCCAGAAGAAAACCCGACATTAAGGAATTATTAATGAAGTATTTTTTTGAAGACATTGAGCGGCAAAGGAAATTAAGGAAGATTTTAGATGAATGGATCGGGACGCCTCACCGTCACCACTGTGGCGTAAAGGGGTTGGGGACTGATTGCATTCACTTTGTCGCCCGCGTCCTTGAAGAGATGGGGATATTGAAGTGGCGAAAGGATTTAGTGCCTGATTATCCACCTGACTGGCACATGCATAATACAAAAGAGCTGTTAAAAGAGCATCTTGAGAAAGAAATTCGAGGCGAGTGGGTTAACTTGAATACCCTGGTCAATGGTGACATAACCCTTAGTTATTTTGGAAAAGCCTCATCACACGCGGGTATTTACATGGATGGGTCTATCTACCAGGCTTTGGATCGTATTGGAGTAAGAAAAATTAATTTTAATGATCCGTGGTTAAAAAAACATATAAAATTTGCATATAGGATTTTAATATGAGCACGGGTGGAGCGATTGGTGGAATATTGGGTGCAGTGATTGGCGCCCTCTTTGCTTATTTTACAGGGGGACTTAGCATTGTAGCAGGCGCCCTTATTGGGGGTTCGATTGGTTATACGGTTGGCACTATCATTGATCCTCAAAAGCCAGATGTAAGAACCGCTGGCGTTCCGATTCAGGCCCTTCAATTCATGTCAAATGTGATAGGATCTCCAATTCCTGATTTATTGGGGACGGGAAAAATTGTTGGATTTCTTCTTTGTTTTGGAAAAGAAAGAACTGTGGCAACTTGGCAAAGGACTGGAGGGAAAGGTGGTTCAGGAAGTGGTAGGCAATTCGCTGGTTATAATTATTATGCCTCTTGGGTTGTGGGAATTTGCTTAGGTCCGATTGATTCACTTTATACTATTTTTAGAGATTCGGAGGATGTCGTTTGGACGGGTGAGGTTACTCTTCCTGTATCGGGTGGGAAGCAAACGATTGCAATACCAATTATGGGGTCGGTTGATTTTTATTTTGGAACGAATGATCATCAACTTAACCCCCGCATTGCGGAGACTTTGCAGGCGGCCAGTCAATTGACTCAAGCCGCTGGAATTTTAAGTGGAGACACAGTCATTGAACTTTCTGACAGTACCTTTTTTAATGTTAATGATCGCATCCTTATCTATGGCACAGCTACTGAATTGTCGGCAGATTGGGAAGAAAATCATATCATCCAGTTGAAAGCTGGTGCTAATATTACCCTTACCACTCCGATGCTCTATTCTTATGTCAACGCGACAGTCTATAATTACAGTGCAGTTGGAGGTGTAGGTACCGCGATCAATTATCCATACCGAAATCTTTGTTTCGCTTTCTTTGACGACTGTCTTCTTGGAGGTTCAAACAGAATTCCAAGCATGCAATTTGTGATTAGAAAATCTCCGGTTATTGCCTTTTCACCCTTTAATCAGATTCAAACTTTTGATTATAATCCAGCTCATGCCATGTGGTACATTTTGAAGAGCATGACTGGATTTCCAGAGGGATGGCTTCATGAGGGTGATTTCGCAGATTTGGCAGAAAAACTTGCCCTTGAAAATCGGGGGATTAGCCTTTTGATCGATTCACTTCAAGCTTGTCTTAGTTATATTGAAAATATTGACACCCACATCGATGGCATCTTGCGATATGGTTCGGACGGAAAATTTCATCCTAAACTAATCAGAAATGATTATATTCTTGGAGACCTCCTCTCTATCGATGAATCAATGCTCATAGATGAACCAGAAATTTCGAGGAAAAGTTGGATCGATACCGTCAACGAGATGAAAGTTCAGTATTCAGAGATTACGGGGACTACAGGAAGAGTTACAGCCATGGGCCAGTATCTTGGATTCATTCCCCTTCATTTAGAAATTGATGGGGATTATGTCTATGTTTGTGGCCAGCAGGCATACGGCGTAGGAGAAACGAGTTACTATTATGCCGCAGTGAGGAAAATGAATGTAAGTGACTTGATGATAGTGGACGAGTTTGATCTTCACCAAGCGACTGACAACTTGAACAATGCCTTTTACCGAGTTCACGTGGATGGAGACTATTTGTATTTGGTTGGTTCTTCCTACGTAGATGGCAAGGTTCAAACTGTTATTACCAAAAGAGATAAGAATAACCTTGCTATTGGACTTTGGACAAACTATCATTACCTTGGAGATCCAGCTTATTCGGTTAACACAGGGATGGATTGCATTACAGATAATTTTTATTTATATGTTACAGAAAGCTGGAATGATGCTTATTACCATCAAGCGGCGTGGAGGCAAAAATTGAATAAATTGGATGGCTCCTTAATTTGGGAAGGAGGCTGGCCTTCCGTTATGACAGGTTATGATGGGATAGTCGATGCTGATCCCTACGTTATCATAGCAGGAACGGCAGGAGGAGATAGGGCCATAGAGAAGATAAATATGGCAACGAATGCGTCTAATATATACAGTGTTTCACGTGATCGCTATTCAAACGAGGGCATTGTTTTATATGATGATGGCTATTATTATGTTTGTGGTAAAGGTTATGCAACGGCATACGGTGATTTTAGAGTTTCAGTGTTAAAATACGATGACTTTTTTATAAAGGTCTGGGAATGGACCAAAAATTATTTTACCGCTCCGCCTGATTTAGTTGAAGAATTACTTAACTGCGTGGTAGATGCTTCGGGAGTCTATTCGATAGGACGTTTACAATATAACCCAATTCCTGGCATCTATTATTATCAGGCGGTATTTGCAAAGGTGAGCCTTGATGGCTCCCCCCTATGGGATCTTCAGCATGAGACTCAGTACCGGGCGGCCATGAGAGCGATCGGGCTATTAGATACCGATACCTTTGTAGTTGGAACCTATGACGACAACCAGTCCGTTTCGATCGTGGATCGTTATGGCTATCTTGAAAAAAGGCTAACAGCAACGGGGGCAATGATAGGATAATAGAATGACAATAGATGCAATAAACATCAAACAGTCAACCGCGGACCCAATGGTCATTGATACTGGGAATCAGAAGATTCAGCAGAGGGTTGCATCAAAGACAGTTCAGTTTGGGCTCTTTACCAATAACCGAAACGCCGTGTGGGCCTGTAAGAACCAATTGAGAAAGGAGTCCTACCCGTTCGCTACGCTTAATTTAAAGATGAATCGAAACGCTTTTCCCTTTGAGATTGGCGATACCTTTAAGTTCTCTTACTCAAAATATAACATCGTAGACATGGTGGTCAGGGTTCTGCAAAGAAGTGAAGCGGAACTTGAATCAGAGGAGATTAACATCATAGTGATGGAAGACCTTTTTCAGATCACTAATACAATTTCAGAATATTCACCTTCTCAAGAACGTTCTCAACCGAGGGTTGATTATGCGGTTAAGAATATCATTCACGAAAAGCTCTTTGAACCCGTCTATGCTTGGTCTCTTGGAGAAGTAGCTATAACTCCCCTGGCCGCTCGAGAGTCTCAGATTGACCTTGGGTTCAATGCTTATATGAGTTTGGATGGTGGGGCTTCCTATTCTCCAAACCCAATTGCCCAGGGATTATTTTTTAGGGCTTATGGGGCACTTATTGGAACCTATCCCAAGGAGACTTATGAAATCGACGAGCTGGTGGGAATGGTAATCGACTTTTCTAATGCAGATGTTGACTTAATTGAAAGTCAAACTTGGCCTATGATCCTTTCTGGGAATCAAAATCTTGCTCTTCTTGGAGATGAAATCATTTCTTTTAAGACCATCACACCAATTTCTGGATCTCAGTATAAGCTTGAGGACATAATTCGAGGGCGCTACGGTACGGAAAAACAGGCCCATGTCGATGGCGAAACCTTCTTTTTTCTTGGCCAAGATATTCCTGTCATTACGAACAATGACATTTCAACGGGAGCTGATAGGTTCTTTAAGCTCGTAGGATTTAACGCCGTTGAGTTTGGGGATATTTCGGCGGCAACTGCCATGGAACATCAATTTTTAGGGGTGGCCAAAACGCCTTATGTCCCGATCAACTTTGAGGCTAACGGTGGCTCATTTGCCTCTCGGTATGATACCGACATCATTCTTACCTGGTCATCAAGGTATCGAAACAAAGGAGCGGGGATCGGAATTCCAGGGACGGTTCTTTCTGATCTGACCTATGAGGGGTTGTTTGAGATTGAGGTTTGGGTTGGAGGCATCAAGGTAAGAACCCAAAGCGCCATTGACGCTTTGACATGGACTTATACGGAAGCGATGAACATCTCTGATAATGGTTCTTTGGCGAGCGAGGTAACATTTAAGCTCTCTAACTATCGAACGGAAGACGGGATCACTTACTATTCAAGCCAAGCTCAAGTGACCTGTAAAAAGAATTAGGAGGAAATTTTATGGACAACGATAAATATGGCCTTCACGATGTCCTCTATGGAGTGCAGGGTTGGGATGCGATCATGGCCACCGACATGCAGATCATCAACGACCAGATGCCGACGAGAATCATAGGGACTCTCGGAGAAACTGTGGTAGCCTACGAAGCCTTGTACCAAAAGGCCGCTGATTCAAAATGGTGGAAGGCTAAGGCGGATGGGGCCAAGCAGCCATGCCAGGGGTTAGCGGTTGAGGGTGGAGATGCTGATGATGAGATAAGAATTCATCGGATGGGGGAGATTACCAATGTCTCTTGGGCTTGGGCAACTATCGGAGCGGCCATCTACCTTGACCCCTCTACGGAGGGTGCTTTGACCCAAACGCCTCCAGCTGATAACGTTCAAATAATTGGTTATGCTAAGGCGGCAACCATAATGATTGTAATGATTCAGGTGGTTGGCACCGGAACCGTTATGGTTCATGCGCTTGGAGGAGACGCTCATAGCGCTGATCTTAAGGCAAATCTTGACAATAAAATCTCAGATGGGGATCTTTTTTCTACCCTCCCTGGTGAGATTAACATTTTAACGGAGAAAGATGTTCCTGTCGGAACTGATCTGCTTTTAATTGAGGACAGTGAAGCAGACAACGCTAAAATGAAGGTGCAAATTGCGAACTTACCCGCTGGTATACCTGCCCCTCATGCACTGGGAGGAGATCAGCACACTGCCGACTCCAAAGCCAACCTTGATTCTAAATTAACAGACGCGACACTCATTTCCACCCTCCCTGGGGAAATTGCCGTACTTGAAGAAAAAATTATTCTTGACGCTGACGATGTGATACTTGCGGAGGATAGTGCCGACGATAATGAAAAGGTAATGGTGAAAGCATCCAATCTTCCTGGCGCTGTTTTCAGCCAGGGCGGAACAATTTATAAATCAGATGGGATAGTTGACGCAGCCAACATCATTATCTGGGAGGCACCTTTTGCCTGCACGGTGACGAACGTAAAAGGATACCGGGTGGGGGGAACTGGGGCAACGATCAACGCAAGAAAGAACGGAGCGTCAAATCACCTTTCATCAAACTTATCTTTGTCAAGCACCGATGCCTGGGAAGATGGCGGGGTGGTTCAAAATACTGCCTATGCCATTGAAGATAAGCTTGAGATCATGTTGGTTTCGGTGGCTGGCAACCCGACTCAGATAGCAATCAAAGTAAATTTCAAGAGGCCTTAAAAGAGGTATAAATGGCAAGACTTTGGACTTGTGGCTTTGAGCTAAATTCTACAACCACTGGGATCGAATGGTCTGGTGGTTCTCACAATGTTTCTATTGGAATAACGAACGTTAGAAGCGGGACCTATTCACTACACTTTCCAGCTAACATCCAAAGTTATATTTATCAGCATTTTAACTCTGGTAATGTCAATGGTCCTTTCTATTTTCGTATGTATGTCTATGTGACCCATGCCCCAGCAGGTGCATCAGATATTTTAGACTTTCAAGATTCAGGTGGCACTCATAGACTATATGTATATCTTAACGCCGATATGACCTTAACCCTGAAAGATGGGGCGGGTGTTACAATAGGGTCATCATCTGCTTTTAGTTTAAATGATTGGCATTGCATAGAAGCCAGTTATTATAACAATGGGGTGTCTGGAAAGGCTGAATTGGAAGCACGCCTCGACTATGGCGCTTTTGCTTCAACAACGACAGATGCTAATAATGGAACAGTTAATCTTGTAAATATTGGAAATGAGTTGAGTGACGCACAATTAATCTTTGACATAGATGACCTCGCGATAAACGACAATACGGGTGCATTTCAGAATAGTTATCCAGGAAGCGGAAAAGTAATCCGTTTAAAGCCGAACGCCGATGGAGATGCACACGCATGGCTTAAATCTGGTGGCGGTGCAGGAGATGCAAACAACTATAACCAGGTATATGAAGTAACCCCAGATAATGCGGCGACATATCTAAAGGCTTTAAACCTTAACGTAGAGGATTTTTACAATTGTGACAACTCTGGAATAGGGGCCGGTGATATCGTCAATGTGGTTCAGGTTGGTGTTAGGTTTTCAGGCTATGCCAGTGGTTCTTATGGGCAACAATTTAAGGTTGAGTGTAAGAAAGCTTCAGCTGGAACAATTGCCCAAGGTTCAGCGATTGTAGGGGTAAATAATTGGAGAACAAATACACCTTCTCTCCCGTTTTTTCCTACTCTTACTTTACATCAAGACCCAGATGGTGGTGCCTGGACGCAGGCTACGTTAGACACCATGCAGATAGGAATGAAACAAACTGGTTATTATGCAGGTTGTTATGATTATGTTTCTACTATATGGGCTTACGTAGATTATACCCCGGCAGCAACCACGACGACTACTACCACTACAACCTCAACTACAACGACGACAACGACGACGACCACCACGACGACGACGACGACGACCACCACCACCACTACTACCACCACCACCACCACCACTACTACGACGACCACTACTACGACGACCACTACTACGACGACCACTACCACGACGACCACCACTACCTCGCCACCATTATTTGTCCTGTGGCTGAGCGGGTGAGAAAGGAGAAGATTATGGAAAAAGTTTTATGTAAAGATTGTAAGGCTTGGGAAAGAGATGGGGCAGACGGGATATGTTGTAAAAATGCTCCAAGGCCAGAATGTCTTCCAATCGATAAGAAAGGATATACTCTTGTGTTGCCAAGAACCCAGGCTAATGGAGGATGCTTTGAAGGCATCCTGATAGAGGTGGCAAGTTGAAGCTAAGCGTAATTATCCCAAATCGAAACGACACAGTGATGCTTGCCATCACGGTCAGAAGCATCCTTGAAGAGCTGAAAGCCGTGGAGGGTGGCGGGGAGATCGTGGTCGTTGACAATTCAGACGAGGACCTTTGGCTAATTTTGAAGACCATGAACGTTAGCCCTCTTGCCCTTCAATACGTCGAGGAGGGGAAAGTTCAACTCATCCATCAAAAGTTTCAAGGTATCTATTCGGCCAGGGCAGAGGCCATTCGAGCCGCCCGGGGGGAGTATGTCTATAACGTCGACAGCCACATGCTGGTCGGCCACAACACCCTGAAGGATATGGTTGACTTTATGGACGCAGATAAAGAGGGAAAGGTTGGCTTTGCCTTCTCGCCGATCGGTTGGTTCAGTGCCCACGAGGCCCTTGCAAGGCACGATATCCGAATTGATCAGGGGACGATTTTTGGCAGCTGGGGAAAACGGTATTATAGGCCGATGAAGATCTGCTGGAACTTTGGCTCGTGCATCTGTCGAACGAGATGGTTCAATGAGGATTTTGGAGGATATGGTTTCTTTGATAAAAAAAGAATCTCATGGGGAGGGGGAGAATTTTATGCCGCCATAAAATCCTGGCTTCTTGGATATGAGAACTGGGCGGTGCCGACAAGCCCTCAATACCACATTGGGCCATTTTCCAAGGAGATTGAAGCAAGAACATCCTACCGTTTTAGACAGTATGGGGGTTCAGGGAACGGAAAACTTGGGATAGGGATTTTTGCAGCTTTCTATGCTCTTGGCGGAGACGAGATGAAGGAAGAGGCATGGAACGCAGAAATTGCTGGAGTGGGTAAAAATTATGGCATCAGCGTCGAGCGAGATTGGGAAACGGCCAAGGAACTTGCCCACGAGGATTGGCTGTGGTTAAAGGAAAAGCAGAAGCTAACCTATTTTAAGCTCATGGAAAAACAACCCTGGAAAGAGGACGGATGGGGAGATTGGGAAAATTGGAAGCCAGACAAAGACGCTGGGATAAAAAGGGTCTTCAATCTGGCCAACTTAAAAGTGATTGGTTGAAAGGTGTCATCGCTGACGTTCATCCGAGCGTAAAGTTCGGAAAGAATTGTTTAGTCTGGTCTTTTGCCGTGATCTGTCAGGGCGTGGAGATAGGAGAAAATTGTGCAATCGGTTCGGGGGTGTTTATAGGAAAGAATTGCAGAATAGGCAATAACGTAAGGATCCAAGATAAGGCACACTTGACTCCGGGCATGATCGTTGAGAACAATGTCTTCATCGGGCCATGCGTAGTAACAATGAACGATAAATATCCAGTTGTATTAAATCCTGATTATGCGAAACGGCCCCCTTATTTTGAGGAGGGGTGCTCAATCGGAGCTGGAGCAATCATACTTCCAGGAGTCCGAATAGGGAGGTTCTCTGTAATTGGGGCAGGGGCTGTCGTGACTAAAGATGTAATAGCAGAATCAATCGTGGTTGGATGCCCTGCAAAAAAGATAACTGATTAGGGAAGGAGATTAAATTGAAAAAACTAAGATATGGCTTGATCGCTGGTTTCGGGTTGCTTTCTCTCATCTGTTTGTTGAATGGCCAGGCAGATGTTTATCCAGTGGTGGCACCTGAACCTTTTCGATTTTCTTTAACAGAAGTCGTGGGTTTGGTCAGCGGGATTGTTTCCGTATTTTTGGTTATTATGGGATTTTTGCTCAAGCGAACTGTCTTTGGAGAAATCGATGGCGTAAAAAAATCGGTTGAAAAGATGGATACCAAGAAACAGGATAAGTCAATGTGTGAGCAAATTGAATCTACTGCTTGCAGGGATAGAGAAGAGATTAAGAAAGACCTTAAAGATGGAGTCAAAAAATTCAGCCGAATAGATCGAAACATTGACCGCATCATGATAAAAATGAAACTTCCAATCGAGGGTAATAGGACTGATGATTGAAGGAGGAAAAGAAATCGTGAAAGTAATTGTTTGGAGCGTTGTAATGTTTGCCATGTTTGTGGCGGGGTTGTTTGTTCCTAACGTTCGCACCTTGGCTTTATTTGGATTGGTGGCAATATTTTGGGGCTTTGTAGTTTATAGTAAATAAATTTATCAAAAACTAAAGGAGGAAAAAAATTATGAAAAGAAGATATGACTGGATACGTGACCTGCCAGACCATAGAGATTTTATGTTTTTGAGGCTGCCGACGAAGATTCCAAACACGGTAGATCTTCGCCCGAAGTGCTCTCCGATAGAGAATCAGCTACAACTTGGAGCTTGTACGGCTAATGCTGGAGTTGGCATCTATGAATGCCTTGAGCACATTCAGGGGATGAAGTTTGATGATAAATCCCGTTTGTTTCTATACTATAATACCCGCCTTATCCAAGGAACTGTCAGTACTGACAGTGGGGGAACGATTCGGAATACCTTCAAGGCAGAGGCGAAATATGGCATCTGTTCAGAGAAACTGTGGCTATATGATATTCAAAAGTTTGCGGTGTTACCACCGAAAAATTGTTATGCTGACGCGATAAAGCACACAATAATTATTTATCAGAGAATGCAGACCCTCGATGATTTGCTCAACTGTCTTGCTCTCGGATTTCCATTTGAATTTGGCTTCTCAGTTTATCAATCTTTTGAAAGTGATAAAGTGGCGAAGACGGGAATCGTACCAATGCCGAAGAAGACCGAAGCGTTTCTCGGGGGCCATGCGGTAGACGGAGTTGGCTATGAGATGGACAAGAAGTGGATCATCTGTCGGAACTCGTGGGGTCCGCAGTGGGGGGACTACGGATATTTTTATCTCCCGTTTAATTACATTTCTAATCCTAACCTGGCCGCCGACTTTTGGATGGCAAAAAAAGAGACGTGATGCCTAAGACGCTCGTACTGTCTATTCTAAAGAGAGGTGATGGTTATGATTGAAATTATTTTGACAGCCATTCTTAGAAAGGCCATATTTGCTGCCCTAATAGCTGTAGTATTTTTATGTTGGGACAAAGGGTATTTTAGGGCATTTGATACAGATAAGGTGATAGCAAATGATCCACAGGCAATCGCGATTCTTTATGCTGGTCTTTTTATTTCCCTTGCTTTTGCTTAGCTGTAAGGGGGAAATAACAGCAGAGGCAATAGCTAAGCCAGTGGCGGCTAAGGTGTCAATTCCTGAACCTGTTGGGAAGTATGATCTTTCTTTCAAGCGCTGGGGAGAGTTTTATTTTCCCTTTGACGACTGGCGCTGGTGGAAATCTCAGGGGATAGCGGAAAGCAACCTTAACCCAAATGCGGTGTCATGGTGTGGGGCTGTTGGGGTAATGCAAATTATGCCAGCTACTGCAACGGGTTTAGGCGTAAAGAACAGGTTAGATGCAGAAGAGAGTATCCAGGGAGGAATTAAATACGATAATCAGGTCGATAGAGTTTTTAAAAGTGTTGACCAGCCAGAGCGAAGGAAATTTATGTTTGCAGGTTACAACGCTGGGCCTGGAAATATTACGAAGGCTAAAAAATTGGCCGGTTCTGATACGTGGGATGTTACCGCAAATTCTCTTAACCTTGTTACCGGCCATAATTCGTTAGAGACAATAAACTACGTTAAGAGGATCTGCAAAATAAAAAAAGACCTTTAAAGGAGGTGATCACAAATGAGAAAATGGCTATCATGGTTTATGTTTTTTTTGATGTCGTGTCTCTTGTTCGTTATCTCTGCGTGTTCGGGGTCAACGACAGGTTCAGCTGTCGAAAAAACGATCATCCTGATTGTGGTGCTGATGATTGTGGCTATCTGCTTATTGATCGCCTTGGGGATTTTCCTCTACAAGGTATATAAGCACAATAAGGACAAAATCGCCGCAGTTCATACTACTGTCAATGAGGTGCAACAAGCTGTGGCCACTCTCAAAAAGTAAAAATTCATTCTGGGACGAGGGGTCAAACACGGGTTAGCCAAGGGCAAGAAATACTCCACCCGTGCCTCGTCCCAGAATAAAGGAAAATAAACATGAACTTAAAAACAAGGCTTGATCTTTTATGGCAGAGCCCACCCGTTTATTTGAAGACCAAAGATCCGGTGGCAATATTCTCTGATCATCACATGAATGATCAAGGCGTGGCAGATTATTTCTTTCCGAACTATCCTCGTTACTTAAAAATTCGTAGAAATTATGCAAATAGTGGGTGGGTGACTATTGATTTAGGAGATAGGGAAGATCTCTGGAAATATCCGAAAGTACAAATTATTCGAGAAAGATACAAGGAAGCCTACGAGCTGGATGAACAACTTCGACGAGAAGGGCTATACTTTAAGGTGGGAGGAAATCACAATATTCAACTTGGGTATCCAGAAGCCTTAGTTTTAGACCATCCTGCCGGAAAGTTTCTACTGGTTCATGGGTACCAGGGTGATTTTTTTAATGATACGATGTGGCCGATTGCCATGCTGTTTGTGAGATATGTTGCCGACCCACTTGAAAAGATCGGCATTAAAGACCCTTGGAGCGTGAGCAAGAACCCAAAGAGGCACAAGAAGATAAGGGATGCCTTGATCTACTGGGCCAATCATGCTGATCCATCTATGACAGGAATGATCGCAGGACACACTCATAAGCAAGAGCAGATTGGGCGTTATTTTAATGTGGGGTGTGAGATGCATACCCAGCTTGAGTGTATAGAGATTAATCAAACAATTCAACTGAGAACGTGGTAGGAGGATAAGTTAATGAAAAAAGTTATTCGCTGGTCGGTAATAGGAATTTTAGTAGGTGTTTTTTCTCCGTATATAATCATAGCTATCTTGAACTTCGTCAACTCCTGGCTTAATAGCTGGAAATTTAATTGGTGAAGGAGATTAGAGAATGAAAAAGATTATCTATTGGTCAATAATAGTAATTTTGATAGTTGCTCTTTCTCCATTTATAATCTTGTTTATAGCTGGAGATTTAGTTGGCGAAGGTCTTTCAATGTTAAGTTAAAAGGATGTATAAAAATGGAAATCTATATTGGAATTTTTGGTTTAATTTTGGCTCTCCTTATTTGCTGGCTAATTTGGCCGTAGGAGGTGAGTTTATGATTCCTTATATTGTGGTAGGTCTTTTAGTGATAGGTGTGATTTGGAGAAACTGGTAGGAGGTGAATCAGTATGTTGAAGTATTGGCTATGTCTTATTGCGATTGTAGGTCTGGTTATAGCGGGACTAATATTCAAGACCAAAACAGGTGGAGTGAATGTTATTTTCTTCTTTGCTTTGATAGCATTAGGTTGGGCATTTTTATTGCTTACAAACAGAAAATGGGAACGGGAGGAATAAATAATGTTACGAATCTTACATAACCAAAAAAGGTATCAGAGATTTAATCCATTTACACTCATTATGGTGTTGATAGTTATTGCAGTCACATATCTCTTATCAAAGTAAGAACTGAAAAGGAGGGAGTTTGATGGAACGAATAATGAAATTTATTAAGATATTTCCATGGTGGTTTTGGATCTTGGTAATTGTAGGCTTGCTTTTTCTATGGCAGGCTTTTTCAGGATGGTCAATGTCTAAAAAATATTTCGATCTGGCCGTTCAGGGCCTTAAGACAGAAGAGTCTCAGGTCCTTAAAAATAAGGATGAATACATCAAGGCATGTGAGACAGAGATCAGAGATAAGCAGGTAGAGATCGATCAGATTAAGAAAGAGAAGGCAACGCTACAGATTGATAAAGTCAATTCGGCCGCTGAAGTTGTCCGGCTAAAAAGGAGCAACGATGACCTTAAAAGGCAGATTCGAGAAATCATTATTCCTGATGATCCTGATCGGATCATTGACGATCTGCGGAAACGCTTTCCCTCAATCCATAAGATTCAGCCTTGAGTTTCCTGATCTTAAGGAATGGGATAAGCAGACCCAGGAATATCCGCTTCAAAATAAATTGATTGAAGATCAGGCCAAGACAATTCAAGAGCTCGAAAAATCTCTCGCCATAGAGATAAAAACCAACGAGCTGAACCAGCGAGAGCTCAATTTAAAAGATCAGATCATTGGCTTAAAAGATCAGGAGATAGCGGCAACAAACAGGGCCAACGCTCAGTTAAAAGATGTCACGGATCGAGCTATCAAGCTGGCTGAGATCTCAAAGCCAAAATCCAACTGGGAACTCCAGGGAATTCTCTCTGGGGTAGCATTGGCTGTTGGATATTTTCTTGGAAGAAGATAATTATAAGTAATGACATTCCGCTATCAACGGGTGATCTTTCACTAGCATCGGGACGATCCAATTTAGGTTAGTAATTATATTTGGGGGTAAAGAATCAATAGAAAATATTTTGACCTCTTCATCAGTTATAGACCTTATGTCTCGCATAGAGCCAAAGGCGCGAAACACCCAGCACTTCCAGTCTTTACCATTCATCTTTAGGATTATCTCCCAACTTGAGATTTCTAACCCTGCCTCCTCCTTAAATTCACGGATCATTGCCTTAAGAGGGTCTTCCCCGATCATGACCTTTCCTCCAATCCCGTTGAACCTCCCACTCTGCCATTTTGGCCTATTCTTTTTTATTAAGGCTACTGTAGTTTTATCCCCTGAAAAATAAAAACCCAAGACATACCATCTTATAGCAATATTTTTCACAATGCACCTCCTTATTGGTTTTGAACCAGGACATATAGGTTAGCTAAATTTTCTAAGATTCTATTTTTATAGTGCCCGTCTTTTCCGCCTAGATATAGGTCAAGGGTTTTAGAAATATCTTCACTACTCTGTTTGGAGCATTCATCTAGGATCAAAGATCCTGCCCTTATCGATGGTTTAACATCAAACAAATCTCTCCTGTTTTTTGCTATCCCCAACTTTAACAAGGCAACCTTGTGAGTATCATACATCACCTGAGTTAGGCCAATCGCCCCTTTGCTTGAAATGGCCGTGGGGACAAATTCGCTTTCGACAAAAGTTAAAGCCAGGACCAAAAGGGGCTTGTGAGTTTTAAGTGACTCTTGAACTATGGTCCTTGCCGTAAATTCAGAAATCCGGCTTGAATGGTCAAAGACCCATTTTGTCAGGGAGATTTGAACTATCTCATTTCTTAAGCGGTTGGTCTCTTCCTTCTTTGTCTCTGGTAAATTCATCATTTCTAATTGGTATAAAACCCAGATCCCAGTTCCTATTGCAGTAAGTAAAAGTATCCCAGCAATTAATTTTTTCATCTTTATTACCTCCCTTTATTTTATGCCCATGAAATAATTCTTTTGAATTGTGGCCAATCAATTGAATTATCCCAAACATGGGTTGCCACATCTTCCATCTGGGCCTTATTTAAGGTCCCAATAAGATAAATCTTTTTCCATGAAAAAATAAGATAGGTTCGTTCAATTCGAATTAAGAGCCAGCACCATCCACCATTATGGCCACGGTTTTGTAACCATGCTCGCTGTTGGTCAGTAAATCCTGGGACCTTAACAATTGTCATTGGATTTTTTGGCCAAGCATCAAGAGACTTCAACTCAATCCAACCATTTATCTTATTGATTCCATATGAAACATCTGGCACCCCAGGTGAAAGTCGATCTTCATGTCGAGCAGCATCCCATGAGTTTCTCATTCCGCTTCGTAAGTATAGCCATAGAGACCTTTCTGCCATTATTTTGTCCCCCAATTCTCTACAAGAGCATGGTCTATGATGATTGGGACCTTAAACTTGATCGTTGTTTCCATGATGTGGATCATTTCCTTAAAGGCCTCTTTTCCCTCTTTCGTCTTTGGCACAGAAGAAATTAGTTCATCATGAACGGTAAGATGTGGAATTAAAATACCACACAGCCCTGCTTCCCAAATATCAACCATGGCCTTTTTTATAAGGTCAGCGGCACTTCCCTGGATGATAGCGTTTAGGGCCCGATAGGTATAAGCTCGCTGTACCCCAGGACGTGGTGGAATTTCACCTTTGTCTAAGGCTTCCCAAATTTTTTTATTAACTTGTTTAAGCATCAAGCTTTTATCTTCAATGGCATCAAGTTCCTTAGCTAAGGTGTAATCAACTGGAGCCCAGGTAATAAAGCGGCGCCGCCGGTTTAAAATTGTTTTAACATAGCCCTTTAAAAGAGCCGCGTTGGAAGCAGCCTCAAGGGTAGTTTTCATAAAAGGAATCTTTTCATTATATTCTTGAAGAAATTTTTCGGCTTCAGTGTACGGAAGTCCCAACTGTCTGGCAAGTTTTCTAAGGCCCATGCCATAGATTAAACCAAAATTAATGTCTTTAGCCTTTCGCCTTTGCTCTGGTTTACCAATTGTATTTGCGCACCATTGGTGATAGTCAATTTTTGGATTTTCATTATACTCAGCCCTAAATTGATCTGACCCAAGCCCAATGGCATAATGGGCAAAGATCCGAAATTCAACCTGTGAGTAGTCGGCTTTTCCTAAATCACATCCTTTTTCAGGGATAAACATTGAACGACACAATGGCCCCAGTTCTTCATCACGAGCTGGAATAAATTGCAAGTTTGGGTGAGAGCATGAAAAACGCCCAGTAACAGTTCCGTACTCATCTGATAGTAGTTGGTTGAAAAGACAATGAACTCGGCCATTGATAAGCTGGTCTTTAATCGAGCCTTTCAAAAAGGTTCCAATAAATTTATCAAGGGTACGGCACGCGGTGATTAACTTAGGCAACGGATGCTCATGGGCCCTTAACCATTCCTTAACAAAAGAAGGCTTTTTAGTCTTAGCGGTCAGAGGATATTCAACTTTAAATTTGTCAAAGGCCTTGGCAATATCCTCCGCTGCCTGATAATTAATTTTAAAGCCTACAAGCTTTTTTAATTCAGCGTAGGTTCGTTTTAGACGTTTATTATATTCAATGATAGCGTGATTTAACTTAGTTTCATCAATCCGAATACCAATGCGTCTCATCTGTAAAAGTAGCGGGGAAAGCCTAGTCTCAAGCAAGAAAAGGTCCCATAGCTCTTCGGCCTTTAAAATTGACGCCTGCTTCTTAAAGATTTTAATTGGCAGCCTGACGTCTTGCTTCGCGTAGCAGGTGACTTTTTCAAAGGGAATTTTCCAAAGGTATTTTTGAACCTTGCCCTTCCACCCACGCTCAAGGCAATAGGCCTCAAGCTCAGTTTCTTCCTTAGTTTCACCTAAATACTTTTTAGCGAGGGCTCCAAGATTATAGTTGCCAGCGTTGTTCTCATCAAGCAAGGGCTCGGCAATTTGCACATCATACCAAGGTCCTTTTACCTGAACACCTTGCTCGGCTAAAAAATCAAAATCATATAGAAGGTTAGTCCCAAGCTTTATCTGTGAAACTCGACTAAGTTCTTTTTTAAGCCATGAAAAAACAGCCTTCTTGTTAAGGTTAGGGCCCCAATCATGGGCGATAGGGTAATATTCACAAAAATCATGGTCAGCGGCAATTGAGACGCCAATGATGTAAGCATCTCGACGAACCCCAGGTCCTTTTTCTACAAGGTCATCATCTCTGGTCTCAACGTCAATGCTAATGACCTTGGCTCTTGAAAGGTCAGGAAAACTATCTGGTAAATGGTAAAGGTCAGGCATAGCTACCTCATGGCTTCATACCCTGGGTCATTCAGGATCATCCAGGATCATTTTCTTTGGTTAGGTATATATCTTCCTATTAGGGCCCCTTAAAAAGAGGCTTAAAACATGTCCTCGGGAGCATAAATCTAATCATTTAGGACCATTCAGAATCAACTTTGATCATAAGTACATAACCTTCTATAGGTCTTATGGGATAACACCTTAAGACCATGTCCTATGCTTCATAGGATAGTACTTTTTCATGGAGGATAGACCATTTGACTCCTAACTCAGAGAACAGTTGCTTTGACCTTTCAGAACTCTGATAGTCATAGGTGGCCTTAACCTCAACGATACCTACGTTCACGATGGCCTTAGCGCAGTCATAACACGGAAAAATTTTACAGTATAAAATTGCTCCTTCTACCGTGGGGCCATAGCGAGCCGCTTGTAGAATAGCATTAAGCTCCGCGTGCAAAGTCCTGGCACAATTTTTTGTTTCAATTTGCATATCATTTGACCAGTATTTTCTTGATTCGATCTCATGTCCAGCCTCATCACAGTGAGGTGCCCCCATTGGAGAGCCAACATGCCCAGTGGCAATGATCCGGCCTTGTTTCACGATGACTGCCCCAGCCATCCCTCGGTCACAGGTGCCACGCAAAGTAATCGCCTCAACTACGGCTCGATAGTATTCATCCCTTGAAATTCGGCTCATAGTTTCTCCTTTCCTGCTAACCAATTTAATTTCTGTTTTAATAATGGGTCCTTGATCAAGTCAATAAAGCCATCAATCACTGGTAAATACTCTAGCTTATTGGCCCGGATAAATTCATCCGTCATCTCAACATTTCGAAGCTCATAGTCAAGTTCAATGCCGCTTTTCAACGTCGAAAGAGGAGTGAACTGACTGTTAGGGATTAAGTTATGGCTTAAGATCTCATTGACCTTATCATAATGCTCTTGATAAACGTGAAAGCTGCCTTGGATCAGCCGAAATTCTCCTGGCTCAAGCTCCAAGATGGAGGCAAGAATTAGCTGGAGACAGGTAAAATTATGCACGTCGTAAGGAAACCCGAGCCAGGCATCTTGGCTTCGCATGTAGACGTTAAGATTCAAGCGCTCAAGGGGCCGGCGGATAAATTGCATAGTGATGGTGCATGGCACGTCCTTGGTTACTGGTGGCTTTTCACGCCAGATAGTTAGGACCGCTTGCCTGGTCCATGGATCTTGTCGCAGGGCATTTTCAACGTATGATAATTGATCCATGATCTTGGGCCCATAGGCGCCAAAGAACGTGATCCCGTCGTCAGAGTAAGCTTTAACCTTCTTGCTATAAAAGCCAATCATCTCGACATCATCGCGCCCAAGCAAGATCCAAAGAAGCTCGGCAGCCATGAACCTCTTAGAGGCATTTCGCACTAAGTTAATGAGGATATTATTCTGGATATTATTAAGTATGGTGCAAAATGGGCTTAGCTCCAAGCACTGATAACCCCGAGGCATGGTTATATTTCCATAACTCATAAGGTATTCTAAAGCATCCAAGTACAAGGCGTCAATTGAGCTGTTTGAAATAACTAACATGGGTTTTCTCCTTTCATCGCGGCCTTTAAAAACTTCACATAGGCCTTAGGTTCATGGGCATGGAAGCGGTGCCAATATTGCGGGTGGGGAATTGTCTGGTGCTTGACTCCAAGGTTTAAAAGCTTTTGATGGGCATAGGTACCTAAACCTATCCAAGTTGTATTTTCAAGGTTTAAAAAGTTAACTTCACCTTTAGTCAAGTTAATGGCATTGCAAAGATAAACTAAATCCTCGGGAACATTTGCTTCTTTGAATCGCTCATAAAGATAACTACTTGCCGGCCCATTGTCAAATGGCAACCCAAGCCAAGTTATTTTCATATTTAGCCTATCGCCCACGAACACGACCTTTTCACCATAAATAGTTCCTACCCCTGAACAACAGTTCATAGCTAAGATAGCATGGCTCCTAAGCGGAAGAAGCAATCGTTCAAGGTGTAAGAGCAAGTCAGCTAGCGCTGTTTCCTTGGTGGCATCATAAAAAAGCAAGGGCCAAAGGTTACAGGAATGGATTAATGTTTTAAACCGAACCCAAGCCCTTTGATTATCTTTCAATGAGATCTTCTCATTGGCTAAATTATCATTAAGCCGAGCTTGACAAACTTTGAGCGGGGTCGAGGCATAGATAAAGATTGCCCCCTTAAGTCGACAGATGCGCTCGATCACGGCATATTGCAGGTCGCTTATCTTTGAGGCTCCCCGCAGCAGTGGGCCATAAACTCGCTCCCCAAAATAAGACCGGTCACACACGGTCGGGTAAGAGATGCCTTCAAAAAATGAAGCGTACTCTGACGCTGGGTCATTTCCCGGGGCACTAAAGTGAGCATATTGATAATGAAATCGCTCCTCAATCTTTTTTGCCAGGGTAGTTTTTCCTGACTTATCTGGGCCTTCAATGATGATCAACATGACAGGGTCTCCTTTCAATTCAATGGACGTTAAATTCTTAATGCCTATGGGGCTTATAGCTTAAGATTGGCTTTTGGCAAAGCCAAACGTTATTGCGGCTTTCATCTGGGTGCAAAGGCGCTAGGAAACAAGCCATAACATCATGGCTATAATAAGCAAGCAACTCGTCATAAATCTCTCGTTCATGGATACTAAGCGCTGATAAAAAGGATTTTTGATGTGAGGCGAAGGTGCCAAAACGACCAGTGATCATAAACCCAGTTTCTACGAGCGCTTTTTGAAGCTCAATGATCATCCACTCATGCACATGGTTGCGGGCTGCCTTGCCGTCAAAGACGGGGGTTGAAAGGATAATCAACCCATCTTGAGCACAGCACTCAAATAACCCACGTAATAAGCATAGACCATTTTCCCTGGTCATGTGCTCAATTACTTCATAGCAGACCACCACGTCAAATTGCCCATAGAGTTTAATTAACTCTTGGTATCGTTTTACAAAATTAAATTCTGAGTGCCAGTGAGCCCATTGCCTGATACCTACCTCAGGCAACTTGTTAAGATCTACCCCTACATATAACTTGGGCACTGAACTTTTACTGGCCGTTAAGACATTCATCAATGGCTTATCCTGCCCACACCCCACGTCTAAGATCTTTGATTTTGGATTAATAAATCGTCTTGTAAAACCCCAGCGAAAAAAGTGGGCGGCATAATCTCGATGTACATATTTCCCATGTTGAGCTTCTCGAAGTTGGGTCTGATCAAATTCTCTTTCCTCTCTGACCTTATTTGGATTTCTTATTTCTTGTTTCATTAGTACCCCCTATCTTGGCGTGCTTGATTTTCCGCCATTTTATTTTCATAGGCCTCAAAGATCATTTCAGCATTCATCCCCCACATGATCATAAGTTCCATGGTAAAGTGAAAGATGTCAATTAGCTCGGTCTGAAGCAAGTCAAAGTTTACTGGCTTAACGGTTCGCTTCCATGGCTTCCAATTGATCTCGTCCCCAGCCTCACCCAATTCACAACAGATGGCAAATAATAGGTCTTTAGTTTGCTCTTGGATGAGGGCGTCATTTTTCTTGTCCTCTAAAACTTGTACTCCAAGCCGTTGCATCAAGGCCTTTTGCATCTCAACTATTTGGCTTAACTTATCCATTGTTTTATTTTACCTCCTTTTCAAAGCAATAAGTTTTTCTACGAGTTTCTCAGTAAACTTTTGGCGTTTTTCTACCTTATCGAGTGGAAACCACTCCTGTACCCCCTTCCATTTTCCAGGTATTTTTAAATTAGTTACCTTATAACGTAAAAAATGAGCCTCGACATTTAGTCGAAGGTTAGTCCCGTCCTTATTCTGAGTAGCCCGAATGACAATTATTTGATTATCTCTCATTTGAATTTACCTCCCTTTATCCAATAGGTTTAGAAACAGCAAAAGGGCTTGAGAAATAAATCCCAAGCCCTTTTCATTTTGATCATTTGACAAGGCTGTATGTCTCGGTCTTCTTATCATAGTCGGTGACCAAAAGTTCCTTGGTCCGCTTCGGGTTTTTAAAGATGCTCATGGCACACATCAGGTTGGCCTTGTCAAAGCCAGATCGTTTCATCAAGTCCTTTAATGACCAGTTCTTTTTCTCAATGAAAGCAGCCCTGATCTTTCCCATCTTAGAATTTGGGTTTAACTTAAACCCCCTGGCCTTGCCAGATTTTGCTTTTCCCTTGGCTTTATCTCCCTTGTAATAAGCGCAATCAGCCACGCACTTATTCTTGGGCTTAGCCTGACGCTTTTCGCAGCCGCCAAAGGGGATCCGCTTTTGTTCCCCGGCGCAATGGATCATTTCGTTTGGCTTTGGGACATCAGCGTCTAGGGTATTTAACCGTTCGATCGCGGTTTTTCGGTCCGTGAACTTATAGACCTTTTTCCCAGTCCGCTTGTTAAATAGATCAACAAGCTCTTTCATGGTGAGTTGCTCGTACCCCTTTGCTTCTGGCTGTGCTTCCTGCTTCTTGTCGCCAACCATCTTTTTATTGGCGTTCGAAATTTCCTCAAGCTCTTTTTTAGTAGATTCTTTTGTCATGGTCTCCTCCGGTTTTTTCACGCACGAGGCGTGGGCCGCGACGAACGGCTCAGTTGATTGAACGATAAAGTTATGGCCTATCCTAATTTGGCCATGGCACTCGGAACAAGGAGTGTTCCGGTGTGCTACTTCTGCCTCTAAGTCCCAAACTTTTACTTGCGTCTCTGCCATTGTCTCCTCCTTTTTTTGTTCAAAGTGACTACCCCAGGGGGCAAAATATTTAGCATCTAACTTTTGCTTTTTCATCTTTCAACATTTCTCCCATTATGTTCAGAGATGCCTATAAAATTTTTATTGCGTGAATACCATTCCTTCCCATAGGTGCATTTAAGCCAGTTAATGACCGTTGGTTTTCCCCTCGGTCTCTTAGGATCTGTCCTTCGTTCTGGCATCTCTGCAAGGACTGAAATCTCATGGGTCTTAGGGTCATAGAGCGTAATTTTATAGGTTGTCATTTTAACCTACCTCCTTTTCAAGCCGCCCGTTTTTGCTTGGCCATTTCTTCCATCAAGTGCCACAAGCCACGGTTGACCCGAATATTTTCGGTAATGCCAGTGATGCCAGGGACCTTTTCCTTATGGACCAAGTGGCCATTTGGGGTTGTGTGCACGGTTCTTTCAAAGCGATTTCCCTTGGTCATTTTTTCTTGGATCCGATTAAAAATGTTCCAAATGGTTGGGGCCTCATCACTGACGCGAAGGGGCTTTAAAAGAGCTGGGACATCAAAGGTTCGGTCATCAACGTGAAAATTAAAACCCTCGCTTGAGGTCTTTGAATCATCCTTGGCATATTTAAGAAGTAAAGTTGACTCGGCAAAGATGATTTGCTCAACGGGCTTGAGCTCAATTGCCTGATAGGATGAAATCTTCTTTGCAAGTTTAGGAACTTCCTCAATCACCTTATAGCTGGCTTCAATTACTTCTTTTTGCTCTTGCCCAAGATGCATGACGTTGATCTGACCAAAGCTGCCCTCACTTACGATCAAGCCATTTAAGCAAGCCAGCTTAAAAAAGCCTGCCATGATTGAGTACCTGGTTGTCCTATCATGAGCATTAGTCAAAATTAATTCAGGAGCCAAGTCTCCAACCTTATCAAGGTAGGTGCCCTCTTGCCGAAAACGAACCATATGTTTCTGATAACCCAACCGATTTTCCTTTAAGACCCGTTGCTCTTGCGCTTTTACCGGATACCAGTTATGATCGCAAAGGCCATCAATCACGTCCATGGTTGAATAAAACCGGTACTTAGCGCTTGCCGTAGAAATTGGCTTAGTTTGAATGATGCTTCGAAGCGCCGCTAATTGTTCAAGGGAAATAAAACTTTTGCCATCGCCAATAGTAGTAATTCTGGTTGTCATAGGTCTCCTCCTTTTTTAAGTTATTCTGGATGGTTTAATCACCACCCATACCGTTTAAAGGGAAAGGCAAATTCATTAATTGCCCTCTGCTTCTTTTCATCCATCTTATAGTAAAGGTTAATCACTGTCAACAACATTTCCTTTCCATCTTTTCCCCAGCCCCTCCATTGAACATGGGTTTTAAGGCAATCAGCATCAGTCACTGCTTCAATTACCTCTGCCCTTGAAATAGTTTTTCTACTTCCATGGCCAATCATAGCCTCTAACCAATCAGAGCCAATTTCCTGCCATGTTGAACTCATCGCCGAGCTTAATGCCTTTACCTGCTCACTTGTTAGGCCTGTTGCCTTGACCACTTTCGCCAATTCTTTTTCATAAATTTCTTTTGACATCATCTTGGTCTCCTCCTTTTGAATTTTATTTTGCACTCTTCCTCCCTTAACTTATAAAGCGCCGGCGGGCCTATCATTAGATAAGCCCACCCCAGGGACCTACTTCCTGATGAAGGCGCCGGTCGTTCCCTTTGCAAATTTTCTAATCGCGCTCACGACGCTGGTCAAATCCTTCGGGTCGATTCGCATCGTGCCAAGAGATGCCTTTCGGTCAGTGGTAAGAAGCATCACGCCAAGGGTCCCACCGTTCTTTTTAATGGCCTTCTTTGCTGGCTTTTTTGCCATGGTCCTCACCTCCTTTCATGGAAAATTTTTACTAATAAAAAATCAACGTAAGTCTATTCTCTCTTTCATTCGGCAATAAATAGGATTCCCAGACCTATCTATAAGTTTTGGGCTTAAAATGATATGGCATTTTGGACAGGTCAAAGTCTCCCACTTTTTTATCTCCTCTCCCATTGCCATAAATTCATCTCCACATACTGTGCAATATAGCATTAAACCCTTTTCCATTATTTTATTCTCCTTTCTTAATGGCCAATTACCCGTTGACCTTGACCTGGGTTATGGCGAAGGGCATTAGCCCTAAGGGAAACCTCGTTGGCCATTTGCTCACCTCGTCGTTGGCCCTCACTGTTGTGCCGAAACTGGTTTAACCTGTTAGCAGACCTAAGCCCCTTAAGATTTTTCATCCAATCATTTACCTCAGTCAAGGCCCGATCTAACCTAACCAAGGCGGTGGAGCCAGTAGGAGCTGCTGCGTTTCGCTCGGCATCAAACCGTTTGCTTAGACCAAGGACAAAACCATAAAGCCAAGCACTTCGAAAGCCACGAGCTTCAGTCACATCACCATTGTCGCGGCATTCGTAAAAGTACTTGACATATTCCTTCTCGGCCATCTTCTCCGCAAGCTTATACATGGTTACAAAAAGATATTCGGCAATCTCACGGTCGCTTTTATGCCCAACTAAGCAGATATGATTTGAGCCAACGGAAATTAAGATCTTACAGAAATGGGCCTTAGCAATGATGCTGGCTAATTGCTCAGACCATTGCTGACGGGCCTTTTTTGAAGTAATTCCTTGAGTTTCAAAGTCAACCCATACCTTACAAATGGGGTCGGTATCTTCTCTCTTGTCCCAATCAACTTCAGACATAGAAAGATTGTGCTTGAGCAGCAGCTGATTAACCATTCCAGCAAAGGCCTCGGCCTCTTCTTGGCTACCAATTTTCTCACATGATTCTGCCTTTGCATGAAGCTTTCGAATCTTGTCAATTACTTTTTCCTCGGTTGTCATGGTGGTCTCCTCCTTTTAGATTTTATTTTGTTACCTACCTGGGATTAAACCCAGGTTTCGGCCATTTAGGCCTCATCAGGGCAACTGAATTGAAATTTCAAGGCCATCTTTAAAACTTTGAATTGTGAGTGGAATTTCCTTAATCCGTAAAATCTTTGAAAGGTTTTTTCCTTGCAGGTCAGTCAATGGTTCTTTAAAATACAGGTGCAATAAAGCCCGTTTATAGGAAAAAGGCTTTGTTTCCATGAAGGAATTGTTAAAATACATCTGAGACCTGACAACCTCAATGCCCCTTCGTTTAAGGATTGGAAACACTGTTGTTATATGCTTATCAGCCAAGTCACTTAAAAGCTTGCAGTTTTTTTCTGCTAAATCTGCCTCAAGTAAAAGTTCTTGAACTTCCATCTCAATTCGTTCCTTATTAATCTTTTCCATGGTCTCCTCCTTTTGAATTTTATTTTATAGTTAACAATCAAATTTACTTTCAACCTTAAACTTCTTGATCGCTTCATTCAGATAACTTTTCTCAATCTGCTTTCCCGCTGAAACAAGAATCGCATAATCGAGGTCACATCCCTTTAATGTGATCATCAGGGCTAATTTTAATTGGGCTGGCGTCATTTGCATTATGATGCTTTCTAAATTTTCCATAGTCTCCTCCTTTTGAATTTTATTTTACCACCGACCCGAGATTAATCTCGGGTTTCGACCATTGAGGTCTCATCAGGATGATTTTCTTGCCTGAAATGTTTCTCCTCTTTTCTCGATGATTGCCCCTAATTGAAAAGCCGCTGCCATATCTATTAGATCTTGTACCTCCTCTTTAGCAAGTTTAACGGCTCTGGCAACACTCATCTTCCAATTTTTAATGTAATGATCTCGAAGTTGAAAGAGTAAAGTTTCTTCAAGAACTGGAAGCTCTACCACTTTCATCGTGGTGGTAGATTTATTGCACTCAACTCCCGCCATTGACCGTCGGCATCCACAGCTTCCATCCACTGTCTCACCATCACACTCAAAGGAAAAATGAACAATCTCACCTTCCGGTACCCAGCAAAAATCATTTTTCCTTTGCCCCTGCATCTCTTTCGTTGCCACGATAATCTTCATAATCAGTCTCCTCCGTTTTGCCCATTGGGCGGTTAAAGGTTTTAATAAATTTCCCTGGCATTGATCGAATCAACTGTGATCTTTGCTGGCCCATTTTCCAAGGTCATTTTAATATACTCTTCGATCTGCCCGTCACCATCCATCTCACCATCATTGACTTCAATCTCCATTATAACTTTTATCTTCATGGTCTCCTCCTTTTTAATTTTATTCTATCATCGACCCGAGTTAAACTCGGGTTTCGACCATTTAGGTCTCATCAGGATGATTTTTATATTTTTCTCATTAGATTACTCTTACGATAGAAAGATAAGGTGTCGTATCCTGCTCCAATTTCCATCGCATCCTATCAACTATCAAATTAAGATCCATTCTGTGCGTGAAGTCTTGCTCCTCACCGTGCTCAAAATTAATGGTCACGATGAACTCCGTCTTCTCCTCGTCCTGCATATTGCTGTGAGAAGAAGAGACTCTCGACTTTGGAAAAAAAGATGCTGCCACTCTATAAAGACTGTTCATCTCGTTCCATGCTACTGCTCTTTTTTCCTGAATTTTTTTATTCATTTTGGTCTCCTCCTTTTAAAATTTGAATTTAAAATTTAAGGCAATACAACAATTTCCAAAGCACCAGGAAAATTTCTTTTTATCTCTTTTAGAGCACTGGTAAAAAATCCATATCTCATTTCTCTAAAAGCCTGGCCGTTAGAATATTTAATATTAAACCACCATTGACCTTTTCCTTTTGGTTCTTTTCCATGGCTAAAAAAATATTCATTCTTATTTATTGCTTTCATCTTGGTCTCCTCCTTTTAAATTTTTTAGTTAGAACCTGCAGTTAACTTCAAAGTAAGAATCCTTTGGCCATGCTCGCCATATTTTCCAAGCATTGATAATCTCGACATGGGGAAATATTTTTTTAATTTGTTCAGCATAACTCTCAGCTGTTTTCCCAAAGGTATAAAAGAATCCAAACCTAAAACTTATCGTCTTATCCTTTTTGAAGATAATTTTATCAGGATAGATATTGGTCCCATCAATCATCTCTTTGAATTGTCTTTTTGTCATGGTCTCCTCCTTTTTTTACTTAATCCCTTTAACAAGGATTTGAAGTGCGACCGGCTCTAAAGAAAATAGAACCTTAATCGCTGTTAGAAATCCAATGATCTTCCAAATTCCAAAAAAATTTTTCTTTGTGATGTTGCCTTTCATTTTGGTCTCCTCCTTTATTTTTTGATAAGGCTTTTATGAATAATTTTTCCAGTAGAAAGTACAAGAAAACCTCTACCATAACCATCTTCCTTTGTTGCTTTTCTAATAATAAAAATTTCCTTATTTCTAAACGTGTAAACTTTTCTCATGGTCTCCTCCTTTTAAATTTTAATCGCGGCTTGCAACCCTTAACTTTTTTACCGCCGGCATGATCTATATCTTAATGATATAAACCACGCCACAGGGTCATTTTGTCTTTTCACTCTTCAGTTGTCAAGGTTGGTGGCGGATTATTCTAATGATAGGCCTGAAAAATGTTTTTCAGATCCTACGTTCGAAACGCCTTGGTTATTGTCAAAAACTTCTGCCTTTGCCAATGAGGCTTGGTCCCCGGCTCGCTTGTTGCCTTTGTTTCTCGCCTCGCTTGCCTCATGATATTTATTAATCTTAACCATGACCTAATCCTACTATATCTAAATGATAATGTAAATACTTTTTTTCATTTCCAGGAAAATAGTTTCTAAGTTATTGAAATCATTAGGCTTTTTAATCATTAATTTTTTTTAATTTTAACCATTTTTCTGTCTTAAAAAAGCTTCATGGTACATGTTTTTCTAAGTTATTGAAATTATTAGGCCTTTTGAGTTAGAAACTAACACATTTCTCCTGGATAATATTATTTTTTTCAATATTCAATTCCATGATGATCTGGACATCATTATAGAGCTTTAAACATAAAACCCACGGTCTGTGGTAGGGGTCACTAAAAATAAATTCTGTTTTGCCCGAGTCATGCCAACGTAGAAAACACGATTCTCAGCATCTGAATTTTTTTCCAAATGCTCTTCAGTTGAACGAGTTAAATCAGTCAATAAAACTACGTGATCAGCCTCACCACCCTTAACTCCATGAATAGTGTCAAGATGCACTTTTGGAATGCCAGTTAACTTACGTCCTTTTTTTAAAATTGTAAGGTAATAGGAACGCTTATCGGCTGTCAATCCAGTCATGGCATCATGCCAAATACCTGGATCGAAGGAGACCAATCCCGACAACCGATAAGCGCCCGGTATTAAATCTCGTGGTTTACCAAGATACTGTAAAATTTCTTCGCCCTTTATCTCATCTGTCATTCCGCCCTTTCGCAAGCGTTCATATTCTTGGATAATTTGTACTTCATCAGGGTTGACTGACACAAATGATCCTCGCATGGTATAAGAAATTCCCTGAGTTATACAAACCTCTTGTAGGATAGATAAAAAACAAACGTTGCGGGCAAGCAGCAACCAACTACCAGGTAAAGTTAAATCAATTTGATCAAGAGAAGAGCAGCGAACTACCCGGCCTAAATCATCACGAGGCTGTAATTTTTTCTCGTACCGCTTATCAATTCTTTTAGTCAAGGCCATGGCCTCATTAAAGATCATTTTAGGAAGACGATAGGAGTATGGCAAAATCTCACGCTCATTTTCTCCTAACTCTAAGAAGCGATTGATATCAGCCCCAGACCATTCATAAATTGCCTGGTCATCATCACCAGCGATATAAAGTCGCTTGGCCTTGGCAAAGGCAATATCAACTACCTGCCACTGCAAGGGCGTTAAGTCTTGGGCCTCGTCAATGATCGTGGCCTCAACCCCAATGTCACCCCCATCTTTTACAAAATTCTGAAGCATGTCGGTAAAATCAATTAAGCCACGCTTTTGCTTATAGGCCCTTAGAGTTTTTGAAAAGAGCTCAACCATGTGCCATGAAAGGTCCCAATCAGTTTGATGCCAAACGTCCTTTAAATCTTGCCCAATGTTTCGAGCAAGGTTATCTATGAATAACATCTTGTCACCGTCTCGCATTCCAGAATCATCGTCAATGATCATTTTACCAATGATTGGGATGCCAAGCAAATCGCCAATTTCCTTTAGGTGCTCAGTTCGTATCACCTGGTCTCTTTTTATTCCAAGTTGACGATAGCATAAAGAATGAAGAGTCCTAAAAAAAAGAAAATCTTTTTCCTTCAACTTGAACTTTAGGGCCGCGCGTTGACATGCCTCGTTTACGGCCTTTTTAGTAAAGGAAACAAAGGCAATCAGGTGGGGCTTTAGGCCACGTGATAGTTCCTCATCCATAACTTCTAAAAGCCTGGTAGTTTTACCTGCCCCAGGACCTCCAAGAATCAACCTTTTATACATGGGGATTTTTTCTCCTTCCATGGCCACAGCAAGTTTTTTTTAACAGTTGTTTTTCAAGAAGTTGTAGCACGCGCCCACAAGAACATTTTACCGTCCAATGGGTTGGGTATAAAAATGGGTGCCTCATGACCACGGTCAATTGGCCAAATTGCTGCCCGACATAATTACGGTCTTTTTTTAAATGACCATTAGGGCCCCCATGCCGACGGTTTAAGCCGTTACGCCGAGGCACTCCCCAGCGAGAGAGGTACTTAGCGATCGTAGGCGCAGTGGTTCTAAATTCACGTGCCAAAGCCCGAAGCGATTTTCCCTTTTTTATATAACCCGTAGTCAAAGCAGTTTTATGTTTATCCCAGAGTTTCATTCTTTTCTCCCTTTAAAACTCTTGGTCTTTAATTGATGGCACTTCAAGTGGCTCGGTCTGCGTTGAAAAAGCGGGGATTGCCCAAGCCCTAAAGAATTTTCCCTTGATCTTAAAGGTCTTTACCCCAGCCTTAAGCTCACGGAGAATGTTCCATGCCTTACGAGATTCAATCATAAATTTTTTCTTACGCAGCCATTCAAGTAAGTCCATTGATCTAAAATAAGTCCGCTCATTTTCAGTAAAAGGCTTGCCAAGAAGCATTTCTTCAGCTGAACGAGCCCCTGCTCGTTCAGTGCAAAAGCGCTCAATCATTGAAAGAAACTCACCACGCAGCCCTGCGTCTTCAGGGGCAGGAAGTGGTTCAGCTTTGCTTAAAAGGTCCTTAATCAAGTTACGCCAAACATTGTCCTTGATCCGATTTGGCAAAATGTTAAAGCTGTCTACACAAGCCTTGGTAAAACGATTCTGGCTTAAAAAATCCTCTGATGAGGGCAGGGTCAACCGCTTGCCGTCTACGTTTAATAGCCACATTGGCGGATCAGTTAAAATCTTTATCATCCCGTCCATTATTATCCCTGGATCTTCTCCTGACCGCTTTAACCCAAATTCACGACGCGCACAAATTGACCGATTGCAAACGAGCGAGATGGGTGGGTCACTACACTTATAAAAATAATCCTTACGGCCAACTGACTTTAGCGTTCCCTCTACCTCCTTGTCCTTTAAGGGAGGAATCAAGTAGCGTTTATTCATCTCCCCAGCTTTAACTTGCCAGCTGTCACCATATTTCATCTTGCAAAAAATAGCCAAGTTAAATAGGCCCTTGTTGCGAGTCCCTTCAGGAAAACCAGCTCGTGCCAAATGCTGTAGGCAAGGGGGACCGCCAACTAGTTCCTCATCTGTCTTTAACTTTAATTCCCCTATTGTCTTAGCCGTCGTTGAAAGCTTAGCGGCGTAAGTTAAAAATTCCTCGGGGGATAGGGCTTCACCCTTTTTAAGGGCGTAGCGGGTCGTTCTTGCCCCAGCGAAATAAGGCATATTAATCCATGAACCAACATCATCCTCACCGCCAAGCTCGGCCTGCTTTGGAAAGATTTCTACCTGTGGGTAGCCAAGGAGTACCGCCCACTCCATTAAATGGTCGCGCACAAATGCCGCTGGGGTTGGCTCACTTAGGAAAAGGTAGAGATGAGCCCCGCCACTTTTCGTGCGGCACACGACCAAAGGAAGCCCAATTCGATTGACAAGGGCCTCTAACGCAGTAAGGTCAAGGTTATAGACATCAATGTCAATCGCCCCGAAATGACAAAAGTTCTCATCATCAATGGGCACGATGCCAAGCCCAACTTTACCAGCTAAGTGGGCTTTCCAAATTTCAACAGTGACAATTTCCTTGAGCGTTTTTGCTTGGCCACCAACTTTTCCTTGTGTATTTACACCACCCACAGTCTGATACGAGCCATGAGCTCGTTCAAGCCCCTTAAACAGTTCAAGGAACTGTTGTGCTATTGTCATGACGTCGCGGCCTATATTTCATACCCCTATGTGCTTCACCACTTTTTATTCATTTAGGGGTAAGTTTTTTCCTTTCAAAGTTTTTGACAACAACTGGATCAAGGGAAATTTTAAAAGACCCCTGATCCAGTTTACTCAATGATCATTTCCTTAAAACGCATCATCCTGAACGACTTGATTTGATGGTTCCGCGGCTCTTGCCTTATTGCTACTGATTTGCTGGCTAAATTGCTTGGCCAATTCATAAATGTCAACCTCAGAGGTAGGACTAAGCTTATGATCTAACTCGATCATGATACCTTTCCAAGTACCTTTGTCATTGCTCTCGGTCACGGTCGTCAGCTTATAGCTGTGTGAAAACATCGGAGGCGTAAACTTCCCACCACTCTTTCCCACGAGCTTGATGGTCTTCATCAGGGTCATCCAATTTCGTGACTTCTTAAGCTGGGTAGAACTAAGAGCCAGAACAATCATTCTTGGCCCCTGTTCAGTTAGGTGAAGACAAAAATGATAGCAGGTATCCACCAGCACGTCCCCATTGTCTAAATTAAACTTGCCGCTCGCGTCACGCTTCAAGACAGTGGTGTCTATATCTTCAAAAAGATGCTCACCGCGATAACCACCACCCTGGTCACGTGGGACCCATTCCGTGAATTTGTGCTGATAGCTCGCGGGGACAATGACCACGCCTTTTTTGCCATCATATAATTCTTTAGTTGCCGTGTTTAAAAACATTCCTGGCTTAGCACCCTTGACATAAGCTCCGTTGTCCTCGGCGCATTGCGGAGAATTTGTTTGCAGCACGATCAAAAACGGCACGGCATAGGCATCTCGGCCTGCCATCTCGAAGCCAGCGTCTCGGTCAGCCTCAAAGTTCATGAGGCTGGCTGGCAAGTTCTTGGTAGCACCCACCGGATGCCTTGTTGATACTTCTTTTCCTACTTTTTTTCCCGTATTTTTTTCGTCTGTCTTTTTCATGATTTCCTCCCTTTCGATTTTCAATGATTATTGGGTCTGTAATATCGCCACAGTGAAGACAGCGATAACCTTTAAAACGTTCTCCAGTTTCATGGTCAACAAACCATTCACGGCTTAATGGCCCGTGACAAATTTCACACCTTAGCAGGCTTTTCTCTTGGCCGCTCAACCTTTGCCTCCCGGTATTCAAAAATTTCAAAAAACGTTGGCAATGGGTTACCGGCCTCAAGCTGCTCTTTTACGAAGGCCTTTAAGGTTCCGCCATGAATACTTTCCTTATGGGCAGAATCATAGCCCTTGGCCATTAATTCTTTTAAAAGTTTCAAAGCCTTTTTGTCTTCTTTCATGCCAAATTTTGTAACTACCTCATTTTTAATCAAGGAATCAAATTCATTTTCCCGCAACCAGGCAAAAGCCTTAAATTGATTCTCTGCCTTAATGCTAGCTTCAATTAGTTCTCTGATTGTTACCTTAATGCCAGAGGTTAACTTAAATTCACTAACCCCAATATCTCGCATTAGGTCAGGAATTAATCTTCTTCTTAATTCATTTAATTTTAACTGCTTTTGTTCAAGCTTCTCAGTTAAATCCTGTATGACTTTTTCTTGTGTCAATAGAGCTTTGGCTAAAACAGATAACTGTTTTAACTGGGCATTATTTGGCATCACCATTGCCTCTTTTGCATCTTGTTCAAGGTTCATTTTTTTCACCTCCTTTCATTGATGGTCAATGAGCAGGATTCACACCTATAGGTTTCCAGCCCCACAGCTTGCTCTGGATAGCCATCATTGACCATTTCAACAATCACCATAGCTTTGACACAATTGGCACCAGCAAGGTCCTTCATAATCCTCGGGGTGCTCTTCCTCAGCCTCGGTCTTTTTCATTAGCTCATCGTACCGGTCACAATTTTCACGAAGGCTTTTTAACTCTTCCCATTCTTCAGGGGTCAAGATTTTTCACCTCCTTAATTTGGATTTCTTTTTGTAGGAGGATCTGACATTGATCCACCTGGCTTTTCAATTACTTCTCCCAGGGATTGTTCATCAAAATAAACCCAATCCAACGGTTTTCCATCCTTAAGTTCTGGAGATAATAACCCAACACGAGTGCAGCCATAAAGATATTCTGTCTTGCACATGGCCACTCCAATAAATCCAGTATGCATGTCCCTATATCTCTCTCCCAATTTTATCATTGCTTTCACCTCCTTCCTCTTTGACTTTATCATCTAAAAAATCTTGATAGCCATCGTATAAACCGTCCATGTAGTCTTTGCCATGAGGCTCGACACGAACGTCTTGAGTCTGTCCGTCAGCATACCCATGGATATATTCTTCCCAGTTTCTGCTCATAACTTCTCTTTAATTTTATCATCAACCAAAAACGTAGCTTCTTGGTCTGCTAAGATTAAAGCCCCAACCAGAGGCATTGACCGAATAGCCGCGTCAAGAGCATAGTGGTTGGGGTCTTGTTCCCAACTTGACATATGCCAACGAACGGCCAAGGCCTCGGCCTCGGTCAGGGCCATAAACCGTTGTAAGATAGCCAGGCTCTTTTCCCCATGTCCCATTGGAAATTGGTCCTTGATTTCCCAAACTATTTTCTTTACCCATTGCCCAGTGCGATCATCTTTTACATTGCGGGTGCCCCTGACATAAAAGTTTATCTTGCAAAGGTCATGAAAAAGGCTAACTAATACTCGACTCTCTTCATCAACTTTTAAATCATGGTTTAGGGCTATATGCTCAAGCGCCGCATAGACATTTAAGCTATGGGTCACTAACCCTCCCTCAACGCTAAGGTGATTAAACTTTGAACAAGGAGCCTGATAAAAATCAGTTGTGGCCAAGTACTTCATTAGGTCCTTAATCCCCTTGCGCTTGGCCTTAAGGTCAATCAACTTATTAAAGATGTCCCTCATTTAGTTTGTCCTTTCTTGTTCAAATTTTTCCTTTAGCCTTTGAAATTCACCTTCAAATTTTTCTTTCCATGCTTGAAATTTAACATAACAGTCGTCACAAATAATGTCGCATTCTTCTAGAGTACACCCTGGAAAATCTTTTTCTAATTCTTCTTTCATTTCCCTTAGGTCTTCTGGGCTATCCTCTTCTAATTCTTTTTTACAGCGAGCGCACGTTTTCATTTTTTACAACCCCTTTTTAGCGATAAGAAATTCTTTTACTTGCTCAGGAGATAGATAAGCAATTCCTAAGTTATAACAAGAATCCTCTTCCACCACGAGATAACTTCCCTTGTACCCTGAACGAATGATAGTTCGCCTTAAATCTTTTTCCTTGCCCTTGATATCAGCTTGCAAGAAACAAGTGATTTTTTTAATTTTCATCACTCAACTCCTTCTAAAAAATATTGATCAATCAAAAACCTTATGTACCCTGGGCCATAATTATACCAAGCTTTTTCCCACATCTCAGGCCAATCTTGCTGCTTATATTCCTTAACCCAGGATTTAAAATCTTTTTTAAATTTTCCCGGGACCTGTTTCCATGGTGCCGAATAATCAGTCCCGTCGTCATTGACCATTCGCCGTAATGCCTTTAACAGGTCGATTGATCTCATTTATTTTCTTCTTTTTCCCAGCACTGCTTCAGCTGATTTTCTGGCTCTCTCATGCACAGCGCGAACTTGTTCATCAGCCGTGTCGTTGGCAATCAGGTCAATATAAAGCACTGGGTGTTTTAACCCAACTCGATGGCACCGATCTTCTGATTGATAGCGGTGCTCATAGGAAAAATCGTTTGAAAAGTAAAAGACCGTCTCCGCGGCATAAAGATCAATGCCAACTCCTGAGGCCTGTTGTCCCACTAAAAACCTGGCCTTGCCTCCTTGAAAATTTTTAATCATCTCTGGCCGCTTGTTAGCAGGGATCCCGCCATGGTATTCAGTTACCTGATCATAACCATAAAGTTCCTTAAGCCTTGTCACAATGGCCATGATCTCGGCGCGAAAGCGAGCCCAAACGATCGTCTTGCCAGGGTGGTCCTCAATGAGCTCAAACAAGAGGTCAAGCTTAGGGTTTTCTTTTAAAGGCCTAACGGTGCTGGCACCAGGTTCTTTGGATGGCAAAAAGCCCCCAGTGATCTGCTGGCAACGCAATAACCGGGTGATCTGCAGCGGAGTTAAAAGGCGAAAGTCCTCAAACTCTAACACTCCTTCCTTTTCAACCTGTTGATAAAGGTGACGCTGCTGGGTGGAAAGGTCAACTCCAACAACCTTATAGATCTTGGCGGGCAGGTCAAGGCACTCTGTCTTTTCTCGTCGATAGTAATGAGGCTTGAGCCTGTGGCGAAGGTCATCAAGGTGAATGTACTCGATTAATTCCTCATATTCCCAAGACTTGTCCCCCTTGCGGGTGAACTTTTTTTCCCACCGGCCGTAATTATGCCTGAAAGCGGCGTAAGAATAAAAGCCCAAGAGCTCGTAGCCTAAAAAAGCAAACTGGCTGTAAACGTCAAATGGAGACTGGGTCACGGGAGTGCCAGTTAAAATTCGCCGGTACTTGGCATGCCGCCCAAGGGAAATAATCCGCTTAGTGCGTTGGGCGCGAGGGGTCTTGATGCGGGTTGACTCGTCAACAACCATCAAGGTTGGAAATTGGTAAAGCAATTTTAGCGACAACTCATAAGCGGTCCTTGGGGAAGAGTAGGCTTCCACGTTGACAATGAAAAGCCGAAGGCGCCGTTCTTGAAGGGTAGGGGCCAAGAGCTCAAAGACTGCCTCGTTAAAGTATTTAGCCTTTACCCGGCCCGCGCCATATTCCACCATCACGTAGGGACAGTCAAGGTGAAGCGGAACTTGATTTCTTGCCCAGTTGGAATGAACCCCGTTAGGGGCAACTACCAGCATGGCCTCAATCCGGTGAGCTTTAAAGAGTTTTTCCGCAGTGTCAAGGGCAATCTTAGTTTTCCCCAACCCCTGCTCTAGTAGAAAGGCAAAGTTCTTTTTTTCCCACGACAGCTTCAAACATTCGGCCTGGTGCTTAAACGGAGTAGTCTTCATTTTGTGTCTAAGCAATCTCCGTCTGTGTTATAGGGGTCAAACGCATATCGACAACCCTCGTTAAACCCACAGTGAATGCAGGTACAAGTTTTATAATTAATCTCTAATTCTTTAAACCGGGTTTTTTCTTCTTTAGAAATTTTCCTCATATCAGCCCCTTTTGCTTGGCGAGCCACTCAGGAACCTCGACGATATGAGACCATTCCCGAAAGTCAACCTGGCTTTTTGGCAGCCAGTATTTTTTGTCATCGATTCGAATGTAAATGGCCAATGGCCGGTCTTCAAGCAGCTCGTCGAATTCAATCTCAACCATCCCTGATGAAATTAGCCATCTCATTGTCATAGGATCACTATCTCTTCTTATCTTAGTAGAAGGAAAAAAAATTGGAGAGAAGCTTTTAGGCTCCTCTCCAATAACATTACTTTACGTCTACCTTTACCCAGCCTTGCTCTTTATACTCTGACTCAGAAACCTTCTTGAGCGGGTCAATCGCCTTGATGAGATAAAATTTTAAGGTAATCTTTGGGTCAAAGGTATTTACCGCAAATGCCCCAATGCCAGCAACGTTCGACCCCCAGGCAACGGGGTTAACCCCGCCCTGAAAACCCGCCGCCGAGCCACCCCCACCAGCGTTAGAGCCGATAGACTTTTGCGAGGTCTTGAACGAGACATCAAACCTGATGTTAGTAGTGTCCTTCTGCCCGAACAGGGTAATGACCTTTGGCACCAATGCAAGAAGGTCTTGGTCATAATCTTCAATTCTGGAAAAGCCCATCCACCTTCCACCCCTTGTGTAAGGCTCGACCCTAATAACCTTGTCAGCTTCTTGAACGACCTTTTCCTCACCAGTGGCAGGGTTCATCCAGACTTTTTTCAACTTCAACCTTTGAATAGCGTAAAATTCAGGCACATCTCCTTCAGGGATACGGCCTGCCATACCAGGAACCATCTGCAATAGGTATGGTGGTAAATTTTGCGGTTGCTGATAGTTCGGGTAAGATTGAATCACAGCCAAGGCACCAACATCATTGGTGCTATTATTTGTGGGGCTGCTGCTTGCAGTACCACTAATACTAGGGTTTATGGTAGGGCTAATGGTAGGGGCACTAACAGCAATCCCAACACCTTTCGAAATTGAATCTGACGTAGCAACCTGAGCTAAAGCCATGACAGGGCTCATCAGCACTACAATCACAGCTAATAAAATTGATTTTCTTATCACCTTGCTTCCTCCTTTCAACTGGAAATTAGAATTAGAGGGAAGGAGAAATCCTTCCCTCCTCTAAGGCCATTAAAAACTGCCAAAGGCCCCGCCACTGACATTTAGCTTGCCGGCAACTGCCCACCCATTAAGGGCAATTCCACCACCAATGGCGGTACCGCTGTTGCCTGCCTGATCGCCCTTAGTAGCTGTATAGGAAGAACCTTGTAACCCAACAGAGCCGGTGGCTGTGCTCAGATTTCCAGAAGAATTGACTGCAAACCCTGTGCCTCCACCAGAAACAGTGCTAATTGCTCCACCATTTTTATCATTGGCGTAGGTAGACTCAGTAACCACTGCTCCACCTGCTGCCCCTGTTAGGTTACCAGCAGCCCCAACCACGGTAAGCTTTCCGTGGACGCCAAAACCATCCGCAAACACGGGAGTGGTCATTAAAGCAACCGCTAAAACTAAACTAACCAGTAACATCTTTTTCATGATCTTCCTCCTTTTTAAGATTAAGGTTAAACGTTAGGACGCTCCAGTCAACTTGGCACCACCTCCTTTTTTAAGGTACTTGTCCAGATAATGGTAAACGTTCCTGAACTCGTGATGATAAATCCTGATATAGATCACATGGATCAAGACCCCAAAGCCCATAGAGACATTGACCAAAAGGAATAGGCCAGGAAGTTCTTGACCATAACCGTGGGTCAGTCCCGTCGCGACCACAGCGAAAAACACCCAGATCGGAATGAAATGCACTTTTGACCCTCTTATTTTTTTTCAGGCTTAATCATCAGGCTTGATCATGTTGACTTGCACCTGAACTACCTTAATCGCCTCGTCTGACTCAATCACCCCGTGTGAAAGACGATTCCTGACAAAACTCTTTAGGTCATTGTTGTTAAGCTTTGTCTTCACCTCAACCGTAACTACTTTCTTTTTTGCCTCCATCCTTGATCACCTCCCTTCAACTTTTTCCTGGCCCAACGGACAAATTTCCTTAAGTCAAATCTCCAAAACGGCGCCTGCCTGTAACGACTTGCCATCAGCCACTCGCAATAACCAATTCCCTCTTCCAAGTTGGCGTCGGTATAGAGCCTAACCCTTCCCTCATACCGCCCAGTTTGATGCATAAAGTCCCAGATCATCAGCCGGCAGATTGCCATCAGAATTCAATCCCCCTCATTATGGCCAGGGCAGGTGGCCTTGGCTTTGGCCTTGACCTTGCCTGCTCAAACAAGATTCCCATGCAAAAGCCCCAGGAGAGACCAATAAAAATTCCCAGGATCATTATAATTTTAACCTGGTGGCTATATTCCCCCTTCAAGGATAATTTTTTCACCTTATTTTTTCCCCCGTCAAAAGGCCATTCATGAAGGCCACGTCTTCCCTTGACAATTTAACTTTAACCAAGTCATTTTCCACCTCGACGATCAAATTCAGAAATTTGACGCCCTCAGGAAGGACTGGCATGCCCCCGCACCTGCTTTTAATGGCGCCCGCAATTTCCCTCAAGTCTATCGCGACGGCAAACAACGGCTCACTCATCTTTCTTCTTCCTCCGAAACAAGTCGGCTATGAGCTTAGCCGACGAGCCAACCCCACCGATTCCAACTAAAAGCTGTCCGAGGATCTTAGCCTCTTGGTAAAAGCCTAGCGTTGATTTTATCTTTAAGAGATCGATCATTTCAGGAACGGCCCATAGGGTAAATCCCAGGACAATGATGCCAATATAAAATTTCCAAGAACCTAACAGCCTTTTCATTTTTATCCCTTATTCAAAGATCCTCAGCAGAAAGCAGGCCCCAACGGCCAACAAGAGGCATAAGATAAAGACGACAAGCCCTTTCACCTTAGGTCCCCCACCCTGACCTTTCTTGCCTTAAAAAATTTTCTAACTTGAATAGGATTTTTCTTCTTTTGGCACGCCTCCAACCCTACCCAACCAAACGTTGGGCCTTTCATTAAGCAGTGGCCTCTCAGCCTACAAAATTCAAGCTTCCAATCACACCCCGAGCCTTTTGACGTCTTTTCCTTCACCTTCTACTCCCTCGACGAGGCCTCTGCCATGTCCTTTTCAATCACCCACATGTTGTTCGATTGAACGAGCTTCCTCATAGCGGGTCTTTCAAAATTGAACTTGATGGCCTTAATGAACCCTTCCCACCTGACCACCTTATAAGCTAACTTATAATCCCCGTGGTGAGCGCTTGTGATTATTATCCCAGAAGAATTTCCCCTGAGGCCAATTTGATTTGTCTCTTCTTCAAAGAAGAGGGCCATCTTCGGACACTTGTTGAAACACTTTTCCCAGACTTGGTTGGAAAAAGCCAGGGCTTGATTGGAGACCCGAACCGAATCACCTTCAAAATTCAACTTGCCACCTTTTGGAAAATATCTTTTAAACATTTTTTAACCCACTCCCCCTTCCATTACTAAGGCCAAATTATTTAATCAACACAGACAGCTTACAAACGGGGCACATCTTCTTAGGCATTCCCTTCCCAGTATAGAACATCCTGACATGGTGTTCTTTCCCACACCTTGGGCAAAGCGCAATAATTATTCTCCGATCTGACTTGACATCATGGCCTGAACTCATGCAGCTTAAACTTGTCCTCAACCAATTTGAAAAAGTCTTTCTCGTCAGCCTGCTGGTTTAATAGCTCAACGATCAGGCTGCCATAAATTGAGTCAACTTTTTCGGCGACCAACAAATCTGACCTTGATTCCCGGTCAAAATTGTCAACGCGAATGATTTTCATGTTTCCTCCCCTGGCAACTTGCCGTCTGGGGCATGGTACCTTTTGTTGAGCTCAATCCAGATTTCTGGAAAAGCTTGCCGCAGCTTTACGGCGTTGCCACTGTCTGCCCGCCGCATGGCTGCCTGGATCAGGGCATAAAACGGCGGGTCGTTGAGCAGCAGCTCCCTTCCAATGACATAGTCAGCGTAGCTCATATCAATTCCTCCTCGACTGTCACGAGGGCCTCGCAGCGAGGGCAAAGAAACCTGACCATGGTAGGCATGCCCTCGAAGAGCGCGGGAGTTTCCTCAACATATTTAATTGCGGCCCTGGCGACTAAAAACCTACATTCAGTGCAATAATAAAACTCTGAATTTTCCACCTTACCTCCAGTTTTGCCACCACCTGTCAAAAAGTTCCTCAAGGTCTTTCATCACCACCCTGTCAGGCACGCCGCCCGTTGAGGCGCCAGCCATCAAAATATTTCCCCTCTTATCTTCAACTATCCAATAGAAATGACCACTATTGTAGTAATCGTCAAGGCGCTGGGTCAACTTGACGTGGTAGCCCCTGATTTTCTTTTTTAAGGTATGTTGAACGATCATTCTCGTCTCTTCGCCGCGGCCATGGCATCGTCAAGGTTATCAAGCAATTCTTGTAGTTCTTTCTTGCACTCGTTACCCCTTATCAGAGTGAGCGCAACGAATTACCCCGGCAATAATTTTTCCGCCTTCACCAACACAATCTCGATTCAAGATCACCCGATCTACCCCAACAGGCCCATCCCCAAGAAAATTCCCAATGTACACGTCAGCGTCATCGGGCAGTTGGTTCAACAATTTAACAAGGTCTTTTTTCTTCATCATTTTTCCTTACCTCTATCTTCCCAAAACATCAAACACCTTTATTCTTTCCACCAAAATCAATATCTTGTTTTGGTCCCTGAGGCAGGTCACATTTTTCAACGGTTTAAGGATTGCTTGTTCCTCAATAGTTATGTGCGCCTCTACCTCTGCGTCCTCGGTTATTAACCCCGCATCCAGTGATTCTTTTATTCTCCTTAAATGCTCCCTAACTTTCACTTCTTATCCTATCTCCTTGCTGACAGTTGTGCCTTCTCCAAACAGCCCCTTCCGCTGGAGCCTAAGGCGACGGCGCCACCTTCTTGAAAAAGCCAAGTTTACTGTGGCTCTTTCAAAGAGGGCCATTTCAGCCTTTTCTTTTTCTGACAGGGGAATCACAACTTCAAAAAGGCCACAACCCCCGCCACAAGACCACCTTACCACCTTCTTATCCGCCGACTTAAATTTTAAGGCACCGTGGCACTTGTGACAATGGCGATAGCGAAAGCTTAAAGGCAAAATGTATCTCATGCCTATATAAACTCCCTTAAGGCAAACGCCTTTCTCCCTCGCCTCTGACATTTGGAGTGTCGTAATTTTGACAATGCCCTGGCCTCAATCACCCCGATCCTAACTCTAGTAAGGTTAAAGGCTGAACCTATCCTCTCTAAGGTAGCCTCTTCCTCGTCATTGAGGCCAAACCGCATTTCAATGATTTTTTTCTCCCTCGGAGTTAAATTAACTAAGGCCTCATTAATTTGTTCCTTTAGCTCAATCAGCTCAACGTGTTCATCTAGGTTTAAGTTAGGTCGATTGAGTTCAGCGAAAATTTTTTCAGACTCTATCTCCAATTGAAAAGATGACCTTCTTGCTTCCCTTAGATGCTCTGGAAAAATTTCCTCACAGGTCTTATTTAAAGCCTTGCAAATTTTAACTGCCGTAGGGGTCCAGAAAAAAGGACCATTGATTAAGGATAATTGCCGTTTGAATCTTTTAGAATGCGTAGTAATAGGAGACCTTTTAAAATTTAAATAATCTCCAAGGGATTGAATATTAACTCCTGCCTTCTTGGCAATTTTACTTTGAGAAATTCCCTTGCCCCATAATTCTTCAGCAGCTTGAAGGATTAAGTTGTTTTTTATTTTCATCAAAAGTCGTAAGTCTTTAGCCATAGGCCTGATTATAGCTCAGGCCTTTTATAAATGTAAATCCTTTTTTTATGGTCCTTTGAAAATAAAGATCAAAGAGCTGGCACCTATATATAATGATACGGAAAACAAGCCACGTGATGCTCAGAGGCAAGCCATGTGATGCTTAATAATTTCAATAGGTTACAAAAAGATGCTATTTATAAGTTATTGATTTTATTAAGCTTCTTTGACTCAGGGTCCAGAGAGATTTCATTCATCAAGTGATGCAACTATGAAAATTCTTCATTAACAACTTCAATAAGTTAGGGGACAATTTCCTGGTTGCATCACATGCATCACATGTAGCTTCAATATGTGATGACTATCTAACTTTATGAATTTACAACAACTTTTTGAGCTTTTTCTCTTATAAGGGGTAAAAAGACAATGGAAAAAATGTTTTATTTTTTTTTCTTCAAAACATATGATGCAAGTGATACATGTGATGATGCTAAATAATTTTAATAACTTAGAGCATAAGACATAGTGATGCAGATGTGATGTTTGATAATAAAACAGATATTGTTAAGCCCTTGGGAACTTTAGAAAAATACTTTGATTTATTTCTCCCATTGTCTTTTCACCCCTTATAAGGGAGACAGAATTTCCTGGACTTATTAAAAGTATTTACATTAAATAAAAAGTTTAAAATATTAAATTATTTATTGTACATTGGCCTTAAAGCATGATATAGACATAGGGCTATAAGGTGAGGCATGAAGAAGAGGAGTTTAGTTAGTAATAGAGCTCGGGTTAAAATTAAAGTTAAAAAGGGAAGACAGAGACGCCATAACATTCCGCTTGAGGAAATTATCAAGGCCTTGGAATTGAAGAAGGGATTCGTGTCGATGGCAGCTAAGGCTCTTCGCATTACTCATGGCGGCCTTGATAAAAGAATCCATGGCAGTGAGGAGCTGCAAGAGGCCCTTCGGTTGATTAATGAAAAAAATCTGGATACGTCAGAATCGACCTTGCTTACTTTGATTAGTAAGAAAAATCTTGGTGCAACCACCTTTCACCTTAAGTGTAAGGGAAAGAACCGAGGCTATGTTGAGCGGCAAGAGTTAGCAGGCCCTGGTGGAGGCCCAATTCCAATTCAACGGTTAACGGTAGAGTTTATAAAGCCAAGTCAAGTACGAAAGGAAAAGTAATGATTTTGCTTGAATTAGGAAAAATACTTAATGGGCTTCATCAGATGAACCTCAAAGTCCATGGGATGTTTAATGGGCTTCATCCAATGAACCTCAAAGTCCATGGGATGTTCAATGGGCTTCATCCAATGAACCTCAAAGTCCATGGGATGTTCAATGGGCTTCATCCAATGAACCTCAAAGTCCATGGGATGTTCAATGGGCTTCATCCAATGAACCTCAAAGTCCATGGGATGTTCAATGGGCTTCATCCAATGAACCTCAAAGTCCATGGGATGTTCAATGGGCTTCATCCAATGAACCTCAAAGTCCATGGGATGTTCAATGGGCTTCATCCAATGAACCTCAAAGTCCATGGGATGTTTAATGGGCTTCATC
>Ga0209777_10000389_pt1 | contig 74096 bp, 66 predicted proteins | sample FrelakmetHBP12HB_FD_187147 | JGI IMG/M metagenome (GOLD analysis project Ga0209777, IMG submission 187147) | Freshwater lake sediment microbial communities from the University of Notre Dame, USA, for methane emissions studies -HBP12 HB (SPAdes)... | ecosystem: Environmental > Aquatic >...
TCCGATCTACCGCTTCCTCGATGTTCGCCTCCTCGTTGTACATCGGGTAGAAAAGGGACAGGCGGGCGAGGCGATCGACCGGCGGCGGGATCGCCTCCGACTTCAATGCATGCCCCCGCCGGGAAGGCCCTTGCCGCCGTTCCCCGGCAGGTCGTGGCCTTTCCCGCCGTTGTTGCTGACCATGTTCGCGAGGAAGTATCCCGCCGCGGCGATCGACGCTCCGTAGAACGCCGTCTTCACCGGGTCCTTGTGCACCAGCTCGACGCGCGCCACCCGCGCGAGAGGAATCCGGTGGACGCGGAGGACGTCCTCGTACCAGACGTCGTCCTTGTTGCGGCCGACCTTCTCCTCGGTCTCCATGTAGTAGCCGTCGAGCGTGTCGGGGCGGACTCCGATGCGGACGAAACGGTACTCGAACCCGTCGAACGTGGCCACGCGGACGCCGCCGTACTGGGCGTCCGGCTTGAGATCGCTGCGGGAAAGGACCCTGTAACTCGAACAACCCGCGGGGATGACGACGAGGGCGACTGCCAGAAAGACGAACTTGCTTTTCATAGGATTCACCTGCCCTTGACTCTATCCGCTCCCGGGCTCGCGGTCAATGCGTCGCAGCAATCGGTGGATCGCCTGGAGCGCTTCGAGCGGCGTGATCGCGTCGGGGTCGATCCGGCGCAACTCTTCCAGCAACCAATCCCCTTCCCCACTCCCAAACAGCGACAGCTGCGGGGTCGGGGTCACGGGGGCGCCGGCAGACGGCGGACGCGGCTCGATCACGTGCGCCCCTCGCTCCTCGAGGTCCCGCAGGATCTCGGCCGCCCGTTTCACGACCGGTTCGGGCACCCCCGCCAGGCGGGCGACCTCGATCCCGTAACTGCGGTCCGCCGCCCCCGCGACCACGCGGCGCAGGAAGATCACCTGGTCGCCCCACTCGCGCACGAGGACGTTCAGGTTCAGATACCCCGCGTTCTCCGAGGCCTGCGCGAGCCGGGTCATCTCGTGAAAATGGGTCGCGAAGATCGTGCGCGGGCGCCGCTCCGGATCCTCGCGAAGCGCCTCGGCGACCGACCACGCGATCGACAGGCCGTCGTACGTCGAGGTCCCGCGGCCGACCTCGTCCATCAGGACGAGGCTCTCCGAGGTCGCGTGCCGCAGGATGTTGCTCGTCTCGATCATCTCGACCAGGAACGTGGACTGCCCGCGGGCGATCACGTCGTGCGCGCCGACGCGCGTGAAGATCCGGTCGGCCATCCCGATCGTCGCCGCGCGGGCCGGCACGAACGATCCCGCCTGCGCCATCAGGACGATCAGGCCGATCTGGCGCAAGTAGGTCGATTTCCCGGCCATGTTCGGGCCGGTCAGGATCACGACCTGCCGTTCCTCCCCGTCGAGGTCGATGTCGTTCGGGACGAAGGAGCCGATCCCGACGTTCTGCTCGACGACCGGATGCCGCCCCTCCTCGATTCTCAGGATCCGGCCGCGCCCCAGAATGGGGCGAACATAACCCGCCGACGCCGCCGCCTCGGCGAACGACAGGGCGAGGTCCGCCTCGGCGAGGGCTATCGCCAGCGACTGCAGTTCCGCGGTCCGTGCGATCACGCGCGCGCAGAGATCCGTGAAGAGGGCCGCTTCCCTCCGGAGCTGTTCGTCCTCGGCTTTCAGGATCCGTTCCTCGTGCTCCTTCAGTTCCGGTGTCACGAATCGCTCGCCGGTCGACAGGGTCTGCCGGCGGACGTACCGCTCCGGGACCCTCGCGAGCTGGGATTTCGAGACCTCTATGTAATAGCCGAAGACCCGGTTGTAGCCGACCTTCAAGTTCGCGATCCCGCTCGCCTCGCGCTCACGCGCCTCCATCTCGGCCATCCACCGCTTGCCGCCGCGGGCGCCGTCGCGCGCCTCGTCCAGCGCCGTGTCGTACCCATCGCGGAACACCCCCCCCTCGGACACCGCCGTCGGCGGGGAATCGACGAGTGCCCGACCGAGATCCGCGGCGAGGTCCGCGCACGCGCCGCCCGGAGTGAATTCCTTCCATGCGGGGATGCCCTCCAGCACGGCGTGGATCTGCGGGACCGCGAGGAGCGTACGGCGAAGCCCCGCCAGGTCCCGCGGATTCGCACGCGCACAGTGGAGGCGCGCGACGATGCGCTCGATATCGGAGACGAGCGCGAGCTGCGACGCGATCCGCTCGCGGGCGGCCGGATCCTCGACGAAGGCGGCGACGCGATCGAGCCGCGCGTTCGCGGGGGCCGGATCGCGCCACGGTCGCTTGAGGGCCTCGCGAAGCCGGCGACCACCCGCGGCCGTGCGCGTCGCGTCGAGCACCGCGAGGAGGGTCGAGTTCTTGACTCCGGCGAGCGGCTCGAGGATCTCGAGCCCGCGCAGCGATGCGTCGTCGAGGATCAACGCGTCCGAAGGCTGCAGGCGCCGGATGCCGCGCAGATGATCGAGCGCGGACTGCTTCTGCTCGCGCGCGTACTCGAGAAGGGCCGCGGCCGCGCCGCACGCCGCCGTCGGCGTCGCAAACCCGTACCCTTCCAGGGTCGCCACGCGGAAGTGGTCGCGCAGGAGGACCTCGCCGCGCGCGGGAGCGAATCGCCACGCGTCCCATCGCGTCTGATACGCGCCTCCGAGATGCTCGGCGATGAATCGCGCGATCCGCGGCTGTTCCCAGCTCTCCGGCAAGAGGATCTCCGAGGGCGCCAGCCGCGCCAGCTCCTCTTCCGCCTCATCCGGGCTCAGATCCCCCGCGAGGAACGTCCCGGTCGAGATGTCGGCCGCCGCGAGCCCGATCTGCTCCAGATTGCCGCAGAGCGCGGCGAGGAAGTTGTGGCGTCCGCGCTCGAGGAGAGGCTCTGCGACCGTCGTCCCGGGGCTCAGGACCTCGACGACGCGCCTCTGAATCAGGCCCTTCGCCTCGGCGGCGCTCTCGACCTGCTCGCAGATCGCGACGCGCAGACCCGCGCGCAGCAATCGCGCAATCTGGGGCTCGGCGCTGTGCCACGGGATCCCGGCGAGCGGGATCGGGTCCGGGTCGCCGGAGTTGCGCGAGGTGAGGGCGATCCCGAGGACGCGGCTCATCGTGACCGCATCCTCATAGAAGGTCTCGTAGAAATCCCCCATCCGATACAGGAGGAGGGTATCGGGATACCGCGCCTTGACCCCGAGGTACTGCTCCATCATCGGGGTGGTCGCTCGCTCTCGACTCATCGAGGGACGCTCGCGCAGCTCATTCCGAGCGGACGGTCTGGCAGGGGATTCCCGCCTTCTCCTGGATCAGGCGGCCCATGCTGTCGGCCGCCGCGCGATCGAAGGACGCGCTCAGGCGGACCCGGTACCAGTGACGGCCCTGTTCCTCCCCCTCTTCGATCCGCGTGTCGAGCCCCTTTGCATCGAGGATCTTCACGAGAGCGTCCGCGTTCAACTGATCGAGAAAGGCCCCGAACTGGACGGACCAGACCTCCCCCTCCGGCTGCGCGGGGGGCGTGGGCGCCGGGTGCGCGGATCCAAAGACCTGTAACCGTTCCGGAAGCTCGGCCGTCGCCCGCGCGAGCGCGGAGAGCGCATCCGCATTCGTCCTCCCCCCCGGGCCGGGCATGCGGAGGACGTCTCCCCATCGAGCGATCTGGGGTCCCAGGAGGCCGGCGCGACGCGCCTCGCCCTCGAGCGAGAGGAGTTCCTGCTCCGCCTCGCCCCGCCTCCCGAGCTGGATTGATCGGTCGACGCTCGTCAGCCTGCGCAGGATCCCCCAGAAGCTACTTCCGTCGAGTCCCGCATCGCCCGCCAGGGGCTCGCGCCCGGTGAGCAGGCGCGCCTGGTCGCACCAGAAATCCGCCCGCGCGCGAAGCTCCGGGTCCTTGGCCTCGCTCCGGGCCCGTTCGAAGTGCGTGAGCGCCGTCTCGCGATCGTTCAGACCATAGGAGTACAGCCCGAGCCAGAGCGACGCCCGGACTCCCTCCGGCCGGCTCCCGTGTCGCGATTCCAGGGTCTCGTAGAGCCCAAGAGCCGTCGAGACGTCGCGCGCGCTCACCGCCTGCGCCGCGAGGTCCTCGGGGCTTCCGGGCGCGATCGTGTGGATCAGGCCGCGAAAGATTCCCCTTCGCTCCTTCTGCGCGGCGGACGGGACGGGCGCGATCGCCGCCCCGAACACGACCAATAGGGCGACGACCGCGAGTCGGCGCGGAGCATGCATAGGACTAGTCCGCGTGCGGAACGAAAACCGAGCGCGGGCGCGGGGGCGGAGCGCTCCGCACCGGCGGCTGCCAGGCGTTGCAGCGCTCGCACCGAACCCGAAGATCATCGAAGCGCGCGCCGCAGGAAGGGCACAGATCGCCGGCGCCGTCCGGGACGACCTGCGCGAGCATCGCGTCTAGTTCGCGCAGCGCCTGCTCGGTCCGCCCGATCTGCAAGAGACCGCCGATCAGCTGGCGCCGCGCGACGCGATTGTCGGGCTCTTGCTCGATCACGGATTCCAGCGAGCGGACCGATTCCTCCAGCCGCCCGCGCCGCCGGTGCATGTCCGCGAGGGCGACGGCCGCGTGCAGGCTCCCGGTCTTTCCCGCCGCGAGGTCCTCGTACACGCGCATCAGGTCGCCGAAGCGGCCCATCTCGAAATAGGCTTTCTCGAGACGCGCGAAGACCTGGTCCGATCGATACCCGTTGCCGCGAACGTAGCCGACCCATTCCTCACATGCCTTGTCGACGTCGCCTTCCTGCGCGCGCAGATCGCCAAGGAACACGTGCGCGAGCGCGCCGTCCTGCATCTTCACCGCCTCCTGGAGGAGCTTCTCCGCCTCCTTCAGCTTCCCTTCCGAGAGGTTGCGCCGCGCAATCTCGATCCGCATCTGTGCCGGGGTCGGCAAGGTCTTTCCGGGCTCGCAGCGGCCCCACTCGTCGAGCAGATCGAGCGCCTTTTCCCATTCCTTCTGCGTCTCGTGGTAGCGGACCATCGCGCGAAGGCCGACGGGGTTCTTGCGATCGATCGCGAGCAGCGCCTCCGCCGTTCGCTTCGCGTCCTCGGGGCGATCGAGCAGGAGGAGATCCTGCAGTAGGCTCTCGTGGACCCGGCGCTGGTCTTCGGGATTGTCCAGCGTCCGCGCCAGGAGATCGAGGTGGACGCGGTGCGCCCGATCCGGGTATCCCATTCGCCGCACGAGATCGCCCAAGCGCAGGTAAGGGCCGATGCTCTCGGTCTCGTTGCGGGCGAGATCCCGCAGCGGCCCGACGGCCGCGGTACGATCCCCACGGATCAGCGCATCGATCGCGGCCAGGTAGGTCTGCGAGGGATCCCACCGTTGCCCCTCCCGCCGGCGTGACATCCACCAGGGAACGCCGACGAAGGCGAGGATCGCCCCGACGATGACGACGAGAAGCAGGAACTGTCCAAGGTTCATCGCGTCCGTCCCTCGATTCGAGCCTCGGGCGCCTCGATATTCGGCAGATCGTCCAGAGCGGAACCACGCAGGTGGTGCAGCTCATCGATCAGCCCGCGGTTTTCCCTTCGCAGGCGCGAGATCTGCGCCCTCATCCGCACGTCACGCGCCAGGGCGATCACGAAGTAGGTCATGATGCCGACGAGATAGGCGCAGAGCATCGCCACGACGAGAGGAACGTCGCGGTACGCGTGGGCCGGATCGGTCCACAGCTTGACGTTCACCGTCTCTTCCAGATTCAGAACCGCGAAGAAGAGGATCGCGCTCATGAAGGCGATCCCCAGCAGGAGCTTCACGAAGGACACCCGTTCACCTCCTGGCCTGTTGAAACCGCCCCATCTTAGGGTCGGTTTCTCGCGGCCCGCAAGGCAGAAACGTCGCAGGGGGACGCCGCCCGCGGCGCCCCCCTGCAGTATAGAAGAAGAAAGAACGGACCGTGGAGACTACTCCTCCTCGGTCAGAACATCCTCCGGGACGTCCGTCGTCCCCTCGTCGGTTTCCGTCACGGTCGCCCGCTTCTCGCTGTACGTGTCGAGGAAGGCCTTCTGGGTGTCGGCGTCCTGCTCCTGCAGCCATGCCTTTACCGAGAGGACCATCCGGTGGTTCGCGAGATCGATCCGGGTGACCTTCAGATCCAGCTCGTCGTCCGCCTTAAAGTGCTCTCCGGGATGGCGGAAGCTCTCGAGCCCGAGCTGCGTCGCGGGAACGAAGCCCTCGACCTCGTTGTCGACCAGCACGATCGCCCCCCGGTCGATCACCTTGACCACACGCCCCTTGACCGTCATCCCGATCGGGTAGCGGGTCTGGATCTCGGGCCAGGGATCGTCGGTCACTTGCTTCAGACCCAGGCTGATCCGGCGCGCGTCCTTGTCGATGTTCAGGACCTTGACGACGACCTTCTCCCCCTTCTTCAGGATCTCGCTGGGGTGTCCAATCCGCCGGGTCCAGGACATGTCGGAGATGTGCACGAGGCCGTCGATCCCGTCCTCGAGCTCGACGAACGCGCCGAAGTTGGTCAGGTTGCGAACCTTCCCCGAGACGACCGCCCCGGGCGGATACTTCTCGTCCAGGGTGAGCCACGGATCCGGCTCGACCTGCTTCAGGCCCAAGGAGATCTTCTCGTGCTCGCGATCAACCTTAAGGACCATGCACTCGATTTCCTGGCCCTCGGTCAGGATCTTGTTCGGGTGCCGGACGTGCTTCGTCCACGACATCTCGGAGACGTGGATCAGCCCTTCGACACCCTTCTCGAGCTCGACAAAGGCGCCGTACTCGGTGATCGAGACGACCCGGCCCTGGACCTTTGTCCCGGGCGGGTACTTCTCCTCGACGTGGTCCCACGGGTACTCGGTCAGCTGCTTCAGGCCCAGACTGATCCTCTCGCGCTCCGGCTCGAAGGAGAGGATCTTGACCTTGATCCTATCGCCAACCGAGACGACCTCGGACGGATGCTTGATCCGCCCCCAGGACATGTCGGTGATGTGAAGGAGCCCGTCGATCCCGCCGAGATCGACAAACGCACCGAAGTCGGTGATGTTCTTGACGTATCCCTCGCGGATCTGGCCGGCCTGCAGCTCCTTGATGATCTCTTCCTTCGCGGTCTCCCTCTCCTGCTCGAGAACGAGACGGCGCGAGACGACGATGTTTCTGCGCCTCTTGTTGAGCTTGATGATCTTGAACTGCAGAACCTGGTTCATCAGGGACTCGATCGACTGCGGCGGGCGCAGGGCGATCTGGCTCCCCGGCAGGAAGGCCTCGACTCCGAAGAGATCGACGACCGCACCGCCCTTGATCTTGCGGACCAGGCGCCCCTCGACGACCTCGCCCTTCTCGGCGGCTTCCTTGACTCGGTCCCAGACCTTGACGAAATCGGCGCGCTGTTTCGAGAGCACGACGAGCCCATCCTGATCCTCCATCTTCTCGAGGAAGACGTCGACCTCATCGCCGACCTGGATCTTGTCGACTTCCCCGAACTCCTCGATCGGAATGACGCCTTCCGACTTGAAGCCGATGTCGACCGTCACTTCCTTCTCGTCGACGCGGAGGATTCTCCCCTTGAGTATCTCCCCCTCCTCGACGTTGTGCAGCGAGTCCTCGTAAAGGCTGACGAGCTGGTCCAGCCGCTCTTTCTCGCCCTCGCTGCGATCCTCGTCATCGACGTTGAGGATCCGTATCACCTTCGTCTTCCGCGCAGATGGAAACGACGCGCGCTCTTCCGTCGCTCCGGGAGCATCCGGATCGTGGTACATGAAAAGCTGACCTCCTTGGGAATAGAATGCGGCGTTCGGCCGCATAGCCGGCTCGGAAGCCGACTACAATTTGGGAAGGTTATCGGAAGTCGGCCGGGGACTCAAACCCTTTCTCGGCGCTCAATCTGCCGCGAGTTCCGCGATCGCGCGCATGATCCGGTCCGAGATCTCCGGGAACAGGAGTCGGCCCGACCGGCCCTCCGGGACGGGACCGATCCCGAGCGGCTTCCCGAAGCGGACCCGGATGCCTCCCCCAAGCCACCGGTCGCGCTCCCCATGCCAGCTTCCCCGCACGTGGACCGGCACGACCGGGACGTTCGCGCGGGCGACCAGCATCGCGATCCCTTCCCGTGGGGGACCGAGCCCCGCCCGCCGGATGCGAGTCCCCTCCGGAAATAGAAGGAGGGCGGAGCCGCCCGCCAGCACGTCCAGCGCGCGGGAAAGCGCGGCCCGATCGAACCCCTCCCTGTCGATCGGGATCACGTTTCGTGCGCGGAGCCACGTCGCGACGAGCGGGATGTGGAAGAGCTCCTTCTTGGCGAGGTAGTAGATCTTCCGCGGGAGGACGGCCCCGACCAGCAAGGGATCGAGATACGACTTGTGATTCGAGGCGAGGACCACGCCGCCGGAGCGCGGGACGTTCTCGACCCCTTCGACGCAGAGTCCCCACAGGAGGCGTGCGGTTGCGCGGACAAACCACTGGTCGGTGGCGTACTGCCATTGCCGGCGCGGATGCGCGCGCCGCTTCCATTCCTCGATGATCCGACCGACCTGGCCCTCAACGTCTGTGCGGGTCGTGTCCACGAGGACGGCATCCGGCGCGCGGCGAAGCGGGGCGACCTCTCGCGCCGTGTCCCTTGAATCCCGCTCCTCGATCGACCGGGCCACGTCCTCCTGGCGCGTGTCGATCCCCTCTTTCCGCAGATCGAGAAGGCGTCTGCGCGCCCGCTCGTCGAGCTCCGCCGTCATGAAGACCTTCAGCTCGGCGTCGGGGAACACGGTCGTCCCGATGTCGCGCCCCTCGATGACCGCCGGTCCCGTCGCGGCAAGCTCGCGCAACCATGCGCATACGCGTGCGCGCGCGTCCGCGCGCACGGCAAGTTTCGAAGCGAGGGATGTCACATCGGGATCGCGAAGGTGCGCGGTTACGTCCGCGTCGCCGATCCGCACGCGAAACGTCTCGGTCCCCGGCTGCGCGTGGATCGGCAGACGTTCGAGGAGCAATCCAACACGGGGATCGTCCGGATCCTCGATCCCGTCCCGCGAAGCAGCGAGCGCGATCGCCCGATACAGGGCGCCCGAGTCGATGTAGGCGAACCCGAGCCTGCGCGCCACCTCGCGCGCGCTGGTCGTCTTCCCGGTCCCCGCGGGGCCGTCGATCGCGATCACCGCGTGACGCACGGCCGGTCCCCGGCTCACGAAAGATCCGCCCCGAGCCTCGCGAGGGATGCCAGGAACTCCGGATCCGACGTTGCGATCGCGCTCGCGTCATCGACGGTAACCGGGCCGCGCGCGGCGCAGCCGGCGACGAGGGCGCTCATCGCGATCCGGTGGTCGCCGCGGCTCCGCACCGCGCATCCCCCGAGGAACCCCCTGCCCCGGATCGAGATCCGATCGGGACCCGTCTCGACCTCGGCGCCGAGTGCGCGCGCGAGCGCCGCGCTGGATTCGATCCGATCCGATTCCTTCACGCGCAACTCGGCGGCGCCCAGGATCTCCGTCACGCCCTCGGCGGCGGCCGCCGCGACCGCAAGGATGGGGGCCTCATCCAGGGCGCGCGTGAGAAGATCCCCGCCGATCGCGATTCCGTGCAGGTGGGCGCTCCGCACGCGAATCGTACCGACCGGCTCCGGCCCCGACGCATCGTCCTCCCGAATCTCGAGATCCGCCCCCATCGCACGAAGCGCGTCGCAGGAACCGGTCCGGGTCGGGTTCAGCAGGACGTTCTTTACGATCACGTCCGATCCGGGCACGAGCGTCGCCGCGACGAGATAGAAGCACGCCGCCGAGATGTCGGCCGGGATCGCCCATGCGAAGCCGGAGAAGGTGGGAATCGGCGCGCGCAGGACGATGCGGCCGTGCCCCCATTCGATCGCGGCGCCGAGCCATCCGAGCAACCGCTCGGAGTGATCGCGACTCGGACCGGGCTCTTCCAGGACAATCTCCCCATCACGCAACCCGAGGGCCGCGAGCAGACAGCAGCTCTTCACCTGCGCGCTCGCGACCGGAAGCCGGTACCGCACGGGCCGCACATCCCCGCCACGCACCGCGATCGGCGGGTAGTCCTCGTCCCGCAGGAGCACCCGCGCGCCCATGCGCTCGAGCGGCTCCGCGATCCTGCGCATTGGGCGGCGCCGTAGGGATGCGTCCCCGGTCAAGACGGCATAGCGCGACTGCCCCGCGACCAAACCGGCCAGAAGACGGATTGCGGTCCCGGAGTTGCCGAGATCGAGGACCTCTTCCGGATCCCTCAAGCCCCCAGGCGCCCCCTCGATCTCCCACCCGTCCGGGATTGGACGAACGCGGGCGCCCAGCTTCGAAAGGGCCGCCGCCGTTCCGCTGCAATCCTCGCCAGGATTCGCGCCCGTGATCGCGCTTGTTCCGCGCGCGAGAGAGGCCACGATCAAGCCCCGGTGGGTCAGGGATTTGTCCCCGACCGGGCGGACGGTCCCGCGAAGGGGTCCGCAGGGCCGCGAAACGACCTGCATCAGGCCTCCTCGTTCGCCCCCGCGGCCTTGCGGAGACTCGCAATCTCCTCGACCGTCAATTGACGAACCTGGCCCGGACGAAGATCGTCGAGAGTCACGCCGTCGAACTGGACCCGCCGGAGCGCCAGGACGCGACAGCCGACCGCGCGGAACATCCGGCGCACCTCGCGATTCTTCCCCTCGCGAAGCGTCAGGCGCACACGGGCCGTCCCCGAACGCCCGCCCAGCAGGCGGACGTCGGCCGGGCCGCTCCGCTCGCGGCTGCCGATCTGGACCCCGCGTCGCAGCGAGTGAATCGCATCCAGGTCGGGGATCGGACTCACCCATGCGAGATAGGTACGTGGCACGCCGTGCCTCGGGTGGAGGAGGGCGTTTGCCAGGACCCCGTCGTTCGTGAGGAGAAGGAGGCCTTCGCTTGCCTGATCGAGCCGCCCGACCGCACGGACCTTGCCGCGCAGGCGCTCGGGCAGCAGATCATAGACGGTGCGGCGTCCCCTCTCGTCGTCGGCCGTGACCACGACGCCGGAAGGCTTGTTCATCATCGAGTAGAAGAAGGTCCGCGGAGGGCGCACGCGCTGGCCGTCGCAGAAGACGGCGTCGCGATCGGGGTCGACCACGACCGCAAGAGAGCGGACGGTCTCGCTGTTGACCTCGACGCGCCCCTGCAGGATCAGCTCCTCGCATTTGCGCCTCGCTCCGAGCCCCGCCAGCGCAAGATAGCGATTGAGCCTCAAGCTTCATCCTCCGATCGAATCGATGCCGATCGGCTCCGCGGGGCGATCCGGCTCGTCGGCGGCGACCGCGATTCCCCGTCCCTCCGCCTCCACGAGCTCCGCGTCCGGATCATGCCCGTTGCCTCCGCCGCCGTTCCCGCCGTTGCCGCCGTGGCCGTTGCCCCCGTTGCCGCCCGCCGCGACCTCGGGGAAGCGTCGCTCGAGTTCGATCTCGAGCTGTCCGCGCACCTCGTCGGACGCCCACAGGGACTCGATCTCCTCGAGGCGCGGCAGGTCGTTCAAGGAGGCCATCCCGAAGTACTCAAGGAATCGATCGGTGGTCGCATAGTAGAGCGGACGTCCGATCGCCTTCGACCGGCCCGCAATCGTAACGAGCTCACGCTCCATCAGGGTGTGGATGACGCCTCCGCAGTCGACCCCGCGGAGTTGCTCGAGCTCCCCGCGCGTGATCGGCTGCCGGTATGCGATCACAGCCAAGGTCTCGAGACCGGCCCGGGACACGCGCGCCCGGCGCTTTCCCTCGAGGAACCGCTCGACGTAGACGTACAGCTCGGGATGCGAGAGGAGCTGCCATCCCCCGGCAATGAACTCGAGCTTCCAACCGCGCTCCTCTTCCTCGTATCGCCGCCGGAGGAGGTGCATCGTCTCGGTGATCTCCTCTGCCGTGACATCGGGGACGGTGACGCCGATCTGCTCGATGGTCAACGGCCCGTCCGCTGCGAAGAGGATCGCTTCGAGAATCCTCGTGAGCATCAAGCAACTCCCTCCATGGATCCGCCTTCATTCGATTCGAATTCGGACTCGGACTCGATCGATGGCCCGGCATCGCCGGGTTCGCCCGGCGGCGCCTCCACGATCCAGATCTCGCCCAAGGGCACTTCCTGCAGAACGATGATCCTTCCCTGGCGCATCAGTTCGAGCATCGCGAGAAACGTGACGATCCACTCCAGACGCAGGCTCGGGCGCCGGAGGAGCTCGAAGAACCGGAGCGGCTTCCGGTGCTCCGCTGTCATGTAGAGCAGGTGATCGATCTGATCCTCTAGGCGGATCTCCTCGAGCTGCACCTCGTGCGTCGGGACCGTGTGGTCGCGCCGCAGGACCTCCCGCAAGTAGGTAGCCAGATCGATCGTCCTCGCGGAACGCAACGGGTACTGGTGGTCCCTCTCGAGGACGGGGGTCCACCCGCGGGGAAGCGTCTGCATCCGCTCATCTTCGAGCCTGCGCAGCGTGGCGGCCGCATCCCGGTAGCGCCGATACTCGAGGAGCTTCTGGATCAGCCCCTCGCGCGTCAGCGGCTCGCCGTCCTCCTCCCCCGTCGATAGCGAGGGGCGCGGAAGGAGCATCTGGCTCTTCATCCGGAGCAGCGTGGCGGCCATGACGAGGAACTCCCCCGCGATCTCCACGTTGAGCGCCTCCAGGCTCCGCAGATGCTTGAGGTACTGCTCGGTGATCCGCGAGATGGAGATTTCCCAGATCTCGATCCGATCCTTCTGGACCAGATGAAGGAGGAGATCGAGCGGTCCGCTGAACACCTCGAGGTCGACCGGGTGCCCTTTGAACTGGGTCAGGTCGATCCCGGCGTATGGAGCCGTTGCGTTCATCTGCCTCCGGTTGGACGCGCGCCCAACGGCAAAGTAAGGGAGAGTGGAGGTTGCTGTCAACGTGCGAAGAGGTTCCGGGCTTCCGGCCCATGCTAAAGTGGGGCCGTGAAGGGGCAGGAGGCGATCGGTCTCTACCGGTTCTCCCTCGACAGCTCGCTCGGCAGTCTCGCCCGCTGGCTTCGGCTTCTCGGACACGATGCCGCGCGGAATCGGGGGGACAACCGGCCGGCCGCCCTGGCGCGGTGCCGCGCCGAGGAGCGGCGGCTCCTGACCCGCTCGCGAGACATGCCGAAGCTCGGATTGAGCTGGCCGCCTCTGGGCGGGTTGATCATCCCGTCGCAGATTCTCCGGGATCAGCTCATCCAGGTCGGTCTCCGCTGGCCGATATTCCGGGACGCGGCCCTCCTGTCCCGGTGCGCCGAATGCAACGAGCGACTTGTCGCGATCCCCGTAGAGGAGGCGAGGCGACGGGTGCCTCCGTTCGTCGCCCGAACGCAGGCCGTCTTTCGGACGTGTCCGGCATGCGGCCGCATTTACTGGACCGGCACTCATACGAGCGGGATCTTCACGCTGCTGGACGATGCCGCGCACGCGGCGGGACAATCGATCCCCCATCGCCAGTGAAAACAGCGCGCGGGTCCCGATTCCTGGGCACCCGCGCGCGAAGACTAGGCCGGAAGGTTTCCCCTCTCCGTCAGGTTGTGCAAGCCTCCGAGTGGAGTGGATTCGATGCGCAGCGGCCCCATGCCCCTGCGCCAAGTCGCATCCAATGCCTTCCAGCCAAGTGATCCGATCGACTCAGTCCCGGCATCGCCGGAACATCCAATAGGGAAGGAGAGCCCGCAACGCACCGGGCCCAGGGGAGCCCCGATGTGGGGGATGTCCATCGAGGCGTACGGACCATCTCTTCAACAGCCCGCGCCGGCTCTCCGCGCAACTTCGATCTCCTTCGTCCGCCTAGCGCGCGCCGGGAGCGGCGCCGCATGGACGGACCGTCGTTTCGACCTCGCTCAGGAAATCCACGCTCTTGTCCGCCCCAACCGCAACGAGGACGAACGGCGACGTGGCGGTCCGCGCGACGGGACAACCCGCGTCGGGCACGATCCAGGATTCCGTGAGCACGAGTTGGTTCTCCTCGGTCTTGTACGCGCCGGTCACGTCGACTTGATACCCGTCCGACGGACGCGAACCGAGGAAGATCCCCATAACGATCTCGCGGCGGAAATCGACGGCCGCAATCGGGCCGATCCGCTCCGCGCCGACCAAGTCGATGAGGGAAAGCAGTTCGTCGCGATTCTTCGCGACCCGACGGGTCTCTGTCGTGGGCCGGCTCCACGCGCCCTCAGCGAGAACGCGGAAGCTGACCGGATCACGACGGTGCGCGGTCGCATCGACGACCCAGCGGTCGAGGTGAGTCACCAGAGCCTGAAGCTCGGCTGGGGCCGCGGTATCGCAGTCCCCTGTCGCAAAGTCCCTCCGTCCTTCGGGAGAAGTCACCGTCACGAAGACGTGCCGGTCGCAGCTAACGGCGGTCGCGTAGCCTGCAGAGGGGAGGGCATCGATAAGACGGGCGAGCGTCTCCAGGTTCTCGCCCGCCAGGAGGCCCCGAGTCGACGCCCCCTGCCCCTGCAATACCCACACCATGTCACCGGAGGAGCGGACCGTCAGATCCCCGTACTCCCCTCCCCCCTGGCCCTGGCTCCAGTGATACCGGACCTCTTCCCAAGTCCGATCCGGAGCCGTGACCCGGTCAGCCGCACATCCAAGAAACGAGCTCAGACCCACGAAGAGCCCGATTCCGATCAGGACGGAGGCAGCGACTGCCGTGGGGAAAGCGCATACGAGTTTCATCGAGTTGTTGTATGTGCCGTTTCTATGCCATTCCACAATGAGATATCCGAGCAGCGTAAGTCATTGAAATGAAATGCGTACAGCATGATGAGCGGATCCTGGTCGACCGGTCCGGCCCGATCGGATCTCAGAATCCAGAAGGTGGATGCTCGGCATGCCTCAGAATTCTGACGCTCCGATGGGTGTCCACGCGAGGCCGAGGCTGGCCACGGCCTTGCGGTAGTAGACACCGACAAAGGGAGATTCGTTCCGGAACCAGGATGCCCGTCCGTCGATCGCGATCTCGCGCATCAGCCGGCGCCGGATTCGAACCATCACCGTGTTGTTGTCCTCGCTCGCATCGATGTTCTCGTTGCGGGGCACGAAGAAGATGCGACCGAGATTGCGATCGCGGTAGGAAACCGACTCCACGCGCCCCCTTACCTGCACCAGGACCGCGCCGGGGAGCCACCCGCTCACGCCGACTTCCGCGCTCTTGCGCCCGAGAGAGTAGCCGAGGGAGTTCGAGCGCACTGACTTCCAACCGACCGTCCCCTCGAACAGACAGCCTCGCAGGTAGCGAGCACCGATCGACGCATCCCGGCTCTGATCCCTCTGGTCGATCCCCTTCGGACCGATTGTGTCGTAGGCCACGCGTCCCCATCGGATCGACTCGAACTCCAGGCCTCCCGTGAGTTCCAGCCTCCGGGAAAACGGTCGCCGGTATCCGATGCTGAACGCCCGGCCGCGGCGATCGAAGCGCGCCGTGTTGCGAAAATCGGTCCCCCTGCCGGTCCCCCCGAGGGTCAGGATCCCGCCGCGAAACGGGGCGCGGATTCCGAACCCGATCGCGCTCCTCGAGTAGTTGCGGCGCGTGCTGTCCGGGTAGGAACGGAACTCCATGCGGGCGTTCCCCCAGATCGCGCCGAGTCGCGCCACCCGTCTCTGGAGATCGAGGCTCCCCTCGATCTGGTCCCGCGACTCCGTCCCGTAGCGGCTATACCGGTCGGCGAGCGCCCGCAATCCGCCGGCGCCGGCGTAGTTCCCCTTTCGGATCGGTCCCGAAGACGCGTCGACCAGCAGGCGGAGGAAACCGCCCGACAGGCGTTCTACGTCGATCGCCTCGCGCACGTTGCTGTCGACGCCCCAGCCCAAGGCGCCGCTCAACTGGGCGGCGGACGCAGTGGCGACGCTGATGGAAATCAGGATGATGAGGAGCGCGAGGAATCCGAGTCGATCAGGGCGCGGATGGGGCGTAGTGATCGAGGAGGCCCTTCGTCTGCGCGAGAAGCGAATCCACTCGGGCGAGATCCAACTTGAGGCGAACGCGGGCGCTACTGAGAACCCCGACGTCGGTGCCGATCGTGGTCGACTCCGAAGGGGCGGGGTTGAGGGTCGCTTCTTCGCGGCCCGTGCCCACGACCGAGCCCGCGGCACGCGCATGGCCCGGGTCATCCTGCGGGGGATCCCCCGGCTGCCGCAAAAGCAGATCACTCGATCCGACTCGACCTCCTTCATCCAGGAAACGGGATTCCTCGACGAACCCTTGACTGGCGCCCAACAGCGCTTGTTCGCGCGCAAGCCTCTCGGCGCGCTCCCCCGAGAGCCGATCGAGAGTGACGATGCGGTCCCTCAAATCCTTCAGGTACGCCTGCTTGTCCAGAAGAGTCTCGTATCCGTCCGAGCTGTCCGGCTCGACGAGCACAAACTCCCCCTGCGGCGGCTGGTTCAGCCTCCCCTGGAGCAGGCTCCTCAAGGCGTCCGCGCGACGCGACGCGGCCGCCGGGTCCGGGCCCCGATTCGTCGCGAGCTCCTGTATAGCGAGGCTACGGCAGCGATCCCGAGTCAGCAAGATCTCGAGATCGACCTCACGGGAGCGCTCCCCCAACCCTTCGGCCTCCTGCAGGAGGCGCGCTGCGGTCGCGCGGTCGCCGGCCGGAACCGATGCGAGAAGCCGCCCGAGGGAGTCGCCTCGGGCGAGGAGTCGGTCTCGTCGGGCCTCGAGGCGGTCCAGTTGCTGCAGATCCCGATCGAGGGGCGCGGCGGCGGCCCCAAGCGTCAGGATTCCGAGGATCACCGTCAGGAATCCAAGGGCCCGACCCGATCGAATCGTCGTCATTTTCGCTCCGCCCGCATCAATCGGGCGGGTTCGGGATGCCATACTTCTCCAGCTTGTAGTAGAGGACGCTAGGCTTCAGACCCAGCTGTCTCGCCGCCTCCTGCTTGACCCCGCCGGCCGCCTCCATTGCGCGCCGAATCATTTCCATTTCAAGACGTTCCACCGCTCCCCGCAAGGGGACGACCCCTGGGGGAAACCAGTCTGCCTGCGCACCACTGCGCGACATGAATGGCAGGTCTTCGATCCGGATCACGCCCCCCTCGCAGAGGACGAACGCGCGCTCGAGGACGTTCTCGAGTTCCCGCACGTTGCCGGGCCAGTCATATTGCTGAAGCAATTTCAGTGCCCCCTCGCCCAGCACCGGCCGTGGACGGACCATTCGCTGGGCGAGCCGGCCCAGGAAGTGGTCGCAGAGGAGCGGGATGTCCTCCCGCCGCTCCCGGAGGGGTGGAAGCTCGAGCGGGATCACATAGAGGCGCCAGAACAGGTCTTCCCGGAAGGTTCCGTCCTGGACCGCACGTTTCAGGTCGCGATTCGTTGCCGCGATCAGCCGGACATCGACCTGTAGCGTCTTCTCACCACCGACCCTCTCGAAGCTCTTTTCCTGGAGAACGCGCAGGAGCCTCACCTGCGTCGCGGCGGGGATCTCGCCGATCTCGTCGAGGAAGAGCGTCCCACCGTCGGCCAGCTCGAAGCGCCCGCGGCGCTGCCGCATCGCCCCGGTGAACGCCCCCCGCTCGTGGCCGAAGAGCTCGCTCTCGAGGACACCCTGCGCGAGCGCCCCGCAGCTGACGCGGATGAACGCGTCGTCGGAGCGCGGCGAGAGACGATGGATCGCGCGCGCCACGAGTTCCTTGCCCGTCCCACTCTCCCCTGTGACAAGGACCGAGCTCGGAGTTTCCGCGACCTTCAGGATCCGCGTATACAGCTCCTGCATGCGCGTGCTGCGGCCGACGATCTCCCCGTCGTTGAAGCGCTCGTTGATCTCCGACTGCAGATAGGAAGCGCGCTCGCGCTCGCGTTCCAGGGCTTCACGATCGGCGCGAATTCGAAGGATCGCGCGGACCTTCTCGATCAGGTGCCCGAGGTTCACCGGCTTCACCAGGAAATCCGCGGCTCCGGCCTTCATCGCCGCAACGGCTGTCTCGACCGTACCGAATGCGGTGATGAGGAGGACCTCGGTAAGCGGCTGTGTCCCCTTGATTCGTTCGAGGAGCTTCAAGCCCGAGTCGGGCGCCTCCATACGGAGATCGGTCACGACGGCGTCGGACGGATCCTGCTGAAACAGGCGAAGCGCCTCCTCCAGGCCCGGCGCGCCCTTTGCGTCGAACCCGGCCTCGCGAAGCGCCTCCACGATCCCCTCGCGCAGGATCTCCTGGTCCTCGACCACCAACACCCTCTTAGGCAAGCCCGTCTCCTTTCGCGGCCGCCGTCAGGCGGATCGTGAATCGGCATCCCCCGCCATGCGCTTGCTCCAGCGTGATCCGTCCACCGTTCTGCTCGACGATGTGACGCACGATCGGCAGACCGAGCCCCGCCCCGTTCGCCTTCGTACTGAAGAAGGGTTCGAAGATATGCTCACTTTCCTCCGGCGGGATTCCCGGGCCCTCGTCCTCGACCGAGATCACGACCGCGTCCTCATCGGGATGCCAGGCGATCTTCACCTCCGCGCCGGCCGGCGAGGCCTCGGCCGCATTGCGCACGAGATTCAGCAGCGCCTGCCGGATCTGTGCGGAATCGGCGAGGGCGATGGCCGGTGCGGCCGGCGGCCGCATGCCGAGCCGCACATCCCGTTGCGCGGCAAGTCCGGCCAGCAAATCGACTGTCTCCCCCACGATCCCTCGAGGGTCGAAGCTCGCGCGAACGGGGGGTTGCGGCCGGGCATAGGTGAGAAACTCCTCCACGATGTCTCCGAGACGATGGATCTCCTTCAGGATCTTGTGGACACGCTCCCTCTGGGCGTCGGACAGGACCGGATCGTTCTCGAGGAGCTCGACGTAGATCTGGATCCCTCCCAGAGGATTGCGGACCTCGTGGGCGATTCCGGCCACCATTGCCCGCTGGGCGCGGTCGCGCTCGTCCAGACGTGCGCGCGACTCCTCGAGCGTGCGCGCAAGAAACCCAACCTCATCCGCGCCGAGCGCGGGGATCGGCCGATCGAGATTCCCCGACCCCATCGCTCGCGCCGCGTCGACGAGATCCCCGAGCGGTCGCGTGAGCCCCCGCGCCAAACCGAAGCTCAGGATCGCGCTCAACGCAAACCCAAGGATCCCCACGAGGAGGATTCTCCTACGGAGGGCGCCCAGTTCGCGAAGGAAGCGGGCGTCCGCCTCGACGCCCACGAAGCCGAGGACCGCTCCGTGCACAACGAGTGGCGCGTAGGCGGTCTTGCGCATCTCGCCGTGCGCGTCCTCAAAGAGGGGAGAGCTGGTCGGGTCTCCTCGCGCCGCCACCTCGAGCATCGCGCGGTGCGCGCGCGCCTGCGGGAGCTCGGCCCCCGGCACCGCGTCTGCATCGGTATCGAGCTGATCGCGACCGGTGCGATCGAGGAGATAGATCCGCCGCACGCCCGTCGCTTCCTTGAGCTGCAGGAGCCGTTCGCTCAGGCGGGCTCGGGTGCGCGTCCCGGATTCGGATGGGAGCGAGAGCGTCGCCGCGATGAGGGATGGATCGATCTGCGTCGATGCCGCCGCTGCGACGGCCTCGAGCCGCATCCCCATCTCGGTTTCGAGGCTGCGCCTCGCCTGGCGTTCGAGCAGAAACGTCGGCACGAGGATGAGGCACAGAGCGAGAGCGAGGAAGGCGACGAGAAGCCGATTGCGGATTCTGAGACCGGTTCGGCTCATGAAGGGCGTCCGCATCTTCGGCTCAGTCGCCCCCGCAGATCCGGGTGAAGACCATCGTATCGAGATAGTCGCGCACCTGGTCGAGGTGCGCCATCCGCATCTCGCGATCGCAGACCTCGCGCGGCGGGGCCTCGTCCATCAGGTGGATCGGCCATGCCTCCGGGAGACGCCCCACGCCATCCTCGAGAGGGCGATCCAAGGGCAGCTCGCGGTCGATCATCCGGGCCCAGGTCAGGCTCCATCCACGGATCACGTTCCAGCGGCGGTATCCTCCCCCGCCGAGCGCAAGCCAGGGAAGGCCAGTGCCGGCGGCCCATTGCAGGAAGCGGTCGAGCCCGCCAAGCGTCCAGTCCAGAAGGGTGAGAGGATCGTCGCGCAAGGCATCGACCCCGATCTCGGTCACCAGAACGTCCGGCCGAGACAGCCCAATGAGCGGCTCGAGGATCTCGTTCAGGAAGAACTCGTAGTCCGCGTCCCCCGCTCCCGGAAGGACCGGGACGTTCACCGAGTAGCCTTCCCCCGCCCCGCTGCCGAACTCGTTCGGAAATCCGGTTCCGGGGAAGAGGGTCCTGCCGTCCTGATGAATCGATACGGTCAGCACCCGATCGGTGTCGTAAAAGGCCTCCTGCACGCCGTCGCCGTGATGCGCGTCGACATCCACGTAGAGGATGCGGTGCCCCGCGCGCACGAGCTCCTGGATCGCCAGTACCCCGTCGTTCACGTAGCAGAAGCCGCTCGCCCGACCCGCATGGGCGTGATGAAGCCCGCCCGCCAGGTGAAACGCGCGTCGCGCCTCCCCCTCCTCAAGTCCCTCCTGAAGCCAGCGGGCCGCATCCAGGCTCCCCCCCGCGATCCACAGGCAGTAGAGCCAGAGCCCCGGAAACACCGGGTTGTCGTTGCTCCCGAGCCCGAACGCGGGAGATTCCCGGAGCCCCTCGGTCGACGTCATCTCGAGCGCCTCGACGTAGGAAGGGACGTGAAAGCGCTCGAGCACCGTTCGCGTGCAGGGACGCGGTTCGATCGGCGAGCCCTCGTGAGGGAGAAGCCCGCACGCGGTGACGAGCCGGACCACGTCCGCAAGCCGCTCGACCTGAAACGGATGCGCCGGGCCGTAGTTGAAGCGCAGGACGCGGGGGGAATAGAACATGGCCGCATGCATTGATATGGGACTCCTCGCATGGAAACCGAGCTAAATCTAGCAGACCCCGGACTCCCCCTCAACGAACGGCCGTCTCCCCTCGGTCGCGACGAGGCAGGTCGCGACGAGGACGGCCGCCGCCCCGATCCATCCGCCCCGAGAGAGGGAGTCGCCGTAGAAGCCGATCGAGACGAGCGCCGCGAAGAGCGGCTCCGTCGCGAAACAGACGGCGACGTGTCCCGAAGGGACGCGCTCTTGCGCCCAAGTCTGGACGACGAACGCGAGGGCGGTCGCGAGCAGACCCGTGAGACCGGCGGCGAGCCACACACGCGCCGGGATTGCCCGTGCAGACGGAAGGTCGCCGCGCAGCGTCGCGACGACGCACAGGAGCACTGTCGCGACGAGGATCTGCGCGGCGCCGAGCGCGAGAGCGTTCGAGCGGCGCGGCGCGGCCCGCCCGATCAGCAGGATCTGCAGCGCGAACGCAAACGCGCACCCCGCGGTCATCGTCTCTCCCGCGCTCCAGCGGTCCGGAAGGCGCCCCTGTAACAGGTAGATGCCGACAATCGCGAGCAGGACCGCGCCCCAGCGACGCGCGCTGGCGCGTTCCCATCCTAGAATCCGGCCCAGGAGGGGAACGATAACGACGGACGTCCCCGTGAGGAACGCGGATACGGACGGCCCGACCGTCCGCAGCCCCTGCGTCTGGAGGGCATAGCCGGTGGCAAGACAAATCCCCGGAAGCACTGCATGGGGATCGAGGAGCGCGCGGAACCCCACGCGACCGCCCACGAAGGGGATCAGCAGGACGCTTGCGAGGAGGAAGCGGATTGCCAGAAAGTCCACCGGGCGGATGCTGGCGACCGCTTCACGCACAATCGGGAAGGTGGTCCCCCAGATGGCCGCGACCGCAACGAGCGCGAGATCCGCGAGCGCGGGCGGTCCTTTCCGGCGATCTGCGCCTTCCGGCACGAGAGATCCTCCTCCAGCGGTTGAGCGGCAATCGAAGGAGGAAGCCTACCAGACCTTGCAGCGGAATGAACCGGGATCAGGCGGCGCGGCGATCGCGGGAGAGAGCGGTCTCGATCCCGCTGATCAGGGCCTCCGTTGGAATCGGCTTCAGAAGGAGTTGGACCATGGAGTCTCCCGCCTGCTCGCGAACCATTTCCTCGTCGAGGTAGATGCCGGAGATAAAGACGATCGGCAGGTCGGCGGTCTCATTCACGATCTTGATCGCCCGGAACATCTCGAGCCCTGAGACGTCGTCCAGCTTGATGTCGAGGAGGACGACGTCCGGCCGATCGATCCCGATACGGATCATCGAGACGAGCCCGCTCGTGCACGCGGTAACGCGATAGCCCGCCTGCTCGAGGATCTCGGTATAGATTCCGAGCAGCTCAGAGTTGTCCTCCACGACGAGCACATGAAATCGATGGTCGGTCATCGACCCTCCGCGGGGTGCTTGAATTGGATCGGCCGACGGCCCGCGGCCCTGAAGCGAACACTCCCTCGCGGGAGCTGCCGATCCTTCCGGCATGGAGGAAAACAAACGGGCCCTCCACCGCCGGAGAGCCCGTCACTTGCGGAGGGCGGGACTTGAACCCGCACGGGTCGCCCCATACGCCCCTCAAACGTACGTGTCTACCAGTTCCACCACCTCCGCAGAAGCCTAGTGCGTGCCGCCCGCCCCCCCCTGGCCGCTCGGGGTCATCGGAACCGGGGACGGGACCGGCGCGGGCGGTACCTGATTGGACGGCGAGCCCGGAGACTCACTCCCGCCGGAGGGGCCGGGAACCGCGGGCGCCGAGATCGGATTCTCGCGCAGCAGGCTGCGGGGCTTCCCGATCCCCTGGCGGTGGCCAATCGTCAGCGCAAGGACGAAGCTCGTCAGCATGAACCCGCCGCCCAAGACCCAGGTCGCCTTCGTTAGAAAACTCGTCGCGCCGCGCCCACCGAACAGGGTCTGGCTGCCGCCGCCGCCGCCGAAGCTCGATCCCATCGCGCCGCCGCGTCCTGACTGCATCAGCACAACGGCCATCAGCAGGATGGCGACGAGGATGTGAAGGATCAGAATGATTGCATACATGCTTGGAACTCCGCCTTTCGCAAAACCAACAAGCTCATAACATACGATGCGCGCGTCAGGTGCGTCAAGCCCCCGCAGGCGTGGCGCCGGCGATCGCCAGGAACTCCTCCGCCCGGAGGCTCGCCCCCCCGACCAGCGCACCATCAACGCCCGGACATGCGAGCAGATCCGCAGCGTTCTTGCGATTGACGCTCCCCCCGTAGAGGATCCGGACGCGGGCCGCAGCCGCTTCCCCGATCTCACCGGAAAACCGTGCGCGGATATGGCGATGGGTGTCCTCAACCTGCCGGTCGGTGGCGTTGCGACCTGTTCCGATCGCCCAGACCGGTTCATAGGCGAGGACCACTTTCACCTGATCCTCGACGGGAAGCCGAAACAGGGTCTCTGCGAGCTGCTCGTCCAGGACCTGCTCGGTGTGATCCTCCTCCCGCTCGACGAGGTCTTCGCCGATGCAGAGGATCGGGATCAGCCCCTCGCGCAGGGCCGCCTCGGTTTTCTTCAGCAGGACGTCTCCCCGCTCGCCAAACAGGGCCCGGCGCTCCGAGTGACCAACGAGAACGTGGCTGCAGCCGGCGTCCAAGAGCATCTTCCCCGACACCTCGCCGGTGAACGCGCCCTTCTCCTCCCAGTAGAGGTCCTGCCCACCCAGGGCGATGGGCGCGCCGCTCCCGGCGATCAAGCGGGCCGCGTCCGCGAGCGCGGTGAAGGGCGGGATCACGAGGAGGTCGACGCGACGCCCGATTTCCGCTGCGGATTGCGCGATGCCCTCGAGGAGTCTCGCGGTCTCCTCGAGGGTCCCGTTCATCTTCCAGTTGCCGGCGATCAGTTTCCTGCCCAAGCTCTCATGCCTCCTTCTCGGTCAGAGCCGCGACGCCGGGAAGGGTTTTCCCCTCCAAGAACTCGAGCGAGGCGCCTCCTCCGGTCGACACATGGGTGACTCGATCGGCAAGACCCGCCGCGGCGATCGCCGCGGCCGAGTCCCCACCCCCGACGATCGTGACCACCCCCGCTGCCGTTGCATCGGCCATGATCCGCGCGATCGCCATCGTCCCCCCGCGGAATGCGGGCACCTCGAAGATCCCCATCGGACCGTTCCACAGGATTGTCCCGGCCTGCTTCAGGACCGGTGCCCATCCCCGGATCGTCTCGTCGCCGACGTCGACCCCGATCTTGTCCGACGGGATCTCGGCGATGCCGACGACCTCTCCGGGGTCGGCGCCGTCGGTCCCGGACGAGATGCGGACGTCGACCGGAAGCCTCATGTCGGCCTTCAGGCGGGCCGCCTCCTTGAGGACCGATTCGGCGACCGGTATCTTGTCCTCCTCGACCAGCGAGCGACCCGTCCCCATCTTCTTCGCCCGCGCGAAGGTGAACATCATGGCCCCACCGATGAAGAGCGCATCGACCTTCGGCAGGAGATTCTGGATCACGTCGATCTTCCCGGAGATCTTGGCGCCGCCGAGGATCGCGACGAACGGCCGGCGCGGCGCATCCAGGGCCCCGCCCAGATGGACGAGCTCTCCCTCCATCAGGAACCCCGCGACGCTCGGTTGGAGGTAGTGGGTCACGCCTTCCGTCGAGGCGTGCGCGCGATGAGCGCTCCCGAATGCGTCATTGACGTACAGCTCGCCGAGAGAGGCCAGGCTCTTCGCAAACGCAGGATCATTCTTCTCCTCCTCCGGATGGAAGCGGAGGTTTTCGAGGAGGAGCACGTCGCCCGGCGCCAGACACGCGGCGGCAGCCTCGGCGCTCGAACCCACGCAGTCCTGGGCGAAAGAGACGGGCTTGTCGAGCAGATCACCAAGACGCTTCGCAACCGGGGCGAGGCTCAGGGCCGGGTCGACCTTCTTCGGCCGGCCGAGGTGGGAGCAGACGATCACCCGGGCCTCGTTCGCGATCAAATACCGGATCGTCTCGAGACTTGCGCGGATCCTCGTATCATCCGTGACGCGCCCATCCTGGATCGGGACGTTGAAATCGACCCGAACCAGAACGCGACGTTTGTTCACTTCCACATCGCGGAGCGAGAGCTTCGCCATGGTACCCCCCCCGTACGTTGATCCGGCGTCAAAAGGCGCCGGAGAGATTGGTGTAGATGAGACGCATGTCCCCGTAGCCGAGGTCGTCGACAAAGATGAACTTCAGCCCCGTCCGCTGGCCGGTGAGTTCCTGTTCCGGAAACAGAGGTTCCCCTCGCATTTGGTAGGTCCAGATCTCATATGCCCGGTCGTCCCGGGGATCCCGCGGCGCAGGTTTGCGGATGATATCGAACCGGTCGGACTCGACCTCCCCCGGAAGCACCCGGGCGATGACCTGCTGGTCCTGCGGGTTCAGCTCCTTCGTGATCTCATCGGGGGGACCGAAGCGGATGTAGACCCGCCCCCGATCGGCAAGCATCCCTTTGCGAAAGGTCGTGCCGAAGAAGTTGTTCGCGTGATCGACCCGACCGAGATACGTCTCGTGCAGCTCGTTCCTCCCCGTGCGGGGATCGGGATCGTGCCCCTTCCAGAGGTCGCGCATATAGGCTTCGACCTCGCCGCGCGACATCTCCTTGACCTTCTCGTACTCCGCGTTGCCCAGGAGAACGTAGGCCTCCTCGAGCAGGGCCTGCCGGTCCTGATTCCATGACGCGTCGTCCCAAAGAACCTGGAATTCCCCGGCAACCCGGCAGCTGTCCGTCCCCGGACGGCCGATCTCGACACTGTATGCGCCCGACTGCATGGCGCCCAAGTCCACAGCCTCCAGATACGCCTGTGAGCCGGTCGAATCCACGCGGGCGCTGTCGGAACCCGAAGCCACCGCCTGCCGGTCTGCGAGTCTCCGGATCTGATAGGTGAGTCGGGTCGAGGGGCCGTACCCCTCCACATAGAAGAGAAGGGTCGTATGGTATAGGCCGAAGAACCGGAGCGGATTCGGTCTCAAACGGCGCCGCACTGGCAGCATCGCGTTCTGCTGGGAGCGATCCACGTCCCAGACAAATGCGACATCGGAAAAACCACAGCGGGATGGATCCTCCTCGAAACGACCCCTCGCCTCACCGGATCGCTTCCTGGACCGCACTCGATCCAAGAGACCGCTCTTGCGCCCCTCGAGGTCCTCGACCCGGACGCGGATCTGACGGCCTGTGATGGGGAACCTCGGACGTAGGGTCATCAGGTGCCTCGTCGAGAGCACCGCGTCCCCCGATGAGAGCGGCACGAAGGGGACCCAGCGAACCTGGCTCAAGCTCGCCAGCTCGTCGCCGTCCAGATTCTCGAATGCGACCTCGGTCCTAATGCGCGCGAACCCCGCCGAATCGGGGCTCTCCGTCAGCTCCGACTGGGGAATGCTCAAGTAGATCTCGAGCGGACCGACTCCCGAAGAATCGAAGCGGGCGGCATCGAGATGGAAGTGGATGTCCCCCCGGGCTTCCACCGGGAAAGGCCCGGCCTGCCGGTCCCCGCTGAACGGAAGGATCCCGGCAAGTAGGAGCGCCGGCCACACCGAAGTCATCGAGACCCTCCGGGGTCCCATCCGAGGACGGGACCCCGCACGCCGTGTCCGCTTAGAAGCGGAAGTCGATCGAAATGCGATGCACTCCACCGAGGTCGGTCATGCCGGTGTACGAGTAGTCGACCGTCGCCTCGGAGTTCAGGCTGGACGGGATCTTGAAGCCGACCCCGGCCGAGTAACGCTCGAGATCGTAGCGGAACAGATAGCCTGCCCTCGCGAAGAAGAACTCCTTGAACCCGTACTCGATCCCCCAGTTCGCGCGCTCGTTGTTGTCGGGCGGATGGCTGAACTCCGCCGCGGAAAGGATCCGGTTGTTCGCGTCCTCGTAAAGGTTCATCGACATCCCGACGCGAAAGACGGTCGGCATCTTCACCGTGTCCTGGATGAACTTCATGTCGCTACCGAGGTTCTGGATCGACATCCCGATCTTGAGGGACCGATAGCCCGTGTCGTAGAGGGTGCCGAAATCGAACACGTAGGCCGAAGACGAATATGTGGCGAGTGTCGATTGCAGATAGTTGGCGGAGATACCGACCGAGAACTTATCGGTCAGCGATCGTGCGTATGTCGCGCCGAAAGCGATGTCTCCGTTGTCGAAGTTCTTCCCCTCACCCTCCGGGCGGAAGACCGTGCGGACCGGCTGAGAGGCCATGTACAGGCTCCGCGCATTGATCGCGAAGGTGCCGGGGAAGTAGCCGACGTGGAACACATAGGCGGCCTGTGTTAGCGACAGATCGGCAAGCCACGCCGTATGGTTCAGGCTCACGACGTTCTTCTGAATCCGCGCGACCCCGGCAGGGTTCCAGTAGATCGTGGATGCATCGTTCGCAACGGACACGAATGCTCCGCCCATTGCGGTCGCTCTCGCGCCGACGCCGATCTTGAGGAACTGCCCTCCGATCGTCCCGACTTTTTCGAACTCCTGGGCGGCGCCGACGAGCGAGGGCAGACCGACCACGAGCGCTACCAGAAAGATGCTCCTCCTCACGGAAGACCTCCCATCTCCCCTTTTCCCGAACATCGCCCCCCCCCTACCGCACGATCGTGAAGCGGCCGATCTTTCGATCACCGCAGCCCTTGGTGCCGCTGACGCAGTCCTTGCAGTCGACGGAATATAAGTAGACCCCGCTCACGATGTCCTGCCCGTTGCGCGAGATCAGGTTCCAGAAGACCGTTCCGTTGCCGGTCCTGCCGTCGTTCTCGAGTGCCTTCACGAGGTCCCCCGAAAGGGTGTAGATCTTCACGGTGCAGCGGGCCTTTGGCAGATTCGCAAACGCGATCTTCGTGCCGGTCGGATCGGCATCCGAGGGGGTGAGGTCCCAGCCGGACGGCTGCCCACCGCGGATGTACGGATTCGGAACGACGATCACGTCCTGCCCTCTCGTTGTGGCCTCCCAGCGCGGGATGACCGCATCGGCTTCGGAGGCGGAAGGCCGCCCCGCCAGCTCGATGTGCCTGCGGGTGCCCGGCGTGTCCCCCACCTCGTCCCATGTGCTGTATGCGGTGACGTCGTAGAAGTACACCATCCCGTTCTTGAGCCCGAGCGTATCGGTGTAGACGTAGTGCCCCGTCGGGTAGTACCAACGGATCTGCTCATCCGGAATCGACGAGCCGGTCAGGAACATCGTCGTCGAGTCCGGGCCGAGCGGCGGCACCCTCCGGTACTTCATGAGATAGAACGGGCTCGCCTGCGCCAGGGAATCGGGTGGCCGCAAACTCAGGTCGGCAATCAGCTGCCACTCGTCCGGCGTGGGGCCGGTTGAGCCGAGCGGTCTCTTCCATCCTTCGACGCGCCAGATTCGGTAGCCGGTAAAAAGAATCCTCTTCTGGATCGGTGACGCGGCGAGCTCCGACAGGTTGTCCCACTCGAGCTGCGCCCGCCGGTCCTTGCCTGGGAGCGTGATCTTCAGCGACGGGTTGACGAGCGCCGCCTGCTGTTCATCGATATTCGTTCCCGGAGGCGGGGGGGCAACATCGCCGACCCAGTGGATCAGCGTCTCATTGCCGTTTGATCGGGCCTCCTGGTCGTTCCGATAGAGCGGGGTGCAGCAGTTGCAGTCGTTGTCGACGTAGTTGTCCGGCAAGCAGACGGTCTCGCGGATGGTTCTCTGAACCGGGCTCAGACTGTCGCACGGGTCCCTCCAGGTGCGGGCGGGTTCTTCGGGCAGCTTGAAGAGGCAGGTCTCCTTGCCCCCGTCTCCGTCGTACCGGCCGGTGGTCGGATTGTCGTCGACGTCGCGCCAGGCGCCGTTGTAGATCTTCTGTGCGTTCACGGCGTTGGTGAGCATCCCGCCCTGGCCTTGACCGATCACGAACGCCGTCTGGAATTCGAGGTGATCGCCGGGGGCCAGCTCCCGGAACGGCCCGGCGCTGAACAGGTACCGGTAGTCCGAGGGCTGGTTCGTCGGGCGGTTGATCTTGGATCCCTTCGAGAGGAGATCGTACCGCTCGAAGTCGTTGCGGGGATCGCCGGCGGGATAGGAGCCCGATCCGCTAAAGAACGCCGCCGTGTGGATCGTCACCTGCGCCGGGGCGTTCACACCGAAGGGATCGGTCGTGTGTCCGAGAAACATCCCGCCGAAGAAACCCGGGACATCGTCCTGAATCGGGTTGCTGGCGGAATTCGGCTCATCCCACATGTAGCAGATGCTCAGGTGCATCCTCTGCTCGTTGCAGTGCTTTTCCGCCCGGGTGACGTGCTGCGTGCACACGAACGTGTTGGTCGGGTCGACGACCAGCGTGTCGTTGTCGTAAAAGTTCCCTTTGTCGTCCGTGTAGAAGCCGGAGACGGATTTCTGTCCGACATCGGAGTCCACGAAGAATCCGATGTACAACTGACGGAGGACCTCGAAGCCGTCGTTGAAGATCTTGAAGTCGAAGCCGACGAACTCGTTCGAGCCCTCGGTCGACCACTGCATGCTGTTCTGCTGGACGCGAAGGTTCAGCGGGCGGTGATCGGGATAGGAGTTGATCGCCTCCTGGGTGTAGTCCCAGTACTCGCACGAGTACATCTGCTGCGAGATGGCAGCGTAGTCCTCGTCGATCAGACCGTCCCCGTCGTCGTCCTTCCCGTTGTGGGCATCCTCGTCGATCTTTCCATCCGAGTCGTCGTCCGGCTTCGGTGAGAACCCAAGCCGGTTCCCGTTCAGGATCCCTTCATAAGAGGGGTAGATCGTGTCGACGGCGTCGAGCGACGGACGGAACTCGAATTCGTAGGCCCCGGTCGATACGTACGGAAGGTTGTCGCTCGCGATGGCACCCACCCACAAGGCGCCGGCGTACAGGTACTCGCCGCCGCGCCACTCCGCCGCGAACCCATCGGTGAAACCGGGATTGCCGATGACGCCGACGTTCGTGATCATCAGCTGCAGCAAACCGACGTTGTGGTAGAAGATGTTCGGGGGGCGGATTGCGTAGAGCGAGGAGTTCTCCGGCAAGCCCCACCGCTGACCCGCTGGTTCGTGCCCGTGCGCGATCACCGGCACGAGCAGAAGCGCACCTGCGGCCATCACCAGGGCCAAACGTGCGCGCCTCAAGGATCCCATCGAGTTCATCTCCCTTCCAACCCCGGGTCTAGAACGTGAACGAGAGGCCGATACGGATCGAACGCGGGTCGCCGAAGACCCGCGGGTCGTTCAGGGGAACGAAATCCTCGATCCCGTCGCCATTGGCGTCCTTGCCGAGATACGCCCCGCCGGCGCGGCCCGTTTCGGTGTAGTAGATGACGTAGTCGTTCCCGCGCAGAGAAGCGCCTGCGACGCCGTTGCCGGGTGCGAGATCGGTGATGTTCTTCGCGTCGAGAACGTTGCGGCTCTGCATGAAGACCTTGAAGCGCTGCCCCCAGACCGTGTAGTACTTCTCGGCCTGCACGTCGAGGGAGGTCTGACCCGGCAGGCGCCGCGAGTTCACCTCTTCCGGCTCGATCTGTCTGGTCGTGCGCAGGATCGGCGTGTACGGGAATCCACTGGAGAACTGCCAGACGAACCCCGCGCCCCAGAGGCCCGGCTTCGCGATGTAGAGCTGCGTGCTCACCGTGTGGCGCACATCCCAGGGCAGCGGCTGCTCGGAGACGGGCAGGTACGCGAAGTTCTGGGACCGTCGGGCGTTGGGGTCGGACCCGACGCCGGTCGCGACGCCGAACGCATAGTTCACCTCGGCCTGAAAGTTGTTGCCGAAGGAACGGCTCAGGGTCGTTTCGAACCCGCGGGCCGAGGCGTAGTCCTTGTTGACGTAAACTGGGATATTGCCGACCGATCCAAGAACCGGGAACTCGTCGGTCGTCAGAAGGCCGAAGATGTCCTTGTAGTACACGCTGAACTGTCCGCTGACAAGCTCGGTGAAGAGGTGCTGGATGCCCGCCTGGTAGGCTACGGTCGTCTCGTTCGTCAGGTTCGGGTTTCCGCGGACGCGCCCATCGAAGACGTTCCGGTTGTCAAAGATGAACTGCCGGTCCGGAATCTGATAGAACCGCCCGTAGTGGAAGCTGAATACGTCGCGGTCAGAGATCGGGTAGGCGATCCCGACGCGCGGGCTGAACTGCTTCTTCGTCCTCTCACGGACCTCGCTGATCGGGATCTGCTGGCCGACGCTGAACAGATCGTAACGGAGACCGAGGTTCAGAACCATCCCCTCATGTTCCCAGCGGTCCTGGGCGTACCAGGCCCCCTCCGGGTTGTAATAGTGGTACTTCGTACGGGTGGCGCCGATCTCCCCGTTGGTCGTCGATTGATACGGGTTGTCGACTTCCATGTAGCTCATGTCGTTGTAGGTCGCATCGAAGCCACTCTGGAAAGTGTGGCGCTTGTACCTTTTCGTGAAGTCCATCTTGCCGGACAGAACCGACGTCTCCCGGTGCGACCAGGTCGGATAGTCCCCCCAGATCACGAAGAAGTCGCTCGACTGATTGTCGCGGTAGTTGTAGTAAAAGTCGCGGTAGCTCGTTGCGTCATACTCCCACGGCTGCTTGCCGAGGACGCTTGAGTCGTCGACGAACTTGCTGCGATTGAGCTTGACCGAATAGAAGGTCGTAGCGTCGATCGTGTGGGTCCAGACGACCTTCGTCTGGTTGAACGCGTTCGTGATGTTCGGCGTGTGCTCAGCCGCGTTGTAGTACTGGTACGTCGAGTCGGTCTGTGTCGGCGACCATCTTCCGTGACGCACGACGATGTCCCCGGTCTGAGTCGTGTCCACGTAGGTCTGGATGTATCCAACGCGACTCCACGAGTGGAGGTAGTTATCACGCCTCGTTCGATTGTTGATCTGCTCGAAGGTGAGCTTGTACGACGGCCCGATGCGGTAGGCGAGCTTCCCCTGAAGACGCACGTTGTTGTTCTTCCGGTCCCCAAGGGAAATAAAGTTCAGGATCTTGTGGCGGCTGCGCCGCTCGAGCGTCTTCGGATAGTCGTCCTGGTAGGTTCCCTCTCCCGAGATGTAGTACGTCAGGTCCTTGACCGGGGAGGGCCCCCCGACGCCGATAAAAATACGGTCGAGGTTGTCATAGGTCTTGTCCGGCTGACCGTAGCGGTCGGTAAGGTAATAGATCTCGCCGTCGAACGTCGGGCCGCCCTCCTTCGTCTTGTAGTTGACGACGCCCGATTGCGCATTTCCGTACTGGGCGTCCAGACCGCCCATGATCACGTCCGCGCTCTCGATCGCAAGGGCCGCCAGGCTCACCCCACCGCCTACCAGCGGATCGCGAACGGGGACCCCGTCGACCTGATACTGAACCTCCCCACCACGCCCGCCGCGGAAGTGGAGTTCCCCTCCCTGCGCGACGACGCCCGCCTTCATCCCGATCGCCTGGGTGACCTCGTCGATCGGCAGGTTCTGTAGGTTCCCGGTGTCGATGCTGTGTTTGGTCTCCGCGCTCTTCGTGTTGATCCGCTCGCGCATCGCGGTGATCTCGACCATGTCGATATTCGCAACGACCTTCTGCTTCACCTTGAAATCAAGCGTCGTCGATTGCCCCCTGTCGACGCGGACATCGGCCACGGACTTGTCCTCGTAGCCGATGATCATCACCTTCACGGTGTAGTTGCCGACGGGAACGTTCTTGATGGTGTAAGCCCCTGTGTCGTTGGACATCGCTCCCCATGCGGTTCCGAGGATCACCACGTTCGCATAGGCGAGGGTTTTCCCGTCGGCATCGGTCACCTTCCCGGTGATCGTCCCGGTGCTTGGTCCCTGGGCGACGGCCAGGGAGGGGAGGAGTGCGAGTACGGCACAAAGAAAAGCCATCCCGGCGAGGAACCTGGACGACCTCATGGCTTGAGCGCTCCTTTCCCCCGGCACTCCGGATCCAAAATGGAGGGCACAAGGAGAAACACTGCCCAACCCCAGCAATGAGTTTAGTCTCCTGCTCATAGCAACGTCAACCATCCCGATTCGACCCCTTGCCTCAAACTCGGGCGGGACCGGACGGCCCGCTCCCGCCGCAACGATGTCGTGCACCCGGTTACAAAAGGAAACGGGCGCCCAGCGAGACCAGCGTCCTGCGGGCCTCGGATCGCGGATTCCCATCATAGTTCGGAAGGACCTTCTCCCAGCGAACGGCCGCATCCAAGCGGTAGAGTCCGCCGCGCGGGAGGAAACCGGCTCCGACAGTGAATCCGTCCCCGATCCCCAATGACCTCGGAAGATCGACGTTCTCGTCATCGGCAGACCGCACGTACCCGCCGCGGAGGGCGAGGTCGTCGCGGACGAAGTATTCAGCGCCGGTTCGAACCTCGAGGGTCCGGGCGACGATTTTCGGGTGATCATCGGTCATGATATCCTCATTGCTGTAACGACGATACCACCCCTCGGCTCCAACCCGGAACCTCCTGGAAGACGTCTCGTAGCTCAGGCCAGACCCGCCGCGCAAGATCCTTTCCTTCGTGTCCTGGGCCCGCCTGCTGCCCTTGTAGTTGTACCCTTCGTCGACTCTGGTGTCGACGCGACCGTAATCTCCTTCGGCCGCAAGAAGGATCGACTCGAATGGACGCAATTCCCAGCGGGTCCCCGTCTCGTAGCTTCGAACGCGCTCTGAAAAGGTTCCGACGCGCAAGATGAAGTTTGTGCGGCCGGGGTTCTGCGGCATCCGGTCGCTCCAGCTCACGCGAACGTCCTGGCCGCCGTCGATCCGCTCGCTTCTCGCCCGGAAGGAGCCCCGGAGCGCCTCGGAAGGGTTCCAGATCGCGGACCCGACATACTTCTCGATCGGACGGCTCCACGTGTACTTGTCTTCGTGGAAACGCGATTCGTCCCGACTGACGCCGCTGATGTTGTTCGCTTGACGCTCGGTCTGCAGCCCGAAATGGATCGGACCCGCGTACCCGGCGAGGGAGCCCACAAACCGAAGACCACTGCTGTAGTGGCGGATCGCGAACACGTCACCGGTAGTGAGGTCTTGGTTGTCCCCGCTCAGGTGAAGACCCGCCCCGAGAACGACCCGCCCGATCTTCTGGCCGCCGAAGACTCCATACCACGGGCCGCGGACCTTGCTGTCATCGAAGGCGCTGGTATTCCGGCCCAGCACATCGTAGTTGTAGTCCGTGCCGAGGAACCGCCGACCCTTCTGCCGCCACGCCATCCGGCCGCCGTATTCCGAGAAATCGAGCCGCGTCCGCTGGCGGACCGCCTGCGCGTCGTAACGGTCGTTCACCTGGGTCAAGGTTCGGTTCCAGATGCTCCACTGGCGCGTATCGCTCTCCCAGAGAAGGGCCGACAGGTTGTCGCCGTACCAGTACAGGTCGAGCTTGTTCGATTCGTCGGGCACACAGATCGAGAGCCCGCCCATTGCGTCGAGCCGGCTGGATCCGGGGTTGTGCGTGATCGAGATCCCTTGCTCGGACGCAAGCCAGTCGAGCGCCTGCGCGTAGACGACGTGCACGGCGATGATTCCGAGAAGGACCAGAGAAAAGGCCGCCGGCCGAAGATGCCGCGACATCAGCGCGCCCTCCCCTTCGGGTCGAAGACCAGGATCTGCGGTTGCGAACCCCGATGGACCCGTCCGGAGTTGTCCATGACCGCGACCGTGAAGATGTACTTCCGTCCCGGGGTCGGCGCAAACGTCACATCATGGACCGCATCACTCGTGGCGAGAAGCCGGCCGATCTCCAAGGTCCAGACGCCGGCATTGAACAGCCCCGTCGCGTGGATGTCGGCCCGGCTCCCGCGAGGATACGTGAGGATGTAACCCGGGGCGCGATCCCCGGTCGTCCATGTGTGGTTCGGGGTCCCGAGGGGTAGTGGAGCTTCGTTCATCGTGTCGCACTCAGAGAAATGCGAAACCGCCAGGTCGGGGTCCTCGCGCCAGAGGTACGCGATGCTCAGCCCATTGTTCTTGCGGGCCTTTTCGCCCCACTCGTTGCGGAGATTCGGATTCGTGGGATCGATGAGCTTGTCGTCGGCCTTGCGGTAGACCCAAAGCGGAACGTTGCTCCCGTCGACAAAATTCGGCCGGTAGCTCGAAGTCCCGGGATCCGGCTGTAGCCCACCGATCGCGTCAGCGTAGAGGTCGTCCAGATAGCCACAGACGCCGTACCGGGGCGACCCGGCATCGTCCCTCCTCGTGTAGAGGTCGCGAACAGGGTTGGTCCGGGAAGCCAGCCACTCCCAGACGTCGAGATATCCGCTCTCGACACGACCAAAGACCGGGGTCTCGCCGCTGTGGCAGGCCATCAGACAACCACGGGTACCGAAGTTGCTGAGAGGATTCCCCGTGCTCGTCGTGTCGATCAAGAAGGCGATGGCGACACGATCCTCATCCTGCTCCGGGCTTCGCATCCAGTAGAACTCGCTCTTCAACGCGGGGACGCAGCCACGCGGATCGTGGTGAAGCTTGTAGATCGAGTCAGGGCCCATGTAGTACATGGCGTCCTTGGAGTTGTCTTCGGTGGGGTCTGTCCATTGGACCAGGAGGAACAGATCGCGGTCCGTGTACACGGCCTTCATCGAGACGTAGGCGGTAGGACCGGGGTCCCCGCTCCCCTCTTCCGATGAGACGCGGACATTGAGGTAGGGTTGGTCCCCCCCCCCCCACTCCTCCTGGAGCGCCTGTCCATCCAGGACGATCTGCGTGCGAACGTCGTGCAGCATCGTCGAATCCGACCGGTAGACGGCGTGCAGCACCGTCGTCGATTCCCCGGCGGCTGGATCCAGAACCTTGTCGGTCTTCTGGCAACCCGAAGCGGCGGAAAGAGCCGCCGTCAAGATGAGGCCGAAACGAATGCTCCGTAATGAGATCGGTAAGATCGCTCTGCCCATCCCTTCCCCATTCGATCCGTCTAGACGGACCTACTCCAACCCCGAGCAGATGCCGCGGGCCCCTCCCAGGGAGGCACCCGTAAGCAGGCTATCCAAGCGGCACTTGGCTGTCAATTCTTAGTGTTGCGGACCTTCGGTCCAAATCACCTCGGGAAAACCGGCGAGCTCTCCCTGGAAAATCCCCCGAATCAGTTGAAGATCGGCCTCGGTCCCGGCCTCGAACCTGAGGACGAGGACCGGCTGAGTGTTCGACGCGCGCAGCAGCCCCCACCCGGACGCGATCCGGGCCCGCACCCCGTCAATCGTGTTGACGGGGTACCGAGCCGCGAGCGTCCGAGCCACTGCCCCGACCACCCGGAACTTCGCCTCATCGCTGCACGTGATCCGGATCTCCGGGCTATTCACATACTGAGGGAGGCTCCGTCGGATCTCGGAAAGGGGCCGATGCTGGCCGGCGAGGAACCTCGCGAAGACGGCCGAAGCATAGATCGCGTCATCGTGGCCGAAGAAGTTTTCCGTGAAGAACATGTGGCCAGACATCTCGCCGGCGATGAGGGCGCCCTCCTGGCGCATCTTGGCCTTCGTGAGAGAGTGACCGGTCTTCCACATGATCGGGACCCCGCTGTGCGCGCGGATGTCCTCCTCGAGGGCCTGGGAGCACTTGACGTCGAACACAACCTTCGCCCCGGGGTTGCGCGAGAGCACGTCGCGCGCCAGGAGGGCGAGGATCTGGTCCCCAAAGAGAAGCACACCTTCCTCGTCGATCACCCCGAGGCGGTCCGCATCACCGTCGTAGCCGATCCCAAGGTCGGCCTTCTCCGCGAGGACGCGCTTGCGGCAGTCCTCCATGTACGCAGGGACCGTGGGATCGGGCTGGTGGTTTGGGAATCGCCCGTCCGGCTCCTCGAAGAGCGCGATCGCATCGTGGCCGAGGGCCTGAAAGATCCCGCGGGCGGCGAGCCCTGCGCATCCGTTGCCCATGTCGAGGACCACCTTGAGCGGCCGCGCGGGCTTCGTTCGCGACACGATCATCTCGTGGTAGTCGGGAAGGATCGGGACGTCCCGGACGGACCCCTCCCCGTCGACGAAAGCCCCTCTCTCGATTCGATCGCCCAGCGCCCGGATCTCCTCGCCGTGGAGGGACTGCGTCCCGATGCTCACTTTGATCCCGTTCTGCGAGGGAGGATTGTGGGAGCCCGTGATCATCGCCCCTGCGTCCATCTTCAGGCTCGAGACGGCGTAGTAGAGAACCGGCGTGGGGACGACGCCGATCCTGACGACGTCGAGGCCGCTTCTCAGGAGCCCGTCGCAGAAGGCGCTCTTGATTCGAGGAGAGCTCAAACGGATGTCCCAGGCAAGGGCGCATGTACGCGCCCCGGAATCGCGGGCGCGCGCCGCGAAGGCGCGGGCGATCGCAAAGACCACGTCGTCCGACAAGTCGCGGTCGGCCTCGCCGCGGATGTCATATTCACGGAAGATGTAAGGATTCATGCGCCCTCCCTGGCTCATGCCCGGCCGCCGCCTCGACTCCCGCGTGCAATCGGGCGGGAGCGCATGCGGAGCCAGGCGTCGATAAAGGGGTTCAGCTCTCCATTCATGACCGCCTGCACGTCGCTGGTCTCCCATTCGGTCCGGTGGTCCTTGACCAGGGTGTACGGATGGAAGACGTAGCTTCGGATCTGACTGCCAAAGGCGATTTCTCGCTTGCTCTCTTCGAGGTGGTCCAGCTTCTTGCGTTCCTGCTCGAGAGTGTACTGATAGAGGCGGGCACGAAGGATCCGCATCGCGAAGTCCCGATTGCGATGCTGAGAGCGCTCCGCCTGGGATTGGACGACGATGCCGCTCGCGATGTGCGTGATGCGAACGGCGGAATCGGTCTTGTTGACGTGCTGCCCGCCCGCACCGCTCGCCCGGAACGTGTCGATACGGATGTCCTCGTCCCGTATCTCGACGTCGGTCAGCTCGCCCACCTGCGGCAGGACGAACACGGACGCAAACGACGTGTGGCGACGCTTCGATGCGTCGAACGGCGAGATCCGAACCAATCGGTGGACGCCTGCCTCCGACTGGAGATAGCCGAAGGCGTATTCGCCCTGGACCTCGATCGTCGCGTCCTTGATCCCGGCCTCTTCGCCTTCCTGGCGGTCGAGCAACGACGTTTTGAAACCGTTCTCCTCCGCCCAGCGCAGGTACATTCTCAGAAGCATCTCCGCCCAATCCTGGCTCTCGGTCCCCCCCGCGCCCGGGTGGATCGAGAGGACGGCGTCGTGCGAATCCAGCTCGTTCTGGAAGAAGGAGGTCAGCTCGAAACTGTAGATGTCGCGATCGAGACCGCGGGCCAGGCGCTGGCACTCGGCGTCGGCCTCGGGATCGTGCAGCTCCTCGGCCATCTCGAGCATCGTCTCGAGATCGCTGCATGTGCGGCGAAGCTGCTCCCAGCGATCGATCTGCCGCCGGGCGGTCTTCTGCTTCTCGATCCGCTCGCGCGCCTCGCTCGGGCGATCCCAGAATCCGGTCTCGCCCATCTCCTGATCGAGACGGGCGACGTCGCTCTTCTTGGACTCGATATCAAAGGAAACTCCGGAGGTAGTCGATCTTACGAAGGCTCTCCTGCAGGATCTGTCGAACGTCCACGCTCATCCTGAAAAACCTCCTCTGTCACCGTGATAAGCCGCGGAGCGTCTCCCAGAGACCCTCCGCGGAACGCCGCAGGTCGTCGAGGCATCCGCCGTTCGCGACGACCACGTCGGCAAGTTTGCGGAACTCCTCGTCGGGAATCTGCCGGGACAGGCGCCGTGTTGCCTCGTCCTGCGGGATCCCCCGCAGCCGGAGGCGCTCGACCGCCGCTTCTTCGGAGATCTGGACCCAGACGATCCGGTCAACCGGCAGCCGGTCCTTCCATGACAAAAGAAGGGCCGCGTCAATGAGCACGATATCAGCGCCGCCGCGCGCCCGCAATCGGTCGACCTTCGAGACGATCTTCTCAACGATCCAGGGGTGGACGATCGATTCCAGGTCGCGTAGAGCGGCGGGATCATTGAAGACGATCGCCCCGAGCCGGTCCCGATCGATCTCCGCGCCCGCGTCAAGGATCCCGGCGCCGAAGCGGCCGACAACCCGCCCGCGAATCGCCGGGTCGCGAAGGGCCTCGTGGCCGAGAGCGTCCGCGTCGATGATCGGGACCCCATGTTGCGCGGCGAGGATCCGACAGAGGCTCGTCTTGCCGCTGCCAATCCGCCCGGTGACGCCGACGATCTTCATGCTCCCTCGGAGATCACGCGTGGGCCTCGTCCCAGCTCGATCCCGAGTGGATATCGACCCGGAGCGGCACGCGGAGGGAGGCGGCGCCCTCCATCTCGGAGCGGACCACCGTGGCAACCTCCTCGCGCTCCCGATCGGGCCCCTCGAAAACCAGCTCGTCGTGGACCTGGAGAATCAGCCGGGTCTCGAGCCGCCGCGCGCGGAACGCCTCGTGGACCGCGATCATCGCCCTCTTGATCAGGTCGGCCGCCGAGCCCTGGATCGGCGCATTTGCCGCGACGCGTTCCGCCTGCGCGCGCGCGCGCGCGTCGCCGGCGCGAAGCTCGGGGAGATAACGCCGGCGCCCGAACACGGTCGTCACGAATCCGTCGCACCGCGCGCGCGCGAGGTTCTCATCGAGGTAGTCGCATACTCGGGGCATCTTCGCGAAGTACTGCTCGATGAACCGGCGCGCCTCGGCCAGCGGGATCCCCATTTCGCGCGACAGGCGGGTCGGCCCCATCCCATAGAGGACGCCGAAGTTGACGACCTTCGCGCGCGAACGCATCAACGTGTCGACGAGATCCGCGGGGACGTCGAAAATCCGGGCCGCAGTTGCGGTGTGGATGTCCCTCCCCTCGCGGAATGCCTCGACGAGAGCCCCGTCCTCCGAGAGGTGCGCCAGGATCCTGAGCTCGATCTGCGAGTAGTCCGCCGAGATCAGGCAGTCTCCCGGACGCTGCGCGATGAACGCGCGCCGGATCCGCCGCCCGGCCGGCGATCGGACCGGGATGTTCTGCAAATTCGGATCGCTCGAAGAGAGCCGTCCCGTGGCGGCGACGGTCTGGTTGAACTGCGCGTGGATCCGGCCCGTTGCGGGGTCGATCAGCTTCGGCAGAACCTCGACGTAGGTCGATCGGAGCTTCAGCGCCTGCCGGTACTCGAGGACGGCGCGCGCGATCGGCTGATCGACCGCAAGCTCCTCGAGAACGTCCTGGTCCGTCGAGTAGCCGGTCTTTGTCTTCTTTCCGCGCTTCAGCTTCAGCCGCTCGAAGAGGATCTCACCGAGCTGCTGCGGGGAGCCGATGTTGAACTCGGTCCCCGCGAAACGGTAGATCTCCGCGGTCAGCCGCGCGAGGTCGGACTCCATCTCGGTCGAGAGGATCCCGAGCTGCGACGGATCGACGCAGACCCCGGCCCGCTCCATCGAGACGAGCACCGGGATCAGTGGAGCCTCGATGTCGCGGTAGAGCGCTTCCGCTCCCTGCTCGCGCAGCGCCGCCGCCAGGAAATCCCGCAGGCGAAGGACGACGTCGACCTCCTCGGCTGCGAAATCGCGGATACTCTCCTGTGGGAGCGCCTCGATCGGGACGCGTTGCTTGCCGGCGCCGAGCAGGTCGTCGAGCGCGGTTTTCTTGTGCCCGAGGACCTCCATCGCGAGTGCCTCGAGGTCGCGCGGGCGGTCGGGATCGATCAGGTAGGACGCGATCGAGAGATCGAAGAGCGGGCCATGCATCTCGATGCCGACCGAATCGAGGCGGTGGAGATCGGACTTGAGGTTGCGACCGATCTTCTCGATCCGGGGATTCGCGAGGACTGGACCCATCTCTGCGCGCAGCTCGTCCGCGGTGATGCCATCCTTCGCATCCGACCGGAGCGCCGCGTAACGGGCGAACGCGGGTTCCCACGCGAAGGCGATCCCGAGCAGGCGCGAGCTCCGCGATTCGACCCCCGTCCCCACCGTCTCGATCGATAGCGGCCCTGTGCCGTCGAAGCCCGACAGCACCTCCCGCATCCGCGCGGGGCCGCCGATCCCCTCGTAGAGCGCCTCCCAGGATCTCTTCGGCCGCAAGCCGAGCTGTTCGACCATCCGGCGGAACTCCAGCCGTTGCAGCAGATCCAGCAGATCCGGGCGGTCACGGAGGTCCGGCACGGCGAGCTCCGAGAGGTTCGCTTCGGGGATCAGGTCGGTGTGGAGCTGGATCAGCTCACGGCTCAGGAACGCCTCGTCGCGATGTGCCCGCAGCTTCTCTCGGATGGCCGCCCGCGGGATCGAGTCGAGATCCTCGTATAGCTTCTCGAGACTCCCGTGATTGCGGATCAGCTCGAGCGCGGTCTTCTCGCCGATCCCCGAAACGCCCGGAATGTTGTCGACCGCGTCCCCGATCAAGGCGAAGACCTCGACGAGGCGGCGCGGCTCGACCCCCCACCGTTCCTCGACCTCCTTCGGCCCGAGCCACACCCCGGGTTGCGATCCCCGCGGCGGAACCCACTGCCGGATACGGTCGCTCAGGATCGGGTTGAAGTCCTTGTCCGCCGAAACGATCACGACGTCGTTCCCGTCGCGTGCCAGCGTGCACGCGAGGCTCGCGATCAAGTCGTCCGCCTCGAAGCCGGGGCAGGTCAAGTTGCGGATGCCGATCGTGCGCACGAACTCGTCCACCAGCGGGAGTTGGGCGACGAGGACGTCGGGCATCGGGGGACGGTGGGCCTTGTACTCCCCGTATCGCTCGTGGCGGGCGGTGGGGGTCGGCGTATCGAACACGACCGCCGCGAAACGCGCCTGCTCGTCACGCAGGACCATGAAGAGCGTCTGCGCGAACCCGTACACCGCGCTCACGTTCTGTCCGCTCGAGGTGACCAGGGGGTTGCGGATGAAGGCGAAGTGCGACCGGTAGACGAGGGCCGAGCCGTCGAGCAGGTAGATCCGCTCGCCCATCGCGCGACTACCCCTGCCGGTAGGGCCCCGGACCCCGAAGAATGGCTGCAACCGGTGCCGGTACAAGCGCATCGACCGGGAGCCCGGCGCCGAGGCGTTGGCGGATCCAGCTCGACGAGAGACCACACGCGGGCCCGTCGATCCAGCGGGCGCGCGCGCCTTGCGGGATCTCGGCCGCGTACCCCGGCCGGCCGTAGATCCCGAGGGAACACAGTTTCAAGATCTCGTCCGGCTCACGCCAGGTCGGAAGATCGCGGAGCGAATCCTCTCCGAGGAGGAGCCACATCTCATCCTCCGGCGGAAACTCGCATCTGAGCCGCCGCAGCGTCTCGACCGTGTAGGACGGCCGGTCGGTGTCCGCTTCAATGTCGGAGATGACGAAGCCCGGCCGGTCTGCAACCGCGCGGCGGGCGAGATCCAGCCGAAACGCGTACGGGGCGATCGGGCCGCTCGTTTTGTGCGGAGGGCTGGCGGCGGGGATCAGGAGAACCTGGTCCAAGGGGATCTGCTCCATTGCAAAGGTCGCGATCCAGAGATGCCCCAGATGAACGGGATCGAAGCTCCCGCCGAGGATCCCGCGTCGCATCAAGGCGCCGTGGCCCCATTCAGGGCCGATGACGGGAGCCGGCGCAGCGCGTCCTCGGCCTCACGCCGGAAGCGCAGAAGCTTTGAATCCCGGCTCGTCCGCTCAGGCGTGGCATAGTCGACGAGCGACTGCCAGGCGATCCGCGCCCTCTCGCGATCGCCGAGCCGCTCGCACGCCCTAGCGAGATCCGCAAGCGCGTCCCCCGCGCGCCCGAAATCCGGTTTCGTCTGGATCGCCTTCTCGAAGTAGATCACCGCAGCAGCGTCGCGCTGCAGCTTGACGTATGTCTCCCCATTTAGGAGTGCCTTGGTCGCCAGTTTCTCGAGACAGGTGTCGACGCCGCGGCGGGCCGGGTCCGCGTGGGCGCCGTCCGGATAATGGGCCAGATAGGCGCGAAGGAGGGAGAACGCGGTCTCCGTATTCTCCGAGTCGTACGGCGGACTCGGCGCGTCGGCCAGATAGCTGTTCGCTCGCTCGAACTCGGCCTGTTCGCGCAGCGGGCTTTGCGAGAAGTCCCGGATCAGCCGCTCGAAGTTGCCGATCGCGAGAAGGTACTCCTTCGTGTGCTGCTGAGAGAGACCGAGCATGAGGAGCGCCTGATCGAGCTGGTTCGACCCCGGATGGGAATCGACGAACTCGTTCAACAACTCGATCGCGCGCAGCCAGTTTCGCTGATCGAACGTTTTCTTCGCGCGGTCGAAATCCCCCTCCGTGCCGGGAAGCCCTTCGAGGCGTGGCGCCGACGACCCGCACCCCCCAAGGAAGAGGAAGGTCAGCAGGAGCAGGAACGGGGCGAATCTCAGGCGCATTGATAATCCTCTCAATGCTGGTTCTGGTAGAAGAGGTAAACGAGGCTCGAGACGATTCCGATCACGAGGATCGGCTCGACCAGGCGCCCCACGTTTGCCGGCGGGACCACCGGTTTCGCGAAGGGGTAGTTTGCCCCCTCGGCGAGCGTCCGCGCGTGACCCGACAAGCGGTCCTGGCTGTGACTCTGGCCGGTCGTGGCATCGATGATCCGTCCATCGGGCCCCTCGATCCGTTTCGCCTCGACATACACCCCACCGAGGCGGATGACCGCGGCGTTTCCGAAGAGCCCGAAGCGGCGCTTGACCTGCGGGTAGTTCACACCGAACTCGAGGACGTGGAATTCGAGGACCGTCCCCACCGGGTACATCTTCCAGGTCGGGGCCGGAATCGGGGTCGCTTCACCAGGCTTCCCAACGGGCCTTTCCGTCCCTGTCCCTGCCCCTGTCCCTGTCCCCGCTTTCGCCATGTCGGATGGGGTCTGCTCCACCTTGTTCTTCGGGGGTGGAAGGGGCGGGAGCCCGGTCGAATCTTCCTGAACGATCGTGGCCAACCCCCCGCTCGCCCCGCTCGCGGGCGGGACGGTCTGAACAGAGGTGGAATCGCCCGAGGCCTTCGTCGAGTCCGCCCCACCCGGCGGCGCGGACTCCGGGCGCTTCTCGGGGGCCGCCGCCCCACCGGCGGCGGGAGCAGCTTCGAGCGCGAGGCGAACGATGCACCCCTGCCGGGCCAAGGCGCGGGCGAAGGCGTCCGCGACAAACTGGTTCCCCTCGCTGTTCCCGTCGACCACGATCGTGACCGATTCCCCCGACTTGAACGAAAGACTGTCGAGCACCGCGGAGATCGCCTCCTGGGTGAGTTGATCGAGGACGGCGAGGTTGGTCCTGAAGCCGTTCATCCCGCGCTCGGCGGTCGCGGGGACCGCGAGTGCCAGGAGGAGCCCCAGCATCGGTACGGATCTCCGGGAAACGACGCGCATCATCGAACCTCCCTCATGTGAACCGGTCGAGCCACCAGATCGTAAACCCCCGCCGCCATCACGACGGCATCTATGATCGCGCCCGGGGCGAACCCCACGCCATCTGCATCTTCACCGCCGCGGATGCGGATGCCCCCCCGGCGGAGCCGCGTGACCCCATCCACCTCGGGCGCCTGCTGGACGTGGCGCCCCATCGGCATGACCCCGGAGGCGGACGCTTCGACCAGGACTCGGACCGTCGTCCCGATGCGGGTCCGGTTTCGATCGCGGGAGACGTCCCGCTGAGCTTCCAGGATCCTCGAGCGCCTTTCCTTCCGCAGTCGCGCGGGGATCGGATCGTCGAGACGCGCCGCGGGGGTTCCCTCCTCGGGGCTATACGCGAAGACGCCGAGATGATCGAAGCCGAAATCCCGCACGAAGGAAAGCAACTCTTCGAAATCAGCCTCGGTCTCGCCCGGGAAGCCGGCGATCAGGGTCGTGCGCAGCGCCACGCCGGGAACCTCGTCCCGGATGCGGTCGAGGAGCCGGCGGGTCCGCTTGCCGTCGGGGCGTTTCATCCGCCTCAGGACCGACTCGGACACGTGCTGGATCGGCATGTCCACGTACCGGCAGACGTGAGGGAGATCCCGGTAGGCAGAGATCAGATCGTCCGTCCAGTTCGACGGGTACGTGTAGAGCGTGCGGATCCATTCGATCCCATCGATCCGATCGAGATCGCGGAGGAGATCGGCGAGCGCCGGCCGGTTGTAGAGGTCGATGCCGTAAGCGGTCAGCTCCTGCGCGACGAGATTCACCTCGCGCACCCCGGTCGACGCGAGATGGCGAACCTCGCCCACGATCGATTCGCGCGTGCGGCTCCTATGCGGTCCCCGCAGACGCGGGATGATGCAGAACGAGCAAGCGCGATCGCACCCTTCCGATATCTTCACGTAGGCGCCGTGTCGCGAGCCGGAGACGACCCGAAGGTCCCATCTCTCCTCGACCGAGTCCATTCCGCCGAGGTGGAGTCGGCCGTCCCCGTTCGCCCCCGTCTGGATCAGCTTCGCAAGCGACGGCGCGATCGAGTGGATCTCCCCCGGCCCGACGAGGAGGTCGATCTCGGGAATCTCGGTCAGGAGCGATTCTCCGTGCCGCTGCGCCAGGCACCCCGCGACGACGAGGCGAACCGGATTGCGGTCCCCCCTTTCGCTCTTGAGCGACGCCATCGCGAGCACCTCGTCGATCGACTCGCGCTGCGATGCGGTGAGGAAAGCGCAGGTCGTCACGACGATCGCGTCGGCGTCGTCGGGCCCGGGCGCGATCCGGAAACCGGCCGCGAGCAGCTGCCCCGCGAGGAGATCGGTGTCGGCGACGTTCTTGGCGCAGCCGAGCGTCACGATGTGGACGCTCGGCGCCGTGCTGCGGGAGGAGCGGCTCAACGGCCTTCCCCCATATCCACGATCTCGACCCCGGGAGGCGGCGTGAATGCGAAGTCGGAAGGTTTCAGCCCCTTCGCCGGCTTCAGGTCCAGGATGTGCATCCGCGTGCGGTTTCCTTCAGTGTCGGTCGCCTCATAGCCGAGAAGGGTTCCATCGACGTCCCGCATCCAGACGATCAGCGACTGGAGCGGCAACTGCGACCCCGGCTTGACGCCGAGGCGCACTCCGCCCGCGCCCATTGCGGGGTCGGACACGGACGATAACAGGGTCGCCCCCTCGAGCGCCCAGTCAAGGAGGTCCGCGCTGCGCGTCGCCTCCGGGGAGAGGGCGGCCTTGACGACCTGCTTCTGCTCGGGGACGTAGGTCCAGACGAAGGCCCCGTCGCAAACCTGCCGCTGCCGGTTGGGGGGATCGAAGGCGATCTCGAAGTAGGACGGCCGGAGGATCCGAAGGGTTCCCCGGCTCTCGAGCGGTTCATCAAATCCCGTGAACTGCTGCACCTGCTCAAAATGCGCGATCAAGCTCGCGCGATCCCGCCAGTTCTTGTGGAGCCGGTCGAGCGGGGAGGACTCCATGGGGGTCGCGCCCGCCGCGTTCGACACGGCGAGGACGGCCCCGATCACGAGCCAGACGATGCGGATGCGGGAACGGATCTCTCTCGCCCTCCTAGACGCGCCGGCCGGCCTCGTGACCCTGCGGGTCATCCCATCCCTCCAGGAACTTCTCATCGACCTGAACAAGCCGCGCCTTGCTGCCGTCGTAGGGACTCACCACACCGGCCGCCTCCAGAAGGTCCATCAGGCGCGCAGCCCGAGCATAGCCGACCTTGAGTCTTCGCTGCAGGAACGAGACCGAAGCCTGGCGCTCGCGGACGACGACGCGCAACGCCTCGGAGAAGAGCTCGTCTTCGTGGGCCGGGTCGCCCGGCGCGCCGGCCTCCGCTTCCTCCGGCACGATTGCCGGAGCCGGGGGCTGCGCGCGCAGGAAGCCGGCGATCGTCTCGGCGTCCGTATCGGTGCAGAAGGCGCCGTGCACGCGGATCGCCTCGGCCTTCCCCGGCGGGACGTACAGCATGTCCCCGCGACCGAGGAGGAACTCGGCTCCGCCGGCGTCGAGGATAGTGCGCGAGTCGATCCGGGACGCGACCTGGAATGCAACCCGCGCCGGGAAGTTCGCCTTGATCACGCCGGTCAAGACGTCGACCGATGGCCGCTGCGTCGCGAGGATCATGTGGATCCCGACGGCGCGGGCCATGTGCGCGAGACGACTGATCGGCCCCTCGATGTCCGCCCCTTGCGTCAGCATCAGATCGGCGAGCTCATCGACGACGACCACGATGTAGGGGAGGGATTCCATCTCCACCGCCTCGTTCTTCTCCTTGCCCTTTTCCCGTTTCGCGGCGGCCGCCCGCTTCCGGTACCCCTCGATGTTGCGCACCGCCGCCTGATGCAGGATCCGGTAGCGGCGATCCATCTCGCCGCAGAGCCACTCAAGCATCCGCACGGCGTTCTTCGGCTCGGTGACCACCGGGCAGAGCAACGCCGGGATCCCGTCATAGGGGGTCAGCTCGAGACGCTTCGGATCGATGAGCAGGAAGCGCAGCTCTTCCGGCGTGCGGCGGAAGAGGAGCGAGAGGATCAGCGCGTTCAGGCAGACGCTCTTCCCGGAGCCGGTCGTGCCCGCGACGAGCAGGTGCGGCATCGAATCGAGCCGGGCGAAGATCGGGATTCCCGCGATGTCGCGCCCTAGCCCAAGTACCAAAGCGCCGTCCGCATCGCGGAACTCGTCCGTATCGAGGATCTCCTTGAGCGAGATCAGCGCCGGCCTGCGGTTGGGCACCTCGATCCCGACGGCCGCCTTCCCCGGAATCGGTGCGACGAGACGGATCCGCGAGGCGCGCAGCGCCAAGGCGAGATCATCGATGCGGCTCACGATCTGGCTCACGCGTATGCCGGCCGCCGGTTCGAACTCATAGCGCGTGATTACCGGGCCGGGGTGCACCTCGCCGACGCGCCCCTGGACGTCGAAATCCTGCAGGGTCTTCACGAGGAGACGTGAGGTTTCGAGGATCTCCTCGCGATCGATCGCACCGTGGGTCCCGTCGAGATCCTGGAGCAGCGAGACATCCGGAAGTTTCCAGTCCCCTTCGGCGGAAGGACGGATCGTCGCCGCCGTCGCCTTGCGCGGGACGCGCGTGCGGATCCGGGGCTCCGCGGGTGGGGCTTCCCCGCGCTCTTCGGGCTCCGGCTCGGCTTCAGCCTCCTCGTCCTCCGCGAGCCCGGATTGCGGGGGCTCAACGAGGGCGAGCCGAGGTTTGCTCGCCGCGGGCGCTTTGATCCTCGCTTTCGCCCCGAGCTTGTCAGCGCGCTCCTTGCGCGCGGGCGGGCGGATGGCCGCAAGCAGATCGCGCACCGCCTCGGGGACCGCAAACCGCCAGGCGATCCAGCCCGAGACGAGCGTGAGCGCAATCAAGACGATCCAGCTCCCCCACGGGCCGAGGACGTGCGCGAACCAGTCGAGCCCTGCGGCGCCCAGACTCCCGCCGAATGCGCCGAGGCTCGACAACAGGATCGATGCTACCGCGACGAGCGGGAGGAGGAAGAGAGCGGTCACGAGGACGCCGCGCTTCCGCCGCCCGAGGATCCAGAGAACCGCCGTCGGGGGGAGAAGGGTCCACAGCCCCCAGGCCGCGATCGGCCCAAGGCCCCCCACGGCCACATCCGCAAGGCGATCCGCGATCGGTCCGCAGGCCGGGCGGCCGGACTCGTGGGTCGCGAGCGCGAGCCCGACCAGGGCCGACAGCAACAGGAGCAGGACCCCCTGCAGGGGTGCCGGATTCGACGCCGGTCGTTCCGCGGTCATCCGTCCCTCTCGCCTGCCCCGAGCGCCCCTAGGTCCCCTGATCCCAGGAACGGAGATACGCCTCCTGCTCTGCTGTGAGTCGATCGATCTCGATCCGGGACGCAGCCAATTTCAGACGGGCGACGTCCTCGTCGATCTCGCACGGGACCGAGTAGACGCGGCGCTCGAGCTTCCCGGCGTTCTTCGCCATGTACTCGCTGCAGAGCGACTGATTCGCGAAGCTCATGTCCATCACGCTCGCGGGATGCCCTTCGGCCGCGGTGAGATTGATCAGCCTGCCCTCGCCGAGGAGGAAGAGTCGACGGCCGTCCTCGAGAACGAACTCCTCGACGAACTCGCGCGCGCTGCGTCGCGTCTTCGCGAGCGCCTCGAGCGCGGGGATGTCGATCTCGACGTTGAAATGGCCCGAGTTCGCGACGATCGCGCCCTCTTTCATCATCAGGAAGTGCTCGCGGCGCAGGACGTGGATGTCCCCCGTCAGCGTGACGAAGATGTCGCCGATCGGGGCGGCCTTGTCCATCGGCATGACGCGGTATCCGTCCATCATCGCCTCTAACCCGCGCAGCGGATCCACTTCCGTGATGATCACGTTCGCGCCCATCCCATGCGCGCGCATCGCGAGGCCGCGCCCGCACATGCCGTAGCCTGCGATCACGAAGTTCGAGCCGGCGAGGAGGACGTTCGTGCAGCGGAGGATCCCGTCGATCGTGCTCTGCCCGGTCCCGTATCGGTTGTCGAACAGGTGCTTCGTCTGCGCGTCGTTGACCGCGACGATCGGGTACTTGAGGACGCCCTCGCGCTCCATGCTGCGCAGGCGGATCACGCCGGTCGTCGTCTCCTCGGTACCGCCGATCACATTCCCAAGGAGATCGGTCCTCTTCGTGTGCAGGATCGAAACGAGATCGGCGCCGTCGTCCATCGTCAGGTCGGGCTTCGCGTCGAGGACGGAGTCGATGTGCTTGTAGTAGGTCGCGTTGTCCTCCCCCTTGATCGCGAAGACCTCGATCCCGAAGTCGACCGCGAGCGAGGCGGCGACATCGTCCTGCGTGGACAGCGGGTTCGAGGCGCAGACGAGAACGCGCGCTCCCCCCACCTGCAGGGTGCGGCAGAGGTTCGCCGTCTCGGTCGTGACGTGGAGACACGCGCCCAGCGTGCGTCCCTTGAGCGGCTGCTCGACCGCGAAACGCTCGCGGATCCGGCTGAGGACCGGCATCTGGCGATCCGCCCAGAGGATCCTGTCCTTCCCCTGTGCGGCGAGTGAGCGGTCGCGGATATCGTGATTCGGCATTCGCTTCCTCCTTAGAAGAATCGCTTGAGCGCCTCGACCCGGTTCGTCTCCTCCCACGGCACTCCCTCACGGCCGAAATGCCCGTAGGTGGCCGTCTGCTTGTAGATCGGCCGCAGCAGGTCGAGGGTGTCGATGATCGCGCGCGGGCGCATGTCGAAGACCCCGCGCACCGCCTCCTCGATCTTCTCGGGGGCGGCGTGGTGCGTTCCGTAAGTGTTCAAGTGGAGCGAGATCGGCTCGGCCACCCCGATCGCGTAGGCGATCTGCAGGAGCACACGGTCGGCGAGTCCGGCGGCGACGATGTTCTTGGCGATCCAGCGCGCGGCGTAGGTGGCCGACCGGTCGACCTTCGACGGGTCCTTCCCCGAGAAAGCGCCGCCGCCATGGGGCGCGAGTCCGCCGTAGGTGTCGACGATGATCTTGCGCCCGGTGAGCCCGGTGTCCGCCCACGGCCCGCCACGCACGAATCGCCCGGTCGGGTTGATGTGGTAGATCACGCCGGCCTTCGGATCGCACATCTCCGGCGGGAGGCAGGGGAGGATCACGTGCTTCTTCAGCGCCTCGCGCACCTCGGCGATCCCGACCTTGTCACTGTGCTGGGCCGAGAGGACGACCGTGTGGACCCTCTTCGGGCGACCGTCCTCGTACTCGACCGTGACCTGGCCCTTCCCGTCCGGCCCGAGGAACGGAATCGTCCCCTCGGCACGGCACTGGCCGAGGCGTCGCATCATCCGGTGGGCCAGGACGATGGGAAGGGGCATCAGCTCTTCGGTCTCATTCGCCGCGTAGCCGAACATGATCCCCTGGTCCCCGGCCCCCTGCGCGAGCGGATCGCCGCGATCCACGCCCATCGCGATGTCGGGGGACTGCTCGTCGATCGAGGTCAGGACGGCGCACGTCTCCCAATCGAAGCCGTAGGAAGGATCCGTGTAGCCGATATCGCGGATCGTCTCCCGGACGACCCTCGGGATCTCGACGTACCCGCTTGTCGTGATCTCGCCCGACACGAAGGCGAGCCCGGTCGTGACCAGGCACTCGCAGGCGACCCGGCAGCCTTTGTCCTGGATGATCAGCGAATCGAGGATCGCATCCGAGATCTGGTCGGCCACCTTGTCCGGATGGCCCGACGCGACCGACTCCGAAGTAATCAGGTACCTGTTTGCCATTATCACGCTCCTTCTTGTCTGCTCAAAAAGGGGAGATTAGCGGCCGCACCGGGACTAGGCAAGGCTTCCGGGACCTCCAGGGCCGCCGGGCGGCCGGCGAGGATCACCTCGGAGGAGTCCCCGACGTTCAGCACCTGGAAAGACCCGCTCACGATCGCGTGCTCGCCGATCACCGAGCAGTCGAGGAGCATGTCGGAGATCTCCGCGCTCTCGTTGACGATCGAGTTGCGAAGGATGGAGTTTCGGATGCGGACCCCGCCCGCGACAGAAACGTAGGGCCCGAGGATCGATTGGGTGATTTCAGCCGTGGGATCGATCGACACCGGATGGACCACGACGACGCCCGGGATTGCCGGCGAGATGGAAAGCAGGTCGAGGAGGTAGCGGTTCGTCGTGAGCAGCGTTTCGGTCTCGCCGCAGTCGAACCATCCTTCGACCCGGTGGATGCGCATGCGGGCGCCGTCGCTCAGTATCTTCGCCAGCGCATCGGTCAGCTGGTACTCCCCGCGGGTCGTCCGCCCCGCGCGGATCATCTCATGCAGGGCGTCGAAGATCGTCTTCGAGTCAGGAATGTAGTAAAGCCCGACCAGGGCGAGATTGCTCTTCGGCTTCTCCGGCTTCTCGACCATGCTGCGGACGAGCCCATCCTCGACCTCGACGATCCCGAACCGTCGCGGGTCATCGACTTGCTGCACGCCGAGCACGATCTCGGGGCCGTTCAGGAACACCGAGAAGTCCGTGTGGACGATCGTGTCTCCCAGGACGATCACGACCGGCCCGCTCCCGACCCGCTCCCGCGCGAGATAGACCGCATGGCCGAGGCCGAGCCGCTCCTCCTGCTCGACGAAGTCCGCGACCGAGCCGTAGCGCTTCGTCACATACTCGCGGATCCGGTCGCCCATGTAGCCGACGATCAAGATCACGCGCTCGACCCCTTCCGCGATCAACCCGTCCAGGATGTGGGCCAGAATCGGACGCCCCGCAACATTGATCAGGGCCTTGGGAACCGTATGCGTGTGGGGCCGAAGGCGCGTCCCGACGCCGGCGGCCGGCACGATCGCGACGGGTCTCGTCATCGCACCTGCTCCTTTCCATTTTCCATGGAGTCGCGGAGGCGCCGGATCGCGTCAACCGGCGTCGCCGCCACCCGGAGTCGGTCCGCCAGCTCGACGCTCATGCGGTCCCCGAGCTGCACCTCCGCGAGCAGCCCCGCGAGGCCGTCCGCCCGAGGCGGCGGGACGGCGATGAACGGAATCCCCAGATCCAGCGCTTCCCTCTCGAGGGCGCGAGCGGTCTCGCGCGTTCTCGGCGCGACGGACCGGGCAATCAGGACGATGAACGTGACCGGCGCGCCGGCATCGCGGAGATGCCGCCAACCCATGATCTCGTTGTGCGCCATCTCGGGGAGGGGCGACACGAAAGCGGCCTGCTTCGCGTTCTCGAGGATCTGGTTGCGCCAGCGCAAGGCGATCGGTTCGAGATCCGAGCCCGCAGGAATCAGGCATGCGATCCGCCCCTCGAGCGCTGCAGCAAGGTGGACCGGGTCCCTCCCCGGGATCCCCGCGTCGCGATCCTCGCGGAGGGCCGCGGACGCGTCGCGGATCAGGGCGTCATCGATCCCGCCGGCCGCGCGGAAGACACCGGCCAGCAACCATGGGAGGGAGGCGCGGGGGGCCATCCCCTGCGGCACGCGCAAGCACGGGATCCCCGCCTCCGCGCATCGGGCCGCAAGCCGCCCCCCCGAGGCGACCGCCCGCACGGGAACGCCCCGTGCGATCGCGTCATCGAGGAGCGCGATCGCCTCCCACGTCTCACCCGAGTAGCTGCTGAGGACGAGCGCGTCCTCGGCGCCCACCCAGCGCGGAAGACCCGAGTCCCGCCAGGGGACAACGGGCCGGCCGATGCGTGCAAGCTCGACGGCTGCGATCGCGCCGGCCATCCCCGATCCCCCCATTCCGCACGGGACGATGATCCGCCCCGTGCCCGCATGCGCGAATCCCTCGGGCAACGGCGTGTTCCAGGCCTCCTCGAGCGATTCCGGGAACGACTCGACCCATCCCCGCATCGGATCCGAGGCTCGGCCGGTCATAGGAAGGATTCCAGATCGACCCCGGCCGCGCGCAGTCCTGACTCGAGCAAGGCGACGACCTCGGAGCTCGTCGGGGAGGCGAGGGCGGCGAGAACGAGAGACTCGATCCCGGCGAGCCGGACCGACCGAACAAGCCTCTTCACGATCTGCAGCTGATAGGGCGAGACGCTGAGCTGGTTGCAGCCGAGCCCGAGCAAGACGAGGGCTCCGAGCGGGTTCCCCGACATCTCGCCGCACGAGGAGACCGGGATGCCGGCCTCGCGCGCCGCGAGCACGGTCTCCCGCAACAGACGCAGGACCGCGGGATGGAACGGATTGTACAGGTGAGCGATCTTCTCGTTGCCCCGATCGACGGCGAGCGAGTACTGGATCAAATCGTTCGAGCCGATCGAGAAGAAGTCCGCCTCGCGCGCGAGGAGGTCCGCGATCGCAACCGCCGCCGGGATCTCGATCATCACGCCGAGCGGGATCGAATCGGCGATCGGAACTCCTTCCGCGCGCAACTCGTTCGCGCATTCCCCGATCAGGCGGCGCGCGGCGCGCAGCTCGTCGACGCAGCTCACCATCGGCAGCATGATCCGCACCTTGCCGATCGCCGAGGCGCGGTAGATCGCCCGGATCTGCGCGCGGAATATGTCCGGGTGCGCGAGCGAGAAGCGGATCCCGCGCATGCCGAGGAACGGGTTGTCCTCGCGGGAGGTCCCGAGGTAGGAGGCGAGCTTGTCACCGCCCAGATCCATCGTGCGGATCGTCACCGGGCGTCCCCGCATCCTGCGAACCGCCTGCCGGTAGACGCGGGTTTGCGCCTCCTCGTCAGGAAGGCGCGGTTCGCGGATGAAAAAGAACTCGGTCCGGTAGAGACCAACGCCGTCCGCCCCCGCATCGAGCGCGAACGAGGCGTCCTCGGGGGTCTCGATGTTCGCGAGCAGGACGACCTCGCGGCCGTCCAGGGTCATCGCGGGCTTCCCGGCGACCGAATCCGTCGCGCGGATGCGTTTCTCGCGCTCGATCCGGCGCGCGTGGAATCGCCGCGCCTCCTCGGCCCCCGGCCGGACAACGATCTCACCGCTCGTTCCGTCGACCAGGACCCGATCCCCCTCCTTCACGTAGGTCGCAAGGTCCCCCATCCCCACGACCGCGGGAATCCCGCGGCTCCGCGCGAGGATCGCCACGTGCGAGGTCGGCCCGCCATGTTCGGTGACGAACGCGAGGACACGCTCGCGATCGAACGAGGCTGTCTCGCTGGGGGGCAGGTCGCGCGCGATCAGGATGACCGGGTGGCTCGGCATCTTGTGCGGCTCGCTCTCGACCCCGAGATGGCGGAGGATTCGGCGCTTCACGTCGCGGAGATCAATCGCGCGGCTCTGCAAATAATCGATCCCGGTCGACTCCAGCTGGTGCGATAGGCCGCGGAAGACGCGTCGCACCGCCGACTCGGCGGCGAGCTTGTCTCCCTCGATCGCCTTCGTGATCGCCCCCAGGACCTCGGGATCCTCGAGAAGCATCAGGTGGGCGTCCAGGATCTCGGTGCCGGGATCCTCCGGATCGACGATCAGGCATTCCTTGAGCGCCGAGATCTCGTCTCGCGCGCGGCGAACCGCAACGCGGAAACGCCGGATCTCGACCCGCACGGCCCGAGCGGCGACGGTCCGTTCCTCGAAGGGACCCTCCTCGTGAACGACGACGTGCGCCGGCCCCTCGGCCAGGCCGGGAGAGGCGGGCACGCCGCGGGAACGGATCTCTTCCGACGCGCGCGCTTCCGGCGATCCCCGTCCGTCCATCAATCGTCCCCTTCTCCGAACTTCGTGTCGATCAGGTGGACGAGCGCATTCAGCGCGGCTTCCTCGTCCGGCCCGTTCGCCGAGATCCGGATCGTCGCCCCCTCCTCGGCCGCGAGCATCATGACGCCCATGATGCTCTTGCCGTTGACCGTGAGATCCCCGTTCGACACGAGGATCTCGGACCGGAACTCACCGGCCTTCTTCACGAACTGCGCCGCAGGTCGTGCATGGATCCCGGGCTGGTTGCGCACGACTACAGACTGCTCCACCAACGATTCCGCTCCCTATCCGTCGGATCTATCTGCCACTCGCGATCGTCATCGCCCGAACGATCTCCACGGCGAACCAGGCCAGCCCCAGCACAAAAGCGACCAACGGAAGGCGCCAGAATCCGAGCGCTCTGCGCCTGAGAAAGAGCCAACCGCAAGTCGAGACGACCGCGCCGGCCGCCCCCTCGAAGTAGCGCCCCGACGCAATGTGACCCACGAACCACGATCCGGCAAGGGCGCCGATCAGAAGGGCGAAGAGCCGCGCCATCCGCGGCGCATGCGCAAGCAACCCATCCCGCGACAGATCGCGGAGGATCGCCGCGCGCCCCTCGAGCCCCTGCCGGAGGCTTCGCCATCGCAGGTAGATTTCTGCCGGATTGTATACCAACAGGAGGGCTGCCGCGGCGGCAATCGGACTCACCACGGTCGCGATGAGCGACGCAACGACCGCGAGCGGGCGCAGGAGCCCCCAGATCAGCCGATCCCCGACCCCGCCAAGAGCAGAGGTGAGCGATGAGCGGTTGCGCCGGAAGTCCTCGATCCCTTCCGTGCGGATCCAGCCGACCGCATATCCCGCGAGGACGGGGTTCGCGTTGAACGGCTCCTCCGAGAGCCCGCGCGACTCCTCGTCAAGAATCCACACGATGCCGCCCCGCTGTTTCCCGCGCGGGTTGAAGAGGGCCTCGAGAAAAAGGCCTCGCCCGAACAGGCCGGCAAAGCCCCTTCTCATCGCGAGACCTCGATCAAGAAGCGGCCCGCTGCACCGATCAGAAGACCCGCCGAGACCCAGGAAAACCAGGTGCGGCCCGTCTCGCGCTGCACGCGGGCGAGAAGACCCGCGAGCCCGAGCGCCCCCGCCCCGCCGATCAGGCTCTTCGTGAGGAGACCGAGAACCGGTGTCCGGGGGAGGGGCTCGATCCACCCGCCGACGTACCGCGCGAACATGAGGCCCGCCCCGGCGGCGACCATGCCGCGGAGAAACGGTCCGCCGACGCCAAGCGCGATCGCGCCCGTGAGCCCCTTTCCGCGGGCCGCGAGTGCGCGCTCCTCCCGCGCCCCGTTCGCCCGGCGCAGGCGGCGTTCCCACGGGATCGTGAACCACGCGACGAGCAGACCGAAGAGGATCGCGATCAGGAAGCCTTCTCCGCCCGGGACCGCGAGGGCGACGAGCGACGCCGCGATCGCGGCGCTGCCGGTGTCCGGAAGGAGGGCGCCTCCGATCGGCATCGGCGTGGGCCAGACGAGCTGCAGCCACAGGCCGACCGGGAGCGCGCGCTCAGGCGCGCCGAAGATCAGGCCCGTCACCACCGCAGCCACGATCGGTTGATGGATCTGGCGACTCGCGACGGCCCGCTGGTCGGCGGAGCAGAGCCCGGCCCAGACGAGAATCCCGATCGCTTGGAGGAGGCCGGTGCTCACGCCTTGTTTTCGTCCTCGATCGCCTGGCCGTGTCGGAGCCGGAACGACAGCTTCGTCTTCCACTCCCCGCCCGGCGGAATCCGGATACCCCAGTACGGCAGGATCACCGTTCCCTGGTACAGGCTCTCGGCTCCCGCCTCGCTCAACGAGACCGTCACCAGCGGAGCGCGGACCCAGCCCTCCGCCCCTTCGGCGGTCAGATCGACGCGCTCCTGAATCCAGCCGTCCACGAGCGAGAAGACGCCCGCGCCCGCGTGACGCTCCGATGCGGCCAGCGCGGGATCGACGGGGCGACTTCCGTCAATCAGGACGAACCGATCGTGGGCGCGTCCGGCAAGGAAGTTCACGAGCCACTCGACGCCGAAGTACGAGCGCAACTCCTCGGATGCCGTCGAGCGGATGACGTATTCCACCTCGAATCCGTCATCCGCCTCGCGCAGCCGGATCGTCTTGCGCACCTCGATCGCCCTGCGAGGATCCTGATCGAGGCGGCCGGCGCGGACGAGAAGCGCCTCCACCCCATTCTTCCCGCCGATCGATTCGACGCGGAACGGATGGTCCGCGAAATCGCCGCGTTCCTCGCGATCGCCGTTCACGAGATCATCGGGCTCGGGGACGCGCGAGAGGAACCGCTCGACGAGCGCCAGGCGGTCTCGGCGGTCGTAGCTCAGGAAGCGATCGAGGTTCTCCTCCTTCGCCGCGATCCCGTCGTGGATCGTGCGGACCTCATCCGGCCCCCTGTTCGCGACCTTCGCGCGGATCTCCTCGTGGTACACCTCGGGCCGCCGGGTCAACACGTTCACGACGTTGCGGGCGACTGCGCGATCGTCGATCTCGATCAGCCCGCCGCCGCGCCGCGGCGAAATGTGCAAGCCAATGCAGTCCGACGAGAGGATCACCTCCTCCTCGCCGTCGCAGTCGTAGTCGACCGTTCTCGCCTGCGTCCAGCCCTTCGCTCGATGACGCGCCGCCTCGTATGCGTTCTCGCCGAGGATCAGCTCGCGGTACAGCCCGTCGCGCAGGTGCGGGAGGTAGAGCCCGCCGAATACGCCGTGCCAGTAAGCGTCATTCGACTGCGCGCGCCAGAGGTGATCGCGGATCTCCGCCGCATGCCCAACTGGGATCCTCGGCGCCTCCTCGAGTCGTGCGAGAAGATCCATGACCCGCTTGTGGATCTGGTTCGCCTCCGGGTAGCGGGCGAGGAAGTTCCGGAAGAATCCGCCCTTCAGCAGGATCCCCTCGGCGACCTCCCGGCCGGAATCGCGAAGAAAGCGCTGGGTATCGAGGAAGAGACGATGCGTCGCGGGCGGGAGCGCCCATTCGGTCATCTCGCGATACGACCCCGCGGGCAGGTAAATCCGTCCGATCGGCGGGAACTCCGCCAGATGCTCCGACAGGTGGACGAGCCGCAACCAGGATGCGTTCCGCTCGAGCAGATCGAAGAAGCGGTCGAGCCAGCGTTCGTCTCCATAGCAGAGTCGGTCGGTCCCCGGCCAGATCCCGAACTTCTCGCCGTCGTCCGCGAAGACCCGGATCGTGCCGGGCCGCTCATCGCACGAGGCGCGCAGCGTCTCGATGGCCTTTTCCGGCGCGGCGAACGGGATCTCGTAACGCAGCTCCATCTGGGTCGGGTAGATCGAGAGGGGGATCGAGGCGTCCTCGGTGAGGTAGCGTCCCTTCAAATCCTCGGGCCGCAGCCCCACCTGCAAGAACTGTGTGTCGTCGAGGCAGAGCCAGCGGATCCCCTGTGAAACGAGATCCGGGGGCAGGGTCGGCTCCCAGACGCGCTCCGCGAGCCACATGCCCCGCGGCGCAACGCCGAAGCGCTCCTCAAGGAACGCGCTCATCTTCCCGACTTGCCCGCGCCGGTTATCCGAGGGCAGGAGCGGCAGGATCGGCTCGTAGAAGCCGCCGCCCATCAGCTCGACTTGCCCGCGCGCGACCAGGGCCGCGACGCGATCCCCGTACTCGGGGTGGCGGGATTCGAGCCACTCCCAGAGGCATCCCGAGTTGTGCAGGGCGATCCGGATCGCGGGCCGCCTCTCGAGCACCTCGAGAAACGGCAGATAGGCTCTCCGGTAGGCGTCTTCGATCACATGGTCGAAGTTGCCGACCGGCTGGTGGTTGTGGATCACGATCGCGAACGCGACGGCGCTCATGCGGCGGTCCCTCCTGTGGCGAGAAGCTCCTCCACCGGGCGGCGCGGGGAGAACGGCAGATCCTGGGCGTAGAGGACGATCCCCAAGTCGATCAGGCGGCGCGCGCGCGCGCGGTCCTCATCCGTGAGGAAAAGATAGTCGAGGAAGCGGCGGGCGGAAGCGCGGTGATGAATCCCTCCGAGGTTCACCTCGCGAGGGCGGAATCCTCGCTCGCACAGACGCGCAATCCCCGCCAGGTCTCGGATCAGGAGGATCGTACGTTCAGGGGAAGGCACGGTCTCCGCCCCCGCCAGGAACGCCGATTCCTCGACGATCGCGAGCCGCATCCCCTCCGGGACCGCGGCATCGAAGAGGCGGATCGCCAGAGGATCCCGCGCGACGTCATCGTCGACTATGAGAAAGCACTCGGGGTCGAGCGTGTGGCGCCAGCCGAGCGCGACCTGCCCGTGGAGCAGGCGATCGTCGACGCGCGTGAGGAGGTAGTCCTTCACAGGGACCGGATCCCGTCGCGCCCGCGCGTCACGAGCCTTTCGCGCAGCTCGGACAGGCCGACGCGACCCCGGTAATGGAAGAACTCGAGAATCATCGGCAGGTTGATCCCGGAGAAGACGGCCGCATCCGGACGGATCCGGAGCACCTCCTGGCACACGATCCCGCAGCTCCCCCCGATCAGGTCGACGAAGAGGCAGAGCGGCGTGTCGGGGTGGTCCAGGATGAGACGGCGGAGATCCTCCGAGAGCCCCTGCAGCGAGGCGCCGGTATTGCTGATGATCTCGATCCCGTCCTGGGGACCGATGATCGTCTCGGCCGTCCGGACCAGCTCTTTCCCGAGGGAACCGTGGGTCACCACGATCCCGACCACGCGTGACGTCATTGCCCGCTACTCCAGATCGTCCCGGGCCAGAACCTCGAGGTTCTTCTTGCGCCGGATCAACTGCAGGAGATTCTCGTTGAAGTGCTGCGCGGGATCGTACCCGTAAGCCTTCACGAGATAGGTAAGCGCGATCGTCTCCGCGATGACCGTGATGTTCTTCCCCGGGAAGATCGGCACCACGACGAGCGGAATCCGCACGTCCAGCATGGAAGTGTGGCGTTCGTCGAGGCCGAGCCTCTCGTAGTCCTTCGCCGCGTCCCACTCCTGCAGGTTCACCTCGACCTCGACCCTCTTCTGCGCGCGAATCGACCGGATCCCGAAGATCGCCTGCACGTCGATGATCCCGATCCCGCGGATCTCCATGCAGTGGCGCAGGGTCTCGTTGCCCATCCCGATCAGCACTTTGTGGCGCCGGCGAATCGTCACGACGTCGTCGGCGACGAGCCGCGCCCCGCGCTCGATCAGATCGAGCGCGCACTCGCTCTTGCCGATGCCGCTGCGACCGGTGATCAGGAGGCCCACCCCGTACACGTCGACGAGCGATGCGTGCACCGAAGTCGTCGGCGCGAACACGTCGTCCAGCAGCGACGTGAGCTCGTGGATCAGCGGGGTCGTGTCCATGTCCGTCACGAAGATCGGAATTCCCCGCGCATCCGCGATCTGCAATAAAACGGGGGGCGGAGTGAGCCCTTTCGTGAAGATCACACAGGGGATCTGGAACTGGAGCACGTTCTCCAGCGCCCGGCGCCGATCGGCCTCCGTGAGGGTGAGGAGGTACGCGAACTCCGTCTGGCCGAAGATCAGGATCCTATCCCACATGAAGTTCTCGACAAATCCGGTCAGGGCGAGCCCGGGGCGGTTGATGTCGCTCACCGTCACCTTCTGGTGGCTGTCCACCCCCGCTCCCGCGACGGTCAGATGGAGCTGCTCCCCCGAGCGCTCGTGGAATTCGCGGACCGACATCCCGGGCATTCGGTCATCCCTCCTGTTACGCTCCGGCCTTCGGAGGGCCGATCCTACTCGGCGTCGACGAGGCCGAAGTTCCCGTCGGTTCTCAAGTGAACGAGGCTGACTTTCCCGTTCCGCGAATTTCGGAAAAGAAGGAAGTCCTGCTCGCCCTCGCGGAGAATGTGGATCGCATCGTCCACGGTGATCGGCTCCGGATGCCAGCCCTTGCCGCGGACCACGACCGGCGCCCATTCCTCTTCCGCTTCCGTTTCGGGGATCTCCTCCTCCGCGAACGGCGCCTCGAAGGCCGCGATCGCCGGACGCGCCTTGCGATCCCTCATGCGGGCGTAGACCTTCGAGATCTGCTTCTCGATTCGGTCGATGACGCGATCGATCGACTCGACCATGTCGTGCGTCTCTTCCTTGCTGAACAGCTCGGTCCCGGCGGCGTGGACCGTCACCTCGGCGATGTGCCGATGCTTGTCCTGCGTAAGGATCAGATGGATCTCCTGGATGTTGTCCCCATAGCGGCCGAGCTTCTGCAAACGCTTCTCCGCATGCTCCCGCAGCAGCGGGGTGAGATCGAATCGGCGAGCGGTCGTGATGATGTCCATCCGCCTACCTCCTATCTTCCTATCCTTCGGTCAGCCATTCCCGTGAAATCGAAACAGGTTACACAATCGCGCGGACCTAATCGTCCGCGGCCCCACGCCTACCCACGCGTTTCCGGAACTGGGCCTTGTCGATCTTCATCTGCTCACGATACTTCGCCACGGTCCTCCGCGCGATCTGGATCCCGTCGGCCTGGACGAGTTTCGCGATCCTGTCGTCCGACAGCGGATTGGCCCGGTCCTCGTTTTCCACGAGCTCGCGGATCTTCTGCTTCACCGCCTTGGCGGAGGCGTCCTCGCCGAAGTCGGTGTGCAGGCGGCTCGAGAAGAAGAACTTCATCGGGAAGACCCCCCGCGGGGTCTGGACGTACTTCTGCTTCGTCACGCGGGCGACCGTCGACTCGTGGATCCCGACGCGCGAGCCGATGTCCTGGAGCGTCAGGGGCTTCAGTTGGGACACCCCGTGCTCGAAGAAGTCGCGCTGTTCGTCCAGGATCGCCTCCATCACGCGCACCATCGTCCGCCGCCGCTTCTCGATCGCCTGGATCAGCCACCGCGCGGACGAGAGCTTCCCCTGGACGTATTCGCGGATCTTGGGATCGGAGATGCCGTCCTGCTTCCTGCTCAGGACCGTCTCGTAAGCGGGACTGATCCTGAGACGCGGGACCGACCGGTCGTTCAGGTAGACCTCGTAGTTGTCGCCGACCTTGTCGACAATCAGGTCGGGGTAGATGTAGCGGACGTCGTCGGACGAGACGAGGAGCCCCGGATGCGGCATCAACGTCCCGATCGCATCGGTCGCCTCCTGCACCTTCTCGATCGGGATCTTCAGATCCCGCGCGATCTCCGCGTGGCGGCGCTTCACGAGCTTGTCGAACTGCTCATCGAGGATCCGATACGCGAGCCCCCCCTCCTGCCCCTTCAAGCGGAGCTGGAGCAAGAGGCACTCGCGAAGATCCCGCGCCCCGATGCCGGGGGGATCGCAGGCCTGGAGCTTCGCGATGATCGCCTGCACCTCCTCGATCGTCGCCTCGGTCTCGCGAGCGATTTCCTCGTCGGTCGCCGCCAGGTACCCGCGCTCGTCGATGCTCCCCATCAAGTACTCGGCGATCCGCTCCTCCTTCTCGCCGTGGACCACGAGCCGCAGTTGGTCGCGCAGCGACTCGATCAGGGACGTCCCCTGGACCGGGACCTTCTCGAGGAAATCGGTCTCCTCGGTCTCCCCTTTGGTGAACGAGCTGTCGTACTCCTCGTGATAGAACTCCGACCAGTCGGGCTCCCCCGGCTCTTCCTCGGATTTCGAGGCCGTCGCATACTCGTCGGGCTGCTCGACGGTCGCCGGGCTCTCGGCGGTCGCGATCTCCTCGGCCGGCTTCTCGTCGACGATCGGATCCTCTTCCTCGAGCTCCAGGACGGGATTCGTCAGGATCTCCTGGTGCAGGACCTGCTGTAGCTCCAACGTCGGGATCTGAAGGAACTTCAGCATGAGCTGCACCTTCTGGGTGATCACGAGGTGCTGGCGCATCTCCATGCCGAGTCTGGGCCGCATTTCCATGTCGCTCGTTTACCTTCCCCTCCGGCCCTACAGCCGGAAGTTCTTTCCCAGGTAGATTCGCCTCGCCTCCGGATCCTCGGCCAGCTCGGTCGCGGTCCCGGAGAGGAGGATCCTCCCTTCGTACATCAGATACGCGCGGTCGGTCGCGTGAAGCGTCTCCCGCACGGTGTGATCGGTGATCAGGATGCCGAGCCCCTTCTTCCGCAACCCTCCGATGATCCCCTGAAGCTCCTGCACGGCGATCGGATCGATTCCGACGAACGGCTCGTCGAGAAGGAGAAAGGACGGGCTCGAGACCAGGGCGCGCGTGATCTCGCACCGGCGCCGCTCGCCGCCCGAGAGCTGGAAGCCCTTGCGGTCGCGCAGGTGGATGATGTCGAGCTCCCGGAGGAGGCCCTCGCAACGCTGCTTCCTCTCGTCATGCGCGAGGGGCATCGTCTCGAGGATCGACATCACATTCTCCCACACGGTCAGCCGCCGGAAGATGCTCGGTTCCTGCGAGAGGTACCCGATCCCGAGTCGCGCCCGCTGGAACATCGGTAGGTTGGAGATGTCTCGGTCGCCGAGGAGGATCCGCCCGCCGTGCGCCGGGAGGAGGCCGACGATCATGTAGAAGGTCGTGGTCTTGCCGGCACCGTTGGGCCCGAGAAGCCCCACGACCTCCCCGGGCGCGACCTCGATCGAGACGCCGCGCACGACCTCGACCTTCCCGTACGAGCGGACCAGCTCTTCCGCCCGCAGCGACCCTTGCTGGACGGGCCGCGGCTGCCCGTCCAGGCTCCGGATCTCAGCGCCCGCGGCCACTGCTGTCCGGCCCGAAGATCTCATCGGGGTTCATCGATTCGTCGCGGACCGTGGCCCGGACGTCCTTCAACAGTTGATAGCTTTCGAGATTCGGATCGCTGCGGAACCCGACGCCCGTCAGGACGTCCTTCGCGCGCGTCAGCCGCACGAACTTGTCCGAGTAGACTTGGTCCTTCTTGCGATCCCAACGCAGCTCCTCCGTCTCGAGGCGATTGCCCTCGGGGCTGATCACGACCACGTTGCCGGTCGCGACCAGAGTCCCCTTCTCCAGATCGACCCGCCCGCTGTCCGCCGTGAGGGTCGAGCGCACCACCGGACCGCCCTGGTAGAACAGGACCTCCAGACTGTCCAGCAACGTCGGGCCGTCCGCGACCGGTCGCGACGCCCGCCGCGCATGAAGGTCCCACTCGAGCTTGCCGTTGCTCGACTCCCGGAGGCTGACGCCGCGGAACGATTGATCCGGCGTCCCCTTTGCAGCCTTCTCCTTCTGGGGGGCCGGAGATGGAGAACCGCATCCGGCGGACACGAGGAGCGCGAGCGCAAGCGCCGGGATGAACCGAGTCCGACGCGCCATTCACACCTCCTGGCCCCATCCTATGAGCGGGGGATATGCGGTTCAAGCATGGACTATGCCAACCGAGCTCCGGACCGGATGCCGAGCCTCAGGCAATCGTGGAGGTGGAGCACCCCGTCGGGCTTTCCCTGCTCGTCCACCACGACCAAGGACGTGATCGGTCCCCCGGGATTCGTCTCCATCCGATGGACCGCGCTTGCGAGAAGCTGTTCCCTATCAATGGTTTTCGGACTCTTCGTCATGACCTGAAGGACTTTGATGTGATCGATCGAGCCATATCTGTGCAGCATCCGCCGGATGTCGCCGTCCGTCAGGACCCCGAGGAGCCTGCCATCCAGGTCCACCACCGTGGTCATCCCGAGTCTCTTGTCGATCATCTCGACCAATGCCTCGCGGATCGGCAGGTCGTCGCGAACCTTCGGGACGCGATCGCCCGTGTGCATCACCTCGGCGACCCGCAGGGTCGTCAGCCTGCCCAGGACGCCGCCGGGATGCAGGAACGCGAAGTCCTCGCGGGTGAGCCCCTTCTCCCAGAGGACGAGCAGGGTCAGGATGTCCCCCACGACCTGGAACACGGTCGTACTCGTGGTCGGGACCTCCTCGATCGGCCCGGCCTCGGTGACCGGACCCACGTCGAGCACGAGATCTGAGAGCCGCGCGAGGGAGGAATCGGCGCGCGTGACGATCGAGAGGATCGGCACGCCCAGCCGCTTGAAGGTTGGAACCAGCTCGATCAGCTCTCGGCTCTCCCCGCTCTTGCTGAGGAAGAACCCGACGTCGTCCGGCATCATCAGCCCCACGTCCCCGTGGACCGCGTCCACCGGGTGGAGATGGACGGCCGGCGTGCCGGTCGACCGCATCGAGGCGGCGATCTTCGATGCGACGATTCCGCTCTTCCCGACGCCGATCACGAGAACCCGCCCGCGGCAGTCGCGCAGCCACTCGACCGCCGTGCGGAGAGGCGCGCAGTCGCAGAACGCCTCGAGCCCGCGCAGCCCGCGGATCTGGACCTCGAGGATCTCCCGCGCGCGGCGGGAGATCAGAGAGGGATCCGGCCGCGCCGGACCTGGCGTCCCTGGATGCTCTTCCATTCCTGCATCTCTTCAAGGAAATCGGCGATCGAGTCGAGCGGCAGCTGGGTCGTGGGGTCGCTCAACGCGCGATCCGGATCGGGATGGGTCTCGAGAAAGAGCCCGTCGGTCCCGGCGGCGATCGCCGCGCGCGCGAGCGGACGGGCGAAACGGCGGTCCCCGCCGACCCCCGGATGCTGGAGCGAGTGCGTCACGTCATACACGACCGTGCATGCGAGAGCGCGCATCGTCGAGATCCCGCGCATGTCGACGACGAGGTTGTGATAACCGAAGCTCGTCCCCCGCTCGGTCAGCCAGAACTCACCGTCGGGGCGCGCGTCTCGCAACTTCTCGAGAACGCGCGGCATGTCGTCGGGGGCAAGGAACTGCCCCTTCTTCACATTAACCACGCGCCCCGAGCGCGCTGTTTCCTGGAGCAGTCGTGACTGGCGGCTCAGGAACGCGGGCACCTGGAGCACGGTCGCGACCCGCGCGGCCGGTTCGATCTCGAGTCGACAATGGACGTCCGTGAGAACGGGGATCCCGAGCTCGCGCGCGACTCGCCCGAGAATCCGAAGGCCATCCTCCATCGCCGGGCCGGTGAAGGAACGGAGGTCCGACCGGTTGTCCTTGCGATAGGAGCTCTTGAATACGAGACCGATCCCGAGGCGCGCGCAGACCTCGCGAAGGTGCGATGCGACGTCGAGCGTCATCGCCTCGCTCTCGATCACGCAAGGGCCCGCGATCACGAAGAGGCATTCCGGATCGCAGGGGCTTCCGAGAAAGCGCGCCCGAGGCTCCGTGCTAGCGTGCATCCCCCGCCTCCGGAATCGTCGCGCCCGCCGCATGCCCCACCGCCGGTTCCGGATGTGTGGCGGCATGTTCCTTGTACTCGAGCGCGGCCCGCACGAACTCGCGGAAGAGCGGGTGCGCGCGCCTCGGGCGGCTCCGGAGCTCCGGATGGAACTGCACGCCGACGAACCACGGATGGTCCTCGAGTTCGATGATCTCGACGAGGTCGTTCTCGGGACAGATCCCGGCGAGCTTCATTCCGGCCCGCACGAGCCGCTCGCGATAGTCGTTGTTGAACTCGAGGCGATGGCGATGGCGCTCGCGCACGTCGTCTGCCCCGTACGCTGCGCGCGCGCGGCTGTCGCGATCGAGACGGCAGGGATAGAGGCCAAGCCGCATCGTCCCGCCCTTCGGTCCGGCGTGGGACTGCCCCTCCATCATGCAGATCACCGGGTGAGGCGCATCCTTGTCGAACTCGGTCGAGTGGGCGCCCGTCAACCCCGCGCGGTTGCGCGCGAACTCGATCGTCGCGCACTGCAACCCCAGGCAGATCCCGAAGAACGGGATCCGCCTCTCCCGCGCGAAACGCACAGCCTGGATCATCCCCTCGATCCCGCGCTCGCCGAAGCCGCCGGGCACGAGAAGCCCGCTCGCGCCATCGAGGAGCGCCTCGGGACCGTGATGCTCGAGATCCTCCGACTCGATCCACCGGATCGTGACGCGCGCGGCGTTCGCGGCACCGGCGTGCGTCATCGCCTCGACGATGCTCTTGTAGGCGTCGGCGTGGTGCGTGTACTTCCCGCAGATCGCGATCGTGACCGCGCGCGTCGCCTCCTTGATCCCGCGCACGAGCTCGTCCCATCCCCGCAGATCGAGGTCCTTCGTGGGCGCGAGCCGCATGCGATCGATGATGAGCCCATCCAGGCCGCCGCGATGGAACATCAGCGGGACTTCGTAGATTGTCGGGACGTCCATCGCTTCGATCACAGCTTCCGGAGGAACGCTGCAGAAGAGCGCGATCTTCTCGCGCACATCGATCGCGATCGGGACCTCGGTCCGGCAGAGAAGGATGTCCGGCTGGATGCCGATCTCGCGAAGTTCTTTCACGCTGTGCTGGGTCGGCTTGGTCTTGAGCTCGTGGGCGGCCCGGATGTACGGGACCAGGGTCAGGTGGATGAAAAGCGTCCGGTTGCGCCCGAGGTCGAGCCGCAACTGGCGGATCGCCTCGAGGAACGGCAGGCTCTCGATGTCACCGACCGTCCCGCCGATCTCGATGATCGCGACGTCGGCGCCCACGCGCTGGGCATGATCGGTCATCGCCCGCTTGATCTCGTCGGTCACGTGGGGGATCACCTGCACGGTCTTGCCGAGGAAGTCGCCCCTGCGCTCCTTCGAGAGGATGCGGTCGTAGATCTGCCCGGCCGTGATCGAGTTCTCGCGCGCGAAGGACTGATCGGTGAAGCGCTCGTAGTGGCCGAGATCGAGATCGGTCTCCGCGCCGTCGTCGGTGACGAAGACCTCGCCATGCTGGTACGGACTCATCGTCCCCGGATCGACGTTCAGGTAGGGATCGAACTTCTGCAGCGTGACCTGAAACCCATGCTCCTTCAGAAGGAGCCCGGTCGATGCGGCGGCGATTCCCTTTCCAAGAGACGAGACGACCCCGCCCGTGATGAAGATGAACCGCGGCGTCTCGCTCATTCCCTGCTCCCTCCCTTGATGCCGTCCATGCTCAGCCGATGTCTCCCGTGATCCGATCCCGTCCGCCCGGTCTCCGCGCGCCGCCCGCGTTCAACCGATGTTCCCGGCTTCAAGAATGCGCCTCCGGGCGCGCTCCAGGTCCTCCCGCGTGTCGATCCCTCCGAACCCCGGCTCGACCTGGATCGCGCGGACCGGGATGCCCGCCTCGAGAGCGCGCAGCTGTTCGAGCCCCTCGGCATCCTCCAGCGGGGATTCGGGCAGACGGACGAATCGCTCCAGCATGTCGCGGGAGAATCCGTAAATCCCGACGTGATGCCAGCGGAGCGCCGCGCCGCGTTCCGTCTCCCCGCCCTCCCCTTTCGACCGAAGATACGGGATCGGCGCCCGGGAGAAGTAGAGGACTCGTCCGTCGGATGCGCGCGCGGCCTTGACGACATCGGAACGGGCGAGCGCTTCCGGGTCGTGCAGCGGGGCGACCGCCGTCCAGATCGCGTCGGGGTCGCCGAGGAGCGCCCGGGTGAGAGCGTCGACATCGGCGGGGTTCAAGAACGGCTCGTCTCCCTGGATGTCGATCAGGAAGGACGCGTCCGGCGCCGCCACGCGGGCCGCCTCGGCGATGCGGTCGGTTCCGGAGCGGTGCTCGGTCGACGTCATGACGGCCGTCCCCCCGAATGCGAGGACCTCACGGAGGATCCTCTCGTCGTCGGTCGCGACGATCACGCGGCTGACCTCCGCGCACGCGAGCGCGCGATCGTGGACGCGGCGGAGCATCGTGCGATCACCGATTGTCGCGAGAACTTTTCCGGGGAATCGCGTCGATGCGTACCGCGCCGGGATCACGGCAACGACCGATCCCACGGTACCCCTCCGTTCAAGGTCATGGCCACAGGCGCACCACCAAAACAGCGAACCCGGCCGCACCATAGGCGGCCGGGTCGCGTGTGTCAACGAGCGTCGGCTGCTTTACAGACTCAGCTCCCGGATTCCGGCCGCGACGCCGTCCCCGGACGCGCGCAGCGCCGCGGACTCCGCGGGCGCGAGCTCGAGTTCGATCACCTGCTCGACCCCTTCGCGACCAAGCCGCACCGGAACGCCGAGGAAGATCCCTCGCATCCCGTAGGCGCCGTCCAGGTGGGCGCTCACCGGAAGGATCCGGTGCCGGTTCTTCAGGATCGCATCGACCATCTGCGCGGCGGACTCGCCCGGGGCGTAGTAGGCGGACCCCTGCTTCAGCAGGGCAACGATCTCGGCCCCGCCGTCGCGCGTCCTCTGCACGATCGCGTCGAGCCGATCCTGGGGAATCAATTGCGAGACCGGGATCCCGGCGACGTTGGCGTAGCGGGTCAGCGGGATCATCGAGTCCCCGTGCCCGCCCAGGACCATCGCCTGCACGTCGAGGACCGAGACGCCGAGCTCCATCGCGATGAATGAGCGGAACCGGGTCGAGTCGAGGACCCCCGCCATCCCCATGACGCGATTCGGCGCGAAGCCGGTCTTGCGGAAGGTCAGACAGGTCATCACATCGAGGGGATTCGTGACCACCACGACGATCGCGCTCGGGGCGAGGTCCCGGATCTTCTCGGCAATCCCGGCGATGATCTCAGCGTTCTTTTGCTGCAGATCCGAGCGGGACATCCCTGGCTTGCGGGCGAGGCCGGCCGTGACGACGACGACGTCGGACCCGGCCAGGTCGTTCCAATCGTTCGATCCGCGCATCTGAAAGTCGACCCCGCGGACCGGGCTCCCCTCGAACATGTCGAGGGCCTTGCCCTGGGGCATCCCCTCGATCACGTCGATCAAGACCACGTCGGCGAGTTCCATCTCGCCAATACAAAAGGCGGCCATCGCTCCGACGTTGCCGCCTCCAACGACCGTCACTTTGCTCATCGGATTCCCTCCAGGGATCCGGTCTTAGGTCTCGTTCGCCTCCACGGCTTCCTCAGCCACGACGCTGACGAGCGGCCGACCGTTCCGGTGCTTGGCGAAATGAACGCGGCCTGTGATGAGAGCGTACAACGTGTCGTCCTTCCCCTTGCCGACGTTGCGGCCGGGGACATAGCGCGTCCCCCGCTGGCGGACGATGATCGATCCGGCGCTGACCAGCTCGCTGCCGAAGGCCTTGACGCCGAGGCGCTGGGAGTTGCTGTCGCGGCCGTTCCGACTTGAGCCGAGCCCCTTCTTATGTGCCATGTCGATGTTCCTCCGTCAGGCGCCGTGGATCGCGCCGATCTCGAGAATCGTGCGATCGTCCCTGTAGCCCTTGCGCCTGCGGTAGTCCTTCCGTCTCTTGAACTTGCCGATGATCATCTTCGGGCCGCGCTCGTGGCGGAGGACGACGGCGTCGACGCTCGCGCCCTCGACGACGGGACGTCCAACCCGGACCCCGGAATCGTCAGCTATCAGCAGGACCCGATCCAGCAGCACCTTGCTTCCCGGCTCGGCGTCGAGGCTCCGGATCTGGAGCTTCTCCCCCTGCTGGACACGGTACTGGCATCCCTGAAACTCGATGATTGCGTGCACGGACTCCTCCGTTGGAGCTTTACCCGAACAAAGGTTAGAAGTTACCGAAGTGGCGCGCCGGTCGTCAACCCTGGAATTCGTCCGTGACGTCCTTGCGGATCCGCGGGAGCAAGATCCGGATGTCGTCGCGGCGGAGCCGGGGGTCATCGCGCAGGTCCACGGTCAGGCCGTACTGCTTCTCCAGCGAGTCGATCTTCCCCGCCCGCTCGTCGTAAAGGAAGGTCGCAAGCTCCGGGTGGACACGGACCTGGACGTGCTTCTCCTTCGAGTGCGCGCCCAGGCGGCGCAAGTACCGCTCGAATTTCATCGTCAGGGTCGCCAGGGAGGGGATCTTCCCCACCCCGCCGCAGAAGTTGCATTCGTCGCTGTAATAGTGGAGAAGGCTCGAGCGCTCCCGCTGCCGGGTCATCTCGACCAGACCGAGTTCGCTCACCGGGTAGACCTTCGTCCGCGCCCGATCGGTCCGGAAAGCATTTCGCAAGGTATCGAGAACCTGCCGCTTCGATCCTTCCTGCTCCATGTCGATGAAATCGACGACGATGATCCCGCCCAGGTCCCGCAGGCGCAGCTGGCGGGCGACTTCCTTGGCCGCCTCGAGGTTCGTCTTGAGGATCGTCTCTTCCGGCGATTTCTTGCCGGTGAAACGCCCTGTGTTGACGTCGATCGCGATGAGGGCTTCCGAGTGATCGATGACGATGTACCCGCCCTTCTTCAGCCAGACCTTCCGCTCGAGGGTCTTCGCGACCTCGGCTTCAATCCCGTACTCATCGAAAACCGGGCCCTCGCCCTTGTAGAGCTTCACGCGATTCTTGAGGTCCGGCGAGAAAGAACACAGGTACGAGAGGATTTGCTTGTAGGCGTCCTCCGAGTCGATGACGACCCGATCGATGTCCTCGGTGAAGAGGTCGCGGATCAGGCCCGTCGTCATTTCCATCTCGCGATGGAGCAGCGCCGGCGATGGGGTTGTCGCGGCGGCCTGCTCGATCTGGGTCCAGAGATCGGCCAGATAGCTGACGTCCTGCTGGAACTCCTTTTCCCCCTTCCCCTCTCCGACCGTCCGGCAGATCAGGCCGTGGCCCTTCGGCTTCAGGTCGGTCAGGATCTTCCGGAGGCGATAGCGCTCATCGCGGTCCGCGATTTTCCGCGAGACGCCGACGTGATCGAGGCCGGGCATCAGGACGAGGTAGCGTCCCGGCAGGCTGATCCGCGCGCTGACCTTGGGGCCCTTCGTCCCGATCGGCTCCTTGATGATCTGGATGATGATCTCCTGCCCCTTATGAAGGAGATCCTCGATCTTGAGATCGTCGCGAGGCTTCGAGGCGTGGGAGGGAGCCTCCCCCGGCTCGTACATCTCGATGTCCGTGATCGATTCGACCATGTCGGACATGTGGAGAAACGCGCTCTTCGGGAGCCCGATCTCGATGAATGCCGCCTGGATCCCGGGAAGTACGGCGGTCACGCAGCCCTTGTAGATGTCGCCGACGAGCCGGCGCTCCTCAGGTCGTTCGGCCAGAAGCTCTACGAGTTCAGCGTCTTCCAGAACCGCGATACGCGTTTCGTTCGGATCCGCGTTGATGACGATTTCTCGAAACATCCCCCCACCCGGCCGTCCGTGCCGTGCATTTCTTCGATTCTGCCGCACACCCTAACACACCCGAAGTACTGGCTCAATCGATCGGTTCCGAATTCCGGCGATATGCGGAAGGGTGCGGGCGGCCACGAGGACCCGGACGGTATTGGTCGCTCCGGCATCCCGAAGGGCCGCGCGACAGGCCTCCGCCGTCGCGCCCGTCGTCCAGACGTCGTCAACCAGGACGATGGGTCGATCCCGCGGAATCCCTGGGCGGGCCCGGTACGCCCCGGCCACCGCCGCCCGCCGGGCCTCGATGTCCAGCGTCGTCTGCGAGACGGCCCCCCGAACGCGGCGGATGAGGTCGGTACGAACCTCCAGCCTTGCCGCGCGGCCCGCCGCACGAGACGTCGCCCGCGCGAGGCGTTCGGCCTGATTAAACCCCCGTTCGCGCATCCGGGTCGAGTGGAGGGGCACCGGGACCAGGATCGCTTCCCCGAGACCGGGCAGGTCCGCGAGGAGGCGCGCCGCCATCGGCCGACCCAGCGCATCGGCGGCGGGCCGGATCCCCTGGTACTTCATTCGATGGATCAGATCGCGGGCCGCCCCTTCGAACGGGAAGGGCGCCGACAGATCGGGCCCAACCGGGGTCATGGCCAGGCTCTCCCAAAGGCGTGCGAGATCCTCGTCGCAGTCGGGGCATGGAAGGGGCTCCCCCTCGAGACGCGTCCCACATCGAGGACAGCCCGATGGAAGGACCATGCTCACGAGCCCCCGCGCGACCGAGCGAACGAATCCCCTCACGCGACGGGTGGAAGCCTAGGTCGTGCCGGAGGCGAGTCCTGCCTCGAGAAGCGAGGCCGGCACGTCGCGGCCCAGCCACACGGAGAGCGAGAGTGCCGCCTGATGGATGAGCAGACCGAGGCCGACATAGGCGGTCATGCCGCGGTCGCGGGCCTGGTCGCGAAGCGGCGTCCGCGCCGGGCCGTAGTTCAGGTCGACGACAATCCCCGAGGGATCGACTCCGGCGAGCCACGTCGCCGGCTCGCGCGATCGCGCGAAACTCGCGGGAAGCCCGCCGATCGCGAGGACCGCGTGCGCGGGCGGCGGATCCGCCCACGATCGGGTCCGGGTCGGCAGGCCCTGCCATCCTCGTGCGCACCAGGATTCGAGCGTCGCCGCCGCTTCGCCCGGCGTCCGGCTGACGACGGTCACGGGGAACTCCTGTGCCAGCACGTACGCGAGGCTCCGCCCCACGGCGCCGAAGCCGAGGATCACGACGCCGCCCGATCCTGGATCGATCCCCTGGGCTTTCATCCATGCGCGGAATCCTCGTCCGTCCGTCGAATGACCGACGGCCTGCCCGTCGCGCCAGACGATCGTGTTCACGATCCCCGTGTGGACGACCTCCGGATCGCCGGCGCGGACGAGGCGTCCCGCCGCGGCCTTGTATGGGGTCGTGACGTTCAGCCCGACCCCGCCGATGCGAGGAAAGAAGTCGATCAGCGCCGGCAGGTCCGATTCCACGAGCTCGAGCGGGACATAGATTGTGTTCTCACCGAGACTCGAGAGGGCATGGTTCTGGATCCGGGGGGAGAGAGTGTGGGCGATGCCCGCCCCGACCAGACCGATCATCCGGGTTCGACCATCGATCATCATGGCTTCGCCTCCTGTGCCGCCTTGGCGCTGGAGCGCTCGCGGCGCATGACGACAAGGATCCCGAAGAACACGAGGATCAGCGCGACCACCTGGCTCTTTGTCTCGATGACCGGAGCCAGCGTGCGAACGTGGTCGATCGGCTCATAGTAGCGGTAGAAGTCGACGACGTAGCGGACAAACCCCTGCCCGACCAGATAGGCGCCGAAGAGAACGCCGGTCCGCAGGTGCGCGCGCAAGCGATCCATCCGCAGGAGCACGACGAACACGAGGAGCATCCCCGCGCTCAGGAAGAGCTGCGCGGGATAGACAGGCACGTCCCCGAGCGTATCGATCGCGTAGGAGCCCTTCGGATAGCGGATGCAGAGCCCGGATGCCCCGCTGCACGGAGCGCCGAAGCAGCAGCCGTTCAGGAAGCAACCGATCCGCGTGAGCGCTTCTCCGAACGCGAGGGCAGGCGCGATCACGTCGGCGACCGTGAGGAAACGGAGCCGATTGCGCCGGAGATAGAGGAAGCTCACGACGATTGCCGCGATCAGCCCGCCGTAGAGGGTCAACCCGCCCTCCCAGATCCGGAAGAAATCGAGCGGGCTCGAGAACGATCCGGGGTGCCCGAGAACGAAGTGCAGCCGCGCGCCAACGATCGAGCTCAACAGAATCCAACCCACGAGGTTGGCGATCTTGTCGGGATCGATCCCGCGCCGCGATGCCGACTTCATCGCCCATATACTCCCGAGCAGGAAGGCGATCGCGAGCATCACGCCGTACGAGTGGATCCTGAACGGTCCCAGATGGAAGAGAATCGGTATCAAGCGATCTGGTGCCTCCCCGCGCGGATGAGCCGCATCAAAGAATCACTCCATCCATCCTCCGGGAGGAGTCGGGCGGGGGCAAGCCCGTTGTTATTGGCCCCAAGCAGTTTCCGCGGATGCATGAGGGCGGACTCCCACGCGCACGGGGCGTGAGGAGCCCAACCAACCATGCTCGTCGAGGAATCGTAACGCGCGACGAGGTCACGGGGATCGGATCCGATTTCGATCCGAACGCGTCGTGAGATCCCACAGGTCGCCTCCGATTCCGCTCCAAGAACATGTGGAGTTCTACCGACCGGCCGGGCAACCCAGCAAAGCGCGTCGGGTATTTCCACATGTGAGCCGCGATCAC
>Ga0209777_10000390_pt1 | contig 74071 bp, 108 predicted proteins | sample FrelakmetHBP12HB_FD_187147 | JGI IMG/M metagenome (GOLD analysis project Ga0209777, IMG submission 187147) | Freshwater lake sediment microbial communities from the University of Notre Dame, USA, for methane emissions studies -HBP12 HB (SPAdes)... | ecosystem: Environmental > Aquatic >...
CCCGCCGCTCTCGATGCCGAGCACCGGCAGCTGCCACTCGGGGCGGATGCCGAGCTCGTCGCTCACCGTCCAGAGCGCGTCGCCGAAAGCGGGCCAGTCGAGCATCGGGTGCCTTACCCCTCACTGCCGGAAAAAATTTCCCGTCGACGGGTCGCCAATCGCCCCACTGCTGTCGATGTTGGCCGCCGTGATGGCCACGGGTGCCCCCCACGCGTGGCTCGCCACCCCCCATGGATAGGAACTCGCTTCGCCTTCGACCGTCAGCCCCCCGGTGATAAGCAGGCGCCCGGTGCACCCCGAACGCTCGCATTGGAACGTGCACCCATCGTGCAGATCCAGGCCCGCCGGCCCGTAAAGCTCCGCATCGGCGTAGTAGACCCCCGCGCTATCGTAGGTGCCGAGCATGATCGCGCCGTTCTGGCACGCGTCGGTGTCCGGGCCGCTGCCGAGGTACGCCCGACCGATCGTGACGCCCCCTTGCATGTGAAACGCTTCGCCCCCACCCCCCGCAAGGATGACGTCGGCGTCGAGCACCAGCGAATCGTTGCTCGCGCCTTGCGTGTTGCCGATCGTCGTAAACGTGCTGTCGATAGCGCCTCCCCACACAATGAAGCTCGGCGCCTGAAAGCTACTCACCGAGTCGAAAAAATCATTTCCTGCCACCATGCTCGGCCATGCACCCGTCACGCCGCGCACCTCCGAGGAAAACCGATCTTCGTACCAGTAGGCGCCGATCGAGGTCGTAAGGGTGTTCGCGCACCAAAGGTTGTCGACTTGCGGCGGCCCGAACGAGTCCGCCCAGGGCTGCGCGACGTACGCGCAATCGGCCTGCGTCTCGTCGTAGAGCACGAGGCTGTCGCCGCTCGCGATCGTCGCATAGGTGGGGGCGTTGAAGCCCACCCCCGGGTTTCGCGTGAATGGGGGCGTAATCGTGGCCGTGGCGCTGCCCAAGTCTTTTTCGATCCAAAACCAGGCGGTTGGGGTGGCTGTCGTGTCTTGCACGAAGCGGCCCACGTGCTGCGTCCAGAAGGCTCCTGTTTGCCCTGCGGCGGTGATTGTGCCCCGTGTGCCCGGGGTCGAGGTGCGATTGAGCGGTACGTAGACACCAATCGTCGCCGTCGCTCGCTCGATGGGCGTGCCCTGGTAGAGCAGGCTCCCCGTGCTCCGGGTCGCCACCGTCGCGAGCATCGGATCGACAAACGGCGGCGAAAAGCTCGTCAAGAGGGTGATGACGACGGGCACCGTCAAAAGCGGACTGGTGGTGCCCCATCGATCGTAAATGACTTCCAGGTGGCAGAGCGGCGCGGCGGCGCTCGTTCCCGCATTGAAGTCACTGCATGCGCCCGTGGGCGAGACGTACCAAAAAGGCACGAGCAGCGAAGGCGCGCCGGTCGCGCCCAGGCGCACGAGCGTGCCCAACACAAGCCCCCCCGCCCAGGCGCCCAGGGTCGCGAGCAGGGTGCGCAGGATCGTCCTCATGTATCCTTCACCCATTGCTTTTGCGGCGCAAAGTAGCGCCACGCGGCTATGCCCGCGGACTCCGCAAAGCTCGTCGCGGCCACAAAGAGCGGGTTCGGTGGGCCCAACCACGAGACATCTTGGATCGTCACGCCCGCACCCTGCGCCGCGACGTGCGCCACGCCCCCGGGGCCACCGTTCGCGCCGGAGTTGTCGCCGATGGCTACGCGCATGTTGTCGACGGGATCGGCAGGAGTCACGAACTCGACGTCTCCGGCCGTCGTGTCAAAGAGCGTGAACGATCCGGATGCGAGCGTGACCAGTCCGCTCGCGTGCGTGACGACTTCAGGCGCATTGACCCTGCTGGCTAGACCCGTCGGTCCCGTCGGCCCGGTCGATCCGATTCCGAAGGCACGCTCTGGGTATGTCTCGCGCGCGTACCTGCGGTGACCGATGATCGACGGCATAGGGAGGCTTCCTTAATTCGTCACATTCATGATCGGGCATTTTTTCTCAGTCAAAGGCTTTCCCGGCTGGCAGAATGCGCCACCGTGCCCTCATGACAGGTTTGCCGTGGGCGTCGATCTTGGGCGAGGGGTGGTCCTTATTGTACTGGACCATGGCCTTTTCAGCCTCGACCTCATCCGCATAACTGCCGATCTTTTTCTTTTCGCGATACAGGTCCACGGTCATGACTTTCTTCTTTCCGTTTTTCCGGTCTCATTCGTGCGGGCATTCGGGCTATGTTTGCGTGCCGTTGGTCAGCGCGCACACACCCGGCACGTACGCGAACCCACCAAAGCCCGTGGCCAAGCCGCTCGCCGCGTCCATCGCCGCGGCACTCGTCGCGCGGTTGAAGACGGTGGTATTGCCCGCGCTGGTCACGTTGCCGTAAGCCGTCCGGACGCCGTTGAAGATGATCCCGTTCGCGAGAGGCATGTTGGCCACCGCGCCGCCGGCGCCCGCGGGATAGGTGACGGTCGACCTCGGGCCGACGTTCAAGGTGCCTCGCCCGTAGAGGGGTGCTGTAATGCTGACAAGGCCGCCCGTGACGATCTGGGTCGCGGCCTGGTCGACGAAAATCGCCCCGATCCCCGCAGTTGAGCCGAAGATACTCGTCGAGGTGCCCACGATCGTGTCGTCGGTAATCAGGCAGCTATTGAGCGAGCCGCCTTGAAGGATCCCGCCCTGGATCTCGATCCCGAAGGTGCTCGCGGTATTCGAGACGCCGAACTGTTGCGCGTTGACGTTCGAAAAGTACGTCAGGCCAAAGCCGTTTCGGCCGCCGTGGATCGAGTAGACGCGTTGCAGGTTGCACTCGACAATCGCCGGGCCCGCGCTCGCGTCGATGTCCAGCGGGTCCCCCGGGCCCGCGAGGTCGAGCAGCGTCAAGTTATAATAGATGTGCCCCGGCGCAGCGTCCGAGTCCACGATGCCACCCATCTTGACGGCCTGGATCCCCGTCTGCACATACCCAAGGATGGCGTCTCCGTTGGCCCACGTGTCGACCTCGCTCGGCCCGGGCGTGCCCGACCCCGCGTAGGGCGAGAGCGGCTGGGAGATTTGCCAGTTGCCGGCCCCTAGATTGCGCTGGGCATAGGCACGCGAGTTACCGCGCGTCGTGTTGACGAGGAGCAGGTTCGCGGCCATCGCGCCCGTGGCCGTCGTAAATGTCGACTCCAGGCACGTATTGCCCGAGTGGCTTTTTGCCGTGACGGCCAGGAGCGTGCCCGTAAAGGACGTCGCGGGCAGGGCCGCAGTTTCGATGAACGTACCGCCGTTGATGCACTTCGGCTCGAAGAGGGACGGATCCGCCGAGGTCGTATCGGTCGATAGGTAATGCACCGTAACGGTCACGCCATCATTCACCCAATTCCATCCGCCGCACCGGCGGGCGATCTCGGCCTTGGTCCGCAAGGCCGTGCCCGCGGTCAAGCCGGTGTTCTCGTCGCTGCTCGTGCCCTCGGCGTTCTGCGCGTCGACGAACCAGGTTGTCTGCGCGGTCGCTTGCGGAACGATAAGCGATTGACTTCTCTGCCACTGCCGTCCATCGCTCGCCGTCGCCACGGTGATGCCGTCGACGGTGAGGGTCGTGGGCGTCAGAGCCCAGACCGCGCCGATATCCTGCACGATCGCGGTCTGATCGTTCTGCAGGCCCGTCGCGGGCAGCGCCTCGAGCGCAGCGACTGTCGGCACGACGAGGTCCGGTCCTATCGGCCCCGTCGGCCCCGTGACCGTGCTGGCCGGTCCCGTCGGTCCGGTGGGTCCCGTGGGCCCGGTCGGGCCCGTCGGCCCGATCGGTCCAGTGGGTCCCGTGGGCCCGGAGGCCCCCGTGGGGCCGGCGACCGTGCTGACTGGACCCGTGGGGCCCGTGGGACCGAAGGTTCCCGTCCCTCCCGTCGGCCCCGTGGGCCCGGAGGGCCCCGTCGGTCCCCCGGGCGGACCCGTCGGACCCGTCGGTCCGATCGCCCCAGAGTGCACGGCCCGCGGGTATGTCTCTCGAGCGTACCTGCGATGACCGATGATCGAGGGCATGGTCTCTCAAATCTCAGGTCTGAGGGTCGCCGAGCAGCTTCAGCAGGACCGCGTCCGTCAGCAGCGCCAGAACGCTCACCCCGCATCCGACGACGAGCGCGTCGAGGGCGCGTCCGTGGCCCACTTGGGCAAGCCCGCTCGCGCCCGCCGCTCCACCGACCCAGAACCCCGCGCACTGGGCGCACCCCAAGAGGGCCGGCCAGAGCGAACGGACCGGGGCGAGGATGGCCCCGCGAACCAGGAGGAGCGTGGCCCCGACGAGCGCGACGAAGACCACGGGGGGGGCGCGCTCTACTGCCCGCCGCCCAAGAGCTCGGCGAGCCGGCGGGCCTGCTCCGGTCGGAGCCGGATGGTGCCGACCGAACCGCCCTCGGCATCGTCGTCCGAGAGCTCGGCCGAGCCGTCGTCGAACTGCCGCACCGTCGGGCACTTCTTGTAGCCGCAGCACATCGTCTCTTGCCGGACCACCCGGGGGCCGTTCGCACCCCCGGCCGTCGGCCGCCCTGTTTTGTCCATGAGCTCTCTCTCCTTGTGCGTGCGCTTTGCGGCGCGCCTGCTCGCCGACGCGGTTTCCGCTCAGCCCGTCGCGGCGGGGACTTCGCGGACGGACAGCGTCGAGTCGTTGGTGTTGAGCGTGAGCGCGCTGAGTACGCTCACCGTCACCACCAGGCTGATGTCGTACGTCGCGCCGACCGCCTGCCCGACGAGCGCCTGGACGGGGACCGTGGCGAACGCGCCGGCACCGACGGTCACCTCCGTGGCCGGGGTCGCCACCGTGATGCCGCCCACGGCGACTTGGATCTGGACGTTGACGGGGACCTCCCCCCCGTTTTCCATCTCGACCACGCCCGTGATCAGCAAGAGCCCGGTTTGCTTTGGCGTGATGGGGACGCTCGTACCCGGCGTCGCCCCGCTCTCGATGCTGGCCCAGCCGACATTGACGGGGCTCGCGGTGATCTCCTGGGGGGCCGCCGGCCCCTGCGCGAAGTTGCGCGCGAAGAGCAGGGTGCTGTTTCCCTGCGACGAGGGGTAGGTGTGTGCGGCGTGTTTGCGCCCGATCCGGAATCCCATGGACTTATCTCCTCCTCTTGATGCGCGACCGCCTTCGGGCCGGAGCGCGCCGGTGCGTTGCGTGGACGGGGGGGTGGCGGTAAGCGGGCGTCCGGCGGACCGGTGCGGTGACGAGTACCGGCCGGCTGCCGGTTGCCACGAGGGCCACGATCCCGGCGAGCCCGAGGGCACCGAGCACTGCGGCCACCGCAATCCCCGACGCGGCAGTCGGGGGACGGACGCTGGGGACCATGGACGCCTGCGCGACCGAAGGCGCGCCAGGCGGCGCCGCTCCCGGACTCGGGGCGCCCCCTCGCCGACCCCCTCCACCTCCGCGGTGCGTCGTGGGCACGGGGGGCGGCCCGCCGCAGTTGCTCTGGCCGGCGGCCGACCACCAGGAGGGGCGCGGCGAGCAGGGGCCGGGAGCGTTCGGCATGACCGCCTGCGCGGCCTGCGCGGTCGACTTGCCCCACTTGCCGTCGATCCCGATGCCCAGGGCCGCCTGCGCGGCGCACACCGCGGCGACGTTCCCCTGGTCGCACGGGTCGAGCGACATCATCGCGAGCACGTCGGGCGGGGGCGGCGGGGGCAGCGAGAACGTGGGGGCTGTCGGCAGCGGCGCCGGGACCACCGGCGGCAGGACCGTCGGCGCCGAGGGCGCCGCCGGGGATGGAGCCGCCGGGGGCGGAGGCGGCGGAGGAGCCTCCGGCGCGGGCGGGGGCACCAAGGAGGGCGGGGGCGGTGGGAGAGGACCGGCCGCAGGGGGCGGTCCGCCGCAGTTGGTCTGGCCCGCAGGGGCCCACCAGGCCGGGCGCGGCGAACAAGCGGGCGGAGCGGCGTGGACCACCGCCCGCGCGGCGTGCGCAGTCCCCGCACCCCACTTGCCATCGACCCCGATTCCCAGGGCCGCCTGAACCGCGCAGACCAGCGGAGCGTTGTTCGGATCGCACGGACTGCCGGCCGCGATCAGGGCGTTGACCGCATCGCTCGCGGCGTCCCCCACCCCGTGCGCGACACCGTACGGGTTGCCGCCGTACTCGTAGCCGCGCCGCCCCCACTCGAGCCTCCGCAGCTGCTCCTGGTGGCGGAGCAGCTGCTGCTCGGGGTCCAAGTCGCCCACGCCGGCGGTGTCCGCGCCGCCGCGCAGACCGTACCGGCGATCCCAGTGGCGTTGTGGCCATGGTTGCGGCTGCGGCGCCCACGCGGGCTGCCACGCGGGTGCCACCCCAAGCTGCGGCTGGACCCATGGCTGCGGCTGGACCCACGCGGGCTGCACTTGCGGAACCGGCGCAGGGGGCCATGCGGGCAGCGGAGCGACCGCCGCAGGGGGCGGCCAAGCGATCGGCACGCGGAGCCGTTCCCCGGGCACGAGCGCGTTCCAGGTGCGCACGCCCCGAACGAACACCACGGGCTTGTACGGGTTGGCGGCGATCAGCTGTTCGTGCGAGATGCCGAACCGACGCGCGATCGTATGGGGGCTGTCGCCGTACTGGACCGTGTAGTGGCGCATCCTATCGTCTCCCTTTCTTACGGCGCACGACCGCGAGTGCGACCCCGCCCACAGCCGCTGCCGCGACCGCTCCGACTGCCACCTTGGCCGGCGTGCTCAGACCCTTCCAATGACGAACGAGACCCGCGCCGTGGGCGTGCGCGAGCGGCGCCGGGGCGGAGCAGAACTGCCCACCCGGGTCCGGGAACCGGTGGGGGAAGTCGGCCGAGTGCAGGACCGTGATCGTCTCGAGCGCGCAGAGCGTGTCCTCGTCCAGCGTGCCGTCGGTCCGCAGCGGCTTGCCCGGCTTGCCGGCCCCGGTGAGATTCGCGTTCCACCACGTTTGAAAGCAGCCGAGCGCCGCCGGCAGGTGCACGGTGGGGTCCGCCCACGTGGGGCACGAGCTGCCCGACGACCCCAGGATCCGTTCGTTCAGGGTGGTCAGGGTGTGCTGGACCCACGCTAGCTGGTCGGGCGACAGGTGCGGACCCACGTCCGGGTCGCCCGGGCCGTGCAGACGACCCGTGGCCGCGTGGGTCAGCGCCGTCGACGCGGAGTGGCCGGCTGCGGCAGCCGCCGCGGGGTGGCTCGCGACCGGGACGTGAGCCGCCGACGTCAACGCAGACTGACTCGTCGCCGCCGACGTCAACGCAGGCTGGCTCGCCGCCGTCGTCGTCAACGCAGGACGGCCCGCCGCCGCAGCCGCTGCGTGAGGGCTCGCGACCGGGACGTGGGCCGCTGTCGACGCAGCCGCAGCCGCGGGAACGCGAGCCGCGGCCGGGGGCGCGCCGCTCGCAGCGGCGTGCCTCGCGGCAGCCGTTAGCGAGGGGTGGACCGCGAGCGAGGAGTGGACCGCGTGAGCCGCGAAGGACGGGTGCACAGCAGTCCGGCCGCCGAACACGGCGTGCGCGGGATGCGCGGTTGGCAGAGCGTGCGCACCGTACCCGCGCGCGAAGTAGGAAGGATGCTGCGGGGAAGGAACGGGATGCACCGGCTGCCAGCTCGGCCGGAAGCCGGGGTGCGGCCGGGAGTAAAGAGAGGGGGACAGCGCAGGAGCGAACCCGGGCTGCGGATAGACCCCCGGCGGCGCCGCAGGCTGCGCGCCGAAGCGCCGCGCCCATTCCCAGCGACGCCGCCGTTCCCACTCCCCACGGCGCCGGTCCCAACCAGCGCGGTGCCAGTCGGGCGGCTGGGTCGCGGTGGCTACCGGGGGCGCGTAGGCAGGACTGACCCCTGGCGGCGGGTACGCCGCGCTAGCCGGCGGGGCCGCATAGGGCGCTTGGCCCTGCGCCTGCGCGAGGGCCGCGAACGCCGCGTTCCACGCGCTCAGGTCCGCGGGGGTGCCCACCGCCTGCATCGTGCCCTGCTGCAGATTGCCCGCGAGCTGGGCAAACGGCACCACCGTGGTCGGGTCGCCGAACGCCGAGCTGAACGCTGCGGCGCCGCTGTCGGGGTCCACCGCCACGGTGTACCCGCTTGCGGTCGCGCACTGCCCCGGCGCGGGCAGACCGAGTGCGGCCAACGCGGGAGCGGCGCCCGGATCGAGGCCCAGCGAGAACCCCCAGGACGGTGAACCTCCCAGAGCGATCGACTCACCGAGTCCGGAGTTCGTCAGGCGATTGCCGAGGCAAAGCGAGTGCCGAGTCCACATGGGGGTAGGTCCTTCGCAGTCGACGCACGCGGGTTTCTGGGGCAGACGCGTACGCGCCCAGCAGCATGCCAGACGGCGCATCCCCTCGTCGGTCGGTCCCTGGATCGGGACGTCCGTGACGAAGTCGGGGTGGCCGTACGCCTGTGCGGGGGTCACGGTATGCCCTCGCCGATGTTCTGGTCGAAGACGAGCGACCCCGCGACGGTGCCGTACTGCGCGTAGGCCGAATACGCAATCACGAACTGGTCCTCGGCACTGAGCGCAGAGAACTGCGCAGCCGTGGCGCTCTCCGAGAACGAGGGGTTCTTCGCGGGGTCGTTTTGCCGGACGCTTGCGAAGAGCGCGACGTCGCACGGCGGGTTGATCGGGATGTCGATCGCGCGCTGGGTGTACCGATCGCGCCAGCGATAGCGAAGCTCGTGCAGGGTGCCGAGGCTTGACGTCATCGGCGTTCCCCACGGCCGGCCGCCGTTCGGCGGCACGTACGGCCCGAGCGTCTGGTAGAGCAGCGCCGGGCTCGCGCTATCCATGTAGACGAGGCCGTCGGCGTTCGCGGGATTGCGCTGGTCACGCTGGCTGCTCCGGCCCACGATCATCACGTGCCAGGAGATGTCGCCGTCGAGCGGATGCCAGAGCGGCTGCTCGATCTCCTTGCGGAACGTGACGGTGCTGCCCGCAGGCGGCCCCGAGTCCGAGAGCGGGCCCGAGCCGGCGGGAATCCGCGCGACGAGCTCGGCGTACTGTCGCATCCCGACCAGGCGCACCCCGCGGTTGTCCGCGCTCTGCTCGCCCGCGTTGAAGCTCGCCCGCGCGAGCATGAGGAGGTAGCGGGCACCGTCGATCGCGGCGCTCGGCGTGGCGGGGACGACCAGGCCCGTGTACGCCGTCGTGTCGTACGGGTCGCTGCCGATGAACCCAAACTCCGCGTTCGGGCCGGCCGACACGACCTCGCTGCGACCGTCGAAGAGCGCGGTGCGCATCCCCTGCGCGACCCCACCGGGGTAGCGCTGCAGGCGGATCACGCGGGCTGTGCGTTCTCCCATGGGATCACTCGCAGTCGGGCGCGAGCAGGATCTTGAGGTCCGGCGACTCGATGCCCAGCTTGCATAGCCGCCTGCGGGCCTCCTCGTCGCTCATGTCGTCCATGACCTTGTCCAGAAACTGGAAGCCCGTAAACGTGAGGTTCACGGTGAACGGAACGCTCGTCGGCGTCTGCGTGAGGACGGCCGAGACCTTGACGTTGCTCTGCTTGTAGAGCGGCCAGCCCTCCGGCCACGTCGCCGCGAACACGTCGAAGAAGTTGCCGAGGTCGGTGAACGTGTCGGAGTTATTGACCAGGTACTTCGGCCCCCCGAAGACGGCCATATTGAGGCCGACCCCCACGAGCCCCGACTGTTTCAACTGGTTGAAGTACAGGCTCTGGAAGGGCGAGCCGGGAAAGCTGTTCGGCTGAAACAAGCCGAAGGTCACTCGCGAGATGACCGTGTCCTGCGAGAGGTTGTTCTGAAACGACGCGACGACCGGCGGCGCGTTGACGGTACTCGCCGAGAACACGATCGGGATGTCGTCGAGGAACGGCACCCGAGGCACGCCCAGGACGTACGCCAGCGCCACGCGCGGGGCGTAGAGCGCCAGGTTCCGGATGTCGGTGTCCTTGGGCTGCATGGGGCGCTAAGCGGTCTCCTCGACACGGCAGAGTCAGAGAGTGGGGGCGGAGTCCCGCTGCGCGCGCGCCCCTAGCGAGCCTCGAGAGAGGTGGTTCGCTCCGGCGGGGTGCGCGCGCTTCGGGTCCGCGCTGAGCGGGCGGCTTAGGACTGCTTTCCCGCCGACATGATCTGCGGCAGGTTGGACTGGCAGTACGCCTTCCACCCGCCGGGCATCTCCCACCCCTTGATCTTGATGCCGATCTTCAGGATGCCGCCCTTGAAGATTTCGCGGGTGACGTTGACGCTCTGCGACACGAGCACGGGGACCGCGTCGAGCGTCTGCTCCAGCATGGTGTTGACGCCGCCGGCCACGATCGCGCCGCCGGTCGGGGTGCCGGGCGTCGCCGGCGCCGGGTCGATCTCCGTGAAGCTCGAGAGGTTCGTGTCTGGCTGGACGTTGGTGCCGAGCGGGTCGTTGGTGATGGTGAGCGCCGAGAGCATCTGCGCCTGGTGCACCGCGTCCTGCACCACGAACTGCATGCCGATGGGGATGCCGCGCTCGAGAAAGCACGGGCTCTCGACCGGTCGGTACATCTGGCCCTTGCACCCGTAGCCCTGCCAACGCAGGCCGCCCCAGGTGACCGGAGCGAGGTCGAAATCGCGCGTCGGGTGAAAGACGCCGACGTTGTTGGTCGCGCTCAGGTTGTTGACGCTGCCCACCCGCCGGAAGTTGACCGGCAGAAAGATCGAGCCGGAGCCCTTCGAGCGGTAGAGCGCGTTGGTCGCCGCAACGAACTCGATGATGGGGATCTCGCTGGTGCCGCTCGCCTGAGCGTCCGCGAACGAGCCGAAGTAGCTGACGTCGGCCGCGAGCTCGTTCAAGACGAGTTCGCGCTGCGAGGTCCTCCACTGGAACTGGTAGGCGTTGATGAAGTTCCAGCCCGCGCGCCAGACGTCGGCGCCGAACTCGAAGTTGGCGGGCGAGAAGTTGTCCCCGTCCGTGTCGACCGAGTCGCTCATGGCGCTATTGACCAGGTCGTTCGCCGTGAACACGTCCGGCGAGGGCGGCGGAGCTACCACGCTGCTCGGGGCCGCCCACGCGTTGCCGATCGTCGCGAACGAGAGCGGCTCGTGAAAGACGTGCACGCCGACGCCCTGCGCGAGGATGTCGGTCTGCAAGATGCCGTTGATGAGGAACGTGCTGTCGATGCTGGCGACCCCCGGTACGCTGGACGAACCGGAAAGCAGGTTCACCGTGTCGCCGAACGTCGCGGTGGCCTCCTCGGTCGTCAGCGGCAGCGGGATGGTCCAGACGACCTCCTCGACGACGGGGACATTGCCGAACGAGCAGCGCAAGCACTTCTCCGCGGCTCCAGGGGTACCCGGCGCTTCGCCGAGCCCGAACTGGATCCGCCGCACCTTGTCGCGCTCGAACCTCGTCATCGGTCTTCCGAGAATGCTCATCTTTCCTGCCATGGTCCGTCTCCTCTGCCCCGCCGTTTCTGTCGGTCTGCCGCGGGGTGTAGTGGGTCAAAAAACTCTCTCGTATCGACTCGTCTCTGCGGGGGGTGGTTGGGGGAAGTGGCGGGTCACGCCACCTTGTAAAGGGGCTCTTCATCGGCATCGCCGATGAACCCGAGGAACGGGTTGTTCTCGCCGATGCACCCGTCGCAGCTCTCATGCGGGGGAGCGTGAGGGCCGGGAGCGCGATTCGGCGACGGGGGGCCCGGCGGTCGGCCCTGGGGCGGGCCGGGCATGCGCGAACCTGGGTGTCCCGACACGCCCGGCGGGGCCACGGGGGGCGCGCCGTTCGGGCCGGGTCCGCCCGAGGGGGGCGGAGGCGGAGGTGCCATCGAGGCGTCAGGTCCAGCAGGGGGCGGCATCAGGACCGGGGGCACCAACGAAGCGTCCGGACCGGGTGGCCCCGGCGGGGGGGCTGCGCCCGGGGGGGGCACCAGCGAGAGGTCGGGCGACGGGGTCAGCCCGGCCGGGGGCGCGGCAGCGGCCTCACCGTGGCGATGGATCGGCAGGTAGAGGCCGTGCAGGACTACCAGCCGGTGATGGATGTGCGGCACGATCTGCTGCAGGACCGCGAGCGGGACGTGAGGCAGGGCGCGTTGCAGCGCCCCGATGATGTCGTGCGGGTGACGCGCGGCGTGCAGAGCCGCTCCCTGCGCGACGGGCGGGGGCATGCCCGGCAAGGCGGTCGCGATGGCGTTCGTGGCGTCCACCAGGGCGCTGCTCACGGTCGCGTCACCGATGCCGAACGGCACGCCGTACTGCTGTTCCCACAAGCGCCGGCGCTCTCGCTCGAGGCGGTGCCACTCGTCGCCGACTCCCAAGGGGAAGCCGCCCTGCTGCAGCTCCCACTGACGCCGACGCTCCCATTCGCGCCGGTGCCAATCTTGGCGCATGTCAGGGCGCTGCCAGTAGGCTTGACGCCAGTCACCGACTCCAGGCTCCCCCGGCGTGGACGGGGAATTGGTCCCGGCGACTCCGTACCAGACTTCCTGCACGGACGCGAAGCGCGGTTGACCGGGCCAGAGACCCGCGTAGTACCCGCCGGCCCCGAGGGGGTGACCGGGGTGACCGGGGTGACCGGGGTGACCGTGATGGGGATGACCCTCTGGAGCCTCAGGACCGGGAGGGGCTCCGGGGGGAGGACCCATGTCAGGGCCAGGACCGGGGCCGGGACCAGGACCCCCGTGGGGGGCCTCGTCGCAGAGGCCCGACTGGCAGCGCAGGGCTTGCGCAACGTCCATGTACGGCGAACTGCCGCCGAGCGCGAACGGTCCAACGTCGCCGCCGCCGGGTGCGCCGACGCCGGCTGTCGCCGGGCCCGATAGCGCCCCGAACGTGACGCCGGCAGCGTGCGTCTGGTCGGCGCGCTGGTTGGCCGAGGCGACCACCTCGGCCGGGTAGAGGCGCGCGATGGTGCTGTGCTGCAGCGCCGCCGTGCTGGTGTCTTTGGGACCGAGCCACGCGCCCATCACGACGTTGTTCCAGAACGTCTTGAAGAGCGAGACCCCCGCGCCGACCGCCGCTCCTTCGAGCGAGTGCCGCAGGAACGGATGCGTCGTGAAGAAGCTCGCGACCGCCGGCAGCGCCGTCATGCCGACGCCTACCGCGATGCGGGCGAGGCCGGGGCTCTGCGCGACGTTCAGCGTGTTCGCGAGAGTGCCGGCGCCGTCGCTCGAGAACTTGTGCGCCGCCGGCGCGGTGCCCGCGGGGTTATAGGTCGCCATCCATCGATCGACCCCGTCGGCCAGGGCGAAGCCGACGCCGCCGAAGAGCAGGGTCGCCGCGAACTCCGCCCCGTACATGGCGCGGCTGCCGGCGCGCGGCTCGTAGAGGCCGATCGTTTTCTTCGAGCGACGACGCCTCGCCTCACTCACTTCGTGCGGGCGGACGCGGGACTTGCGCCGCCGCCACCCCTTGCGGGCCGCCTGCGCGTGGCCGCGAGAGTCGCCGTGCCACGCCTCCCTCGCGCCGACCGCTGGCGAGCGGCGACGACGACGACGACGCGTTTCCATCATGTAGCTCGCTCCCGCCGAACGCTTTCGCTTGCTCTTCACGCGCTTCGCCTCCCGCACGGGGTGCCGCCGAGAGCGCCGAGCCGCCTCGCTGCGGTGGCGGTACTTGGCACGCCGCTTTGCCCACCCCTTCTTGGCGGCCTTGCGGCGCTTGGCCAACGACGAAGGGGCCTGGACTGTCTTGCCGGCCTTGCGGGTGCTGCGACGACGACGACGACGTTCGGAAGCGTGTTCAGTGGCCATGCTCTCTTCCCTTGCGACGACGGCGCGGATGCCGCGGCCGAGTGTGATGGTCCGTTTGACCGTGGTGTTTGCGGGATCGAACTGCCGGAGGTGGACGTACTGGTCGGTGACGTCGACGTCCCCGCTCCGGTAGCCGTGCGACTGCGCCCACTGCTTCGCGCGAGCAGCCGTCCATCCCTCGTCGCGCCGGAACAGGAGCGACTGGACGGCCATGGATGGGCGCCTGCGCTCCGCCCCGGAGCGCGCGGGCCGTGCGCTCGCTGCACGGCGACCCGGCTCGAGTGCACGGAGTTCAGCGAGTCGTTCCTCATAGATGCTGCTCATGCGTGCTCGGCGCGCAATGAAGAGACTTTCAATGCAAACTAAGCGCGTCAAACACGCCTTTCGGCCTCTCTTCGAGAACGCGGCTCGGGCATGCTCCGATAACTGCCTGGCCACGCGGAGGAAACCATCACGGATTCCGGCATCTTGCGAGCCGTCGCGACGGTGGTTATCGCCCCGGTCACGCACCGGTCACAAAGCCATCGACTGTGTGACCGCGCACGCGGGATCGAGGTGCCCCATCGGACGCCTGATGGATGCCCAAATTCACGCATGCACGCGCGGTGCACACGAATGCACGCGATGCAGATGCAGCGATGCACGGACGATGCACGGATGTACGCGATGCACGATGCGCGATGCACAAGCGATACGTGCGACGCACGCGGTGATCGCGGTGATCGCGCACCGCGCCGCAGAGACTGCGCTGCCCCTACCGGATGCCGGGGAACGCGAGGCCCACGCGGTCGTCGACTGAGCCACCGTCCGCGCCGCCGCTCATCCCCACGAAGTCCCCCTCCCCGCGCTCCTTCGCTTCGGCCCCGGGTTCGAACCACCACTCGCGCGCGTGCGGCGCGACGCTGCCGACCGGCCGCTGCGTCGTGCCGTCCACCTTCACCCAGCCCCCAAGCTCGTCCTGGAACGCCGTGAAAACGTGCGTCGGAACGTCGAGCGGATCCTTGTGACTCGAACCGATGATCGAGGCGGGAATGCCGATGCACAAGAACGCAGCGGCGAGAGTGATGCTCGCGTCATCGCAGTTGCTGACCGTAACGTCGTGCTCGGGCAGGTAGACGTAGCCGTCCTCCGTCGTCACGTCGAAGCAGTCCGCCTCGCCGATGCTGCGATGGATCGAGACGATGCGCGTTGAACGAAGGTTTGGCTGCGGCAGATAGAGACCTGGACCCGCGTCGGCGACGCGTATACGCGCCATCGTCTTGGCAGGACCTTCACCGAGCGCCCAAACGTGGTGCTCCGGCGAGAGCGGGACCTTCTTGCCGTTCGACAAGACGATCTCATCGAGCTCTTTTTTGCCCGTCGACCACTGCCGCTCGACGCGAGTCCATTGATTGAGGCCCCAGATCCAGATCCCCTCGCGCACCTCGTCGATGGCGAGGGGAATCCCCTGTTCGAACGTAGGGGACGGTAGCAAGTCACGCGGCGCAACAAGCAGCTGCGAACCCTTCGGAAAGCAATCCGCCCCGATGATGCAGAGACCCCCTTCGTCCAAACACAAGGTTTGGTCGGGAGTCGCCATGAACTCGCCCATCACGGGGTCGTTCACGTAGGGGACCTTCTTGCGGAACGCATCCAGGATGGCCGCCACCTTCTGCCGGCGGCCGCCGTTCGACACGCCGTACGCCGCGAGCTGCTGGGTGACCCACGCGCGCAGGCGCGGGGACATGCGTGCCTTCCATGCACGCTCCGCGACCTCCATGAGCGACAGGCGAGCTCCGAGCTTGCCGGATGGGTGCGGCCGAGTGTCCGTCTGCACGCCAACGACCGGTTTGTCCTCGATCATCGTCGGTAGCCCTCTCGAAGATAGATCGGCTCATTGCGCCGGTAAGCTCGCTCGATGCGTGCCCGCTCACGGGCCTGCGGCCCCGTGCGCGTGCGCACCAAATAGACCACCCCGGACAGCGCACCCGCGGCGAGCAGCCCGATACCCAGAACTGCACCGGCGCTGAGCCCACCGGCCGGCTGCTCCTCCATCGGTTCCGCGGCCGGCGCCCAAGCGGGCGGCGGAGCGCTGTGCCGACCGCCACCCTGCGGCCGAGCCCCGCTTCTCGAGGGAGCAGGGGTTGGCGCGCTCGCGTAGAGAGCTTCGAGCGCGAGCCGCGCGTTGCCGAGCGCGGTCGAGAGCGCATTCTGGATGTCGAGCCGCGCACGCGTCGCGCTGGCCGTGTCCCCGCTCGCGAGCGCGGCGGCGAGCTCGGTGTTGCGCTGCCAGGCCCATCGCGTCCCGTCCTGCACGTCCTTCGCGCGGGCGGCCGCAGTCGGGTTCGAGCTGCCGTACGCCTCGCGGACCGCCTGGTTGATGACGGTCCCCGCATCGCCGACCTGCGCGCTGAACTCGGTGTCGGTCAGGCCGGCCATCGCCGACACCCCCGCGTTCGCGGCGTCGAGGGCCTGGAAGTCACCAAGTACACCCGCGGCGGCGTCGCCGAGCGTACTCGGCGTAACGCCGTCGGCGGAGGGCAGTGCCCGGAAGTACGCGGGCGGCAGCCGGTCGAACTCGGCTGAGAACCACTTGTCCGGCAGCCAGAGCCGCTCGCCCGCGTGCAACGAGCGGAACGTCAGGAAGCCGTTGGGCAGCCGGACGCTCTCCTTGTGCGGATTGGCGACAACGAGGTCACGCGCGCACTTGGGGCAGCCCGCCATGTTCTCTCGCGCGGCGATCCGCGCGGGAGTGTCTCCGGGCTGGACGACGTACACGCGCACGGTGTTCCCAGCCTACGCTGAGAAGACGCAGACCGTCCAGAAGCGTCGAGAGCGGCCATTTGTGCAGAGAAAACTACGGCCTACCGCGACCCGATCATCACGATGCCCCTTTCGGTTTCATGGCTTCGAGCGCACACACCAGCAATGCAGGAAAGAGCGCCGTGGGAGTCGGCTCGGTCCAGTCGAACGCGAACGAGTAGCCCGGCGCCATCGCATCTTCGGGCGCGCCGACTCGCACCCGAAAAGAAGCCCCGTGCTGTTCGATGCCCACCTCCACGTCGGGCGCTCCCCACGACCGCTTGACCGTGTTCCAGCGCACGCGCCCCTTCAGACGCGTCACGCCGTTCGACGCGTGGCGCGAATCCACTTCGCAGACGATCGCGTCGTTCGGCGCATCGAATGCGGCTGCCGCTTCGCGGACGATGCGATGGAGAAGAACGACCGTCAGACAAGCGAAGCCACCGGTCTTCGCAACGCTTTCCAGATCGCTCATCGCCCACGTTTTTGCGCTCATAGGTCTCTGGTTCCCGCGTGGACTATCGCCTCGCGCTCCTTCGTACGCTCCGATCCGCTTGACCTCGCCGCTTCGTCCAGCTTCTTCGCCATCCGTCCGGCCATCGATTCGACCCATCGCCAGTCGCCCAACGGATGCGCCGTGCGCCCCGCGACCGGAAACCATTGCCAGAGCGCCCCGCAGTCGAGACACCATCGCCGGAAGTGCCCGATCTGGTCGTTCACGTTCGCGTGCGTGCACGTCGCGAGCAATTCGACGATCGCCGTATCGGTCGGCCTCTCTCGACTCGCCTTCTCGCAGACGGGAAGCGAGTGCGCTTCATCGGTCATGACAGCGCGCCTCGCGCATCGAACGTTTGACCGCCGCGATCGGGAGTCGCGGGAGGGGGCGGATGCGCGCCATCGCTCACGGCTTCGCCTCGTCTTCCGTCCAGCCGCAGAGCGGGCACACGCGGCGCGAGTCCGTCTGCGATCGGACGAGCCAATGCGGGTGCGCGGCCTTGTAGGCTTCGCGAAGCATTTTCTGCGCTGTCTCGGGATTCTTGAGCGATCGCACGTAGAGGATCGTGAGCCCGCTGACTCCGGCCAGCGTTCCGAGCGCGAGACCGATGAGCAGGCAAGCGAAGGCAGCGGCCATCAGGAACTCTTCACCGCCGCTGCGGCTGGTAGACCTGCTGGCCCGTGACCCGGATCCCCTCCGCCTCGATGGCGGCGCGCACGAGCGGATTCTGCAGGAGCTCGTGGAGCTTCGCCGCCCAGTCGACCGCCTGGCGGTCGTCACGCGCGTCCACGTCTACGTGCACGAGAATGCGGTAGATCACGGGGGTTACCTTTCTCCCGGCAAGACAGGGGGTCCCCACGTCCGCTTCGCGGGCCGAACTGGCGCTACAGGCTGCGCAGACTGCGCGACCGGCATGGGCGGCGCGGTCCCCCCAAGGGGCGGCGGTATCTGCGAGGGGGGAGCGGGCAGCCCGGTCTGTGCCGCCGTGCGGGGCAATCGCGGTGGCGGTTCTCCGACGGGGACCGCGACGAAGCCCGGCGGAGGCCGATAGCCGGGACCCACCTCGACATAGCCGGGCGGCAGCACCGTCCGGGGCGGGGCCTCGCGGCTGCGCGAAATCTCCATCTGATCACCGGCCCACTTGAGGATCCGGTCCACGTTCGCCCAACCCGTCTCCCAGGCCCGAAGCGACCCGTCCTTCTTGTTGACCACGATTTTCGCTGCCCCCGTGTCGATGACGCGCACGGGGCTGTCGTCCTCGAGCGGAGCGCGCGTATCTTCCTGTCCGGGAAACATCGTCGTGAAATCGCGCGCAGCCGTCGCCGCCGTGCGCAAGAGCGTGATGCTGTCGCGAAACTGCTCGACGGCCGTCTTCTCCGGTGCCGGGACGTGGATTGGCGAATAAGGGGGGCGCGGAAGCGGCTCGTCACCGCCTGGACCGCCGGCGTACGGGCCGCGGAACGGGCCGCGATACCCACTGCCTCCACTGGGGCCGCCGCCGAGTGCCTGCATCAGCCGGTCGACCGACACGTACCCGAACCCGGGGACCCACATGGTGCCGGCCGGCGGCTGCGCCGGCATCCCCATTCCCATCATGGCGGCGGCGAACTGCGGATTCATCGGCGCAGCGCCTCCGCGGGGGGCCGGCCTCGCGCCAGATGGCGACTGCAAGAGGTCCAGCATCTGGCGCAGCTGATCGATCTGCGCGGAAAAGTCCCCCGACGCGCCCTGGGGCGAGCCTGCAAGCGCCGGCGCCGCAGGGGACAGGGCGCCCGACTGGTACGCCTGCATCATGTCCATCAGCTGCCGGAAGCCGGTCAGCAGGGCGCCCACGTCCGGCGCCTGGGGAGCGGGCGGCGCCGATTGCGGCTGCGGCTGGAACGGTTGCGGATAACCGGGAGGCGCCTGGGGGCCGGGCGGGTAGCCGCCTCCGCCGTACGGGGGGTAGTTCATGGATTGTCCTTGGGCGGAGGCGTCGCGGGTATCGGGCATCGTGATCTGCCCCTTGCCCCGGTACTCCTTGCTGTTCGCGTCGAAGAAGTTGACCGCGTAGGCCGCCTCCTCGTGGCGGCCGTGCACCGCCTTGAGCGCCTCGTAAAGGTCTCGGCCGTTGCGCGGCGCGCTCGTGATCGTCTGCTGGACGGGCGACCCGCCGCTCACCCGCTTGACGCTGATGTACATCGTGTCGGGCGGATAGAGCCGCAAGATTGTGTCGTACTTGACCAGGATGTCATCGACGTTGACGTGGATGTCGCGCTGGCCAGTCCGCTTGCCGTGGACGATCCGCTTGAGCCGACGGTTCTCACGCACGCTCTCGGTGTCGACCGCCCCGGCCTGGCGCGCGGCCTTCTCGTCGACGGCGAGCTCGCCGCTCTCCGGATCCTTTTGGGCCCCAAGCTCGTCGGCGATCTCGGCCTCGTCCTGCTGCGCCGCGACGTGGTGCGGCGCGACCTCCGGCGATTGCGGTTCTCTGCGGCGACTGCGTGCCATCTCTCGAAGCCTGTTGAGCTCTCGAACCTTCACGTGAGCGCGGGACCGGCCTGCCCGTTCGCCGGGTCGCCGGGTTGGCCCCGCAGTTCGGGCTCGAGCTCGGGCTCCGGCTCGTCGTCGTCACTGCCAGCCTCAGCGAGCGTCAGTTCGTCGATGAAAATGTCGATCGGCATGGCCTCCTCGACGAACCGCACCCAGTGCATGGGCAGGAGGTTGCGCATGGCGCCCTGGCCGTCACTAGCCACCGAGTAGATCTCGACGCCGCCGCTGCGCACGACGAACATCCGCACGATATTCATTGAGGGGACGAACGGGTGCGGCTGACCGAGTACCCACGTCACCGGCTCCTCTTTGGAGAGGCCCCCCGGCATGGGCGAGGGGTCGGGGAAGAGGGCGTTCGAGATCACGCGCGTGACCAGCGGGTAGCCGGGGGGCGGCAAGGAAATGTTCGGCGGCTGCGTCATAACGTTCTGGCCTCTGCAAAGGAGTAGTAGCTGCGCCTCTTGTAGTCGCCGCCCACGATGACGTGGTCAAGCAGGTAGACGCCCACGGTATCGAACGCGTCGGCGAACGCCTTGGTGGTGTCCTTGTCCGCGTCGCTCGGTTCGGCGCGCACGCCGCTGGGATGCACGTGGAAGAGGATGACGGCGTACGCACCATCGATGAGCGCCGCCTGCAGGGTGGGCACCATCGGCGCCATCACGCTCGCCGGCTCTCCGCGGCCGGTCTCCGCGATGGACTTCATGCGCATGTGCAGGTCGAGCGTCACGATCCCGAAGACCTCGTTGACCTCCGCGCCGACGACCGACTCGACCAGGCGGAATGCCTTCTTGGGGTCGTCGAGCGGGCCGATCTGGTCGGCCAATTCGTTACACGCCGCGAACGCCCGCGGGTCCTTCTCGACGCGCAGGAACGGGCGGCAGCGTGATCCGGAGTCGGCCGCCAAGAGAATCGGGTCGACCTCGGGCGGCCGCTGCGGTCGCACCCGGTCGGCGACCGCGCGAGCGCGCGAGAGCGCGCGGGGCGGGTCGTGGCAGAGGCAATCGGGCTCGGACGATCGCAGCGCGCGGGAGCGGTAGACGCTCACGCGGCCTCCGGATCGCACTGCGCCGGCCGGTCCAGGACCGGGCTCTCGGCGAGCGAGCGAGCGGCGCGCGGCGAATCGAGCGGAACGTACTCGGCCCCGCTATCGGTCTGCACCGCGAACTCGCTCAAGTCCAGATCAGTCAGCGTCGCCGCGATGTTCTCCTCGTCCACGAGCGGCCGGAAGATGACGCCGCCGTCGAGGACGATGTTGCTCATCATCTTCGGCAAGACCACGGCGCCTACACGGACGCCAGCCGCCGCCGCGCCCGGGCCGACCGCGTCGACCAGCACGAACTTCGTCGTGCCCTTGGTCTCGTCGGGGCGCACGATGCTCGAGAGGACCCGCTTGATGACGATGCGGCCGATGACCTGATTATGCCTGGGGATGAGCTTCACGTGCCCTCTTGGAGTTGGGGTGGGGGACCGCCGTGCGGCGGTGGAGTCTCCGTGTACCCTTTGGCGTGGAGCGCCTCGAGTTCCGCCTGCGCGACCGTCAGCGCGGCGAGCACCTCGCTGAAGCGCTCGCGGCTCGGCGCGATGTACGGCGCGTCAGCGGGCTTGTGCACATCCACAGGACCGAACTGCCGGCAGGCGGCCAGGATGACCAGCACCGAGAGGCGCCGCTCGCGGTCGGGGCAGTGCGGCCCGCAGGGTTCGATCTCCGACTCGAGCCCCGGACAGCCGGCCACATGACCGCAGTGTTCGAGCAGCAGGCGCGCCTGCGGCAGGACGGCGTCCCACGCAACCCGGCTGCGCCAGAGCGCCAGCTTCAGCGCCTCCCAATGGCGCACTGGGAGCGTCACGAGCTTGTCGGCCTCCGTATCGAGGCCCAGCATCTTCCTCTGCTGCGTGTTCATCAGGTCGTGTCTCCGTTTGGTTCGCGGATTCGCACGTAGCCGCGCCCTCCCTCGGCGGACGACTGGCTGGTCGCGGCCTGCAGCAGAATCGACCGCATCCAGACCGTGGCCTTCACGCCGCGCGAACGCGCGCGGTCGCGGATCAGCTGATGCTGTTCCGGCGTGAACTTGATGGTCGCGCGCCGGGTCTTCGCGCTGACGCGAGCCCTGCCCTTCGAGGATCTGCCGTGGCCTCCCTCCTGCAATCGGAACCCTCTCTCTCCTTGCTCCTCGCGAAGGACGCCCGGCCGGCGGCCCATAGGGCATCCTCTGCCAAGCGACGTCGGCGTGTCAAGGATCCCGCCGAGACTGCGGGGGCGCGCCCAGTCGCGCCTCGAATCCCTCCTCGGTCTCGGAATCGTTGTCACACTGCCGCGCTCGCGGGCACTTCGTCGATCAGCCAGTCGACCCCTCTGACGATTTCGGCGAGCCTGCCGCAGGATTTCGGCGCGCCAATGGGACTCGGGTCGCCCATCAGGTGCTCGTCAGCCAGACCGAGAAAAGTCAATGGGCTCCGCAGGGCCGCCTCGCGTAGACTGTCCGCCGTGACGCAGTTCGGGGCCGGACCGCAGCTCGCCGCGCAGTGCCCCCGCGCGCCCGCGCTCATCGGGCTGAGACCCTGGACCGACGCGGATGGCCCGGTCCCGGTCCCACTCGCCACGCGCGCGACGGTGCTCGCTGCGGACACAACCGTTCCGCTCGGCGCGACCGAGAGCTTCCCGCTACCGGGCGTCACCGCCCTCATCCGCGTCGAGGCGCGCGCGTGGCTGCGCGGCGCCGATGGATCGCTCGCCGAAGGATGCTTCCGCGTGGGCGGCGTGTATCTGCCGGCCGAGAACGAGGAGGCGATCGTCCGGCCGCCCATCCTGGTGAACGAGAGCCCTTGGGCGAAGGCTGCCGCCATCCTGACCGTCGTTACGGTGGGGGCCGGGATCATCGCTGGACTCACCTCGTGGATCTCGAAGAGGGGCTGAGGGCAAAAAGTTTGGTGCGCTCGCTTCCGTATCCGCCCTACGCTTCCATTATGGAGGAAGCGATCGCCCGCGGAGGCCGACCGGCCCACGGCTTCGGGATAGGCTCGCTCGCGCCCCCCACCGTCGCCGCCTCCGTCGGGGTCTCCTCGGTCGCGCTCGCGCTGGCGAGCAGCGTGGCGACCGCGGCGACCGGCTGGGCGATGGAACGCGCGCTCGTGGCCGCGATGGGCCGCGTGCGGGGGCGGTCGTGAGTGCCGTAAACAGGGCCGCGCGGGACGCAGTGCTGCAGCGACTGCGCGCCTACCCATCCTATCGCGCGTGGGGGCGCGGAGTCGGTTTGACGCTTCTCGGCGGCCAAGGCGCCGTGCTCGTGCAGGTGCAGCGGCCCGAGCACACCGCGCTGGCCCGGTGGTGGGTCGGCGACCGATCGTTCGGCATCCCCATCCTCGTCGAGGCCGTCGGCGACTTCCACGCGCTCGGCGATGCCTCCGTTTGGCCGAGCGATCTGCTCGCGTACCGGCAGCAGTGGGAACCATTCATCGCAGCGCACCTGGCGCTGTGGCGCGACGTGAACGCCGCCCTGGAGAGCATCCCCGAGGCGAAGCAATGCCCGGCCGGCCTCTTCACCGCCGAGCAAGTCCAGTCGTTCAGCCCGGCGATGCGCTCGTTTTGTGCGTCGCTCGCCCTGAGCCGTATCCGCACGAGCGACACCAGTCCGGACGGCATCCTGCCGCAGTGGAACGCGTGGGCCGGCCGGTCGAGCGCCGAGATCCTGGCGGGCGCCGCCGCGATGCTCAAGTGGCACCAGTCCGTCGTGCTGAGCGTGGGGGGTCCCTACAAAGACGAGCTGGCCCAAATCGTCAAGACGTTTCCGGGGCTGGGTCCACTCGACCTGCCCCCGGTCCCCTCGTTCAGTGCGCAGCAGAGCCTCATCGCGCATATCGAGGGGGCGTATGTCGCGACCGGGGGGATCCTGCAGGTCATCGGATACGGATTCGGCAAGACATTGGTGGGAGCCGCCAATACGAGCCTGGCGATTGCCGAAGGTCTGCGCGACACGGCCAAGGCGATCCCCAAGATCGTCGCGAGCCCCTGGACGTGGATCGGCGTGGCGGCGGTCGCCACCATCGTCGGCGGCGTCCTGCTCGTCCGCTACCTGCCGCCCTCCCCGCAACCGAGGTCCATCCGATGAGTCGCAGCCTTCGCGTCGCCCATCTGCCGTCGATGCAGCCGCTCGTGCGGTTCTCCGGCTACCTCACGACTCCCCATCTCACCGACACGCAAGTCGCCGGCGCGCTCGCGCCGTTCTTGATCAACTTGCAGCTATGGCGCAGCATCGCCGAGCTCCCCGCCGACTGGCTGGTGCGTGACGACAGCCTCCTGCAGAACCCCATGGCCTGGGGCACCCCGGTCTGGGGCCAGGGCAACGACGTGTCCGCGTCGACCGTCATCGGCAACCCCGAGACCCCCTGGCGACTGCTGGTCGGCGACGGGCAGCTCGTTATCGCAAACGTCTGGCTCTACGATCCGCAAGCCGACCCGTGGCCCCCTGCGGCGTCTGACTCCCCCCGCTATGCCCTCGGTGTTTCGGCCCCCGCCGCGCCCACCGCTCCGTCGACCGGCGCCGTCGGCGGCGCGATCGCAATCGCCGCCGTCGTGGCGAGCGCTGCAGCCCTCTGGTGGCAGAGCCGGCGCGCGTAGGCCCCTTGGGGCATCAGAAGTTGCCGCCGCCGCCGCCGGCGTCGTAGTTCTCCCCGCTCGTCAGTCGGGGTCTGAGAGCCTCCTCCCCCGTCGCCGCTCCGGCGATGAAGGCGCCCAGCACGGCCCCGGTTGCGCCGCCGACGATCATCGCGTCTTCAATCTCCGCACCCCGATCGTGCTGCGAGGCGGACTTACTCCTCGGTCGTGTCTCCACGATGTACCTGGCAGCGGCCACGCCGGCGATCCCGCCGAATAACGCTCCGACCGCACTCCACATCCCAGTCCGCGCGTTGCTCATGGTCTCACCCTGCGTCCGTCAGTCTACGGCGGACCGCGCCAGCAGCCCAGCCCTCGCATCCCCTCTCGTCGGGGGGTCGGTCGGCTCAAGCTCGCTAGCAGGCGTATCCGTATCCTTGGCCCGGACAGAAACAACTGCTGCCGCATGGGAGAGCCATGTTGCCGCCGCATCGGACGTTGCCGTATGCGTCGCAGCAATACGCGCAGAGCGGCACTTGTGCAGGAACCGACGGAGCGGACAGGACGAGAATCGCAACGGCCGCAAGGGCCGCGGTGATAGCGCGTTTCATGTTTTCGAATCCTCCTTTGAGGCTGCCGCACCCATGCGTCTTCGCCCGATTGGTCCTAGCCTCGCCGCACCTTTCCGCAGTCTCGGCACTTCGTGCCTGCTGGTAATAGTATCACTTGACGGGCTGGATCGGCGTACACGGCGTCAATCGGTTCTTGGAACCGACACCCCCACATTTCGCACGGTGACCCGTCTCGCTCCGATGGCTGACGGTCTGCTGCCCGGGAGCTCACGGGAGCGCGCGCCTCAGTTGGCGGCTTCGACTGCATCGAGCGACGGTCGGAAGATCGCACCGATTGCGCAGTAACCGACCGACTCGTCCTGCGGTGACTCGACGGCAAGCCAGAATGCAGGCCGGTCCAGCGGCAGCTTCAGCCGCTGGTGCGCCGACTGCTGGACGAGCGGGTGGATCGCGCGCTGCGCTGGGCTCCAATGCTGGAACGCTCGCTCGACGTACGTGTCGCGCGGCTGCGCGACGAAGCCCTCGAGCTGGTCGGGCACGACGACGAGCACGATGTCGGCCGTGCGGAAGTGCACCCGCGCATCACGGTACGCCTTGAGCAAATCGTAGGGCGGCAGCGACTCCGCGATCTGCTGCATCCGCGCACTCGTGCCGGGGCCGGTAAAGAGCTCATTCGTACCCACGCAGGGCATGATACCACAGGAGAGTCATGAGCCTCCAGGACGAACTCTTGCAGCAGGCCCGTCGCGACGTCGCGGGCAAGCACCGACTCGTCATCCACCAAGACTCGGCCTGGAAGTGGGCTGCGCTGGCGGTGGCCGCCTACGAACGGGGGCTACGCGCGGACGCCGTCGACTACTACCACGAGGCCGTCGAGCACGCTGCGCTAGCCGACCCCTCCGGCGTATTATTGCTCACGGTCCGCGCGTGGGTCCACTCGCACGTCCCACCGGGAATGCTGTAGGATCCGCCTCCATGGTCGTCGGCGTCGCTCGCTCCTGCCCCCTCTTCACGAAGATGGCGGACTGCCTGGAGCCGCTCTCGAGCGACACCCTTCTGGCGCTGAAAACGCTCGGCGTGGGAGCGGTCGGCCGCTACCTAGAGACGCTGACGGCGACGGAGCGCGACCTCGTCTTCGCCGCCGGCCTGCCCATCTTGCCGCTCACCGAGGCGCCGCTCGGCGCGCTCTCGGCCACGCTCGGCAGCGAGCTCGCGACAAGCCACCTCTCGCTCGCGAGCGCGCTGGGCGTCCCCACGACCGTCCACCTGATGAGCGACTTCGAAGCGCAGTCCGGCGACGCCGAGGGCTACGACCGCGCGCTTACGAGCGCACTCGCGCAGGCCGGCTACGTTCCGCTCGCGTACATTGGGGCGGGCCAAACGCTCACCGGTCATGAGCTCTTCGAGCTGCCGGACGTGCACATTTATTGGCGTGGCGGGTCGCTCGGCATCGCGGAGCCGGACTGCGGATTCGCGATCTGGCAGATCCCGCCGCTCGACCAAGTTCTCGCGGGGACGCGCATCGACGTCAGCCTGACCGGCGCCGATGTCCGCGGACGATCGCCGGTCCTCTGGTATCCGGACTAGGTCTTCGGCCAGCCGCGCTGCAGCATCCGCACGACGTCGTCCAGGCCGAGCTTCGCCGAAGAAGGGTGACCGGGTGGCACTGCCGGCGCTGCGTGCACGGGTGACGAGGTCGGCTCTCGCCGTGCGTAGGCGGCGACCGCGGCCACGAACGCGCCGCCCTTCGGCGATCCGAGCCCCGTCGCCGGGTCCCAGCCCACGGTCGCCGGGTCGCCATTGCTCCCGAGGGTGATGTCGTTGCAGGCGGCCGGATCGCGATAGACAGAGGGGGTCGTCAGGCCGTCGCCGACTGCCTTCGCGACGCCCTTGGCGACCGCGATGAGGGCGGCCGTGAACGGAGAGGCGGCGCTCGTGCCGCCGACGACGGTCCACACGCCGTTCGCGCTGATCTGCCAGCCGCTGCGCGGGTCGGCGTTCGCGGCCGTATCGGGCACCCCTCGGCCGACCGCGCCCGCCGGCAGCGCGCTTGCCTGCCAAGCCGGTACCGGCTCGGTGGGGTCGAACCCGCCGCCGCCGCCGGGGTCGCCTGGCCTCCCGTCGCCCCACGCCGACTCGCTCGCGCGCGCGCCGATCGGGGTCACGGCCAGGTGCGTGCCGCCGACGGCCCACACGTTCGGGTCCGAGCACGGGTAGTCCGCGCTCGGTGCCGAGAGCCCGTCGTCGACGGAGTTGTCCCCGCTCGCCGCGCAGAAGCAAACGCCATGGACGATCCCAGTCGCGAACGACTTCGCAAGCGCCTGCCGCTCGTCGCCGACCCAGTCGGCAGCGGCGGCCCCCCACGACCAGCTCGCGACCTCGACCCCCGCGGCGACCAGCGCGTCGGTCGCCGCCTTCATCCCGCCGCTCGCGTTCGGGCCGAAAACGATCGTGATGTCGGCAGCAGTCCCGGTGAGCCACCACCAAGTCATCGCCATGAGTTCGAGGTCCAGCATGTTCTCGATGTTGCTGTCCTGGTCGACCGTCGGGTCGTCGGTCCCTCCGCCGACCGCGCGTGCGGCGAGCGTTGGGCGCGCCATCCCCCAAGCGGCGACCGCGTGGTCGATGTCGGCCTGCACGACCCCGCCGCCCAGCGAGCCGATGCCCAGCTTGACCGGCAGCGCACCGGCGTACTGGTTCTGGTGAAACCCGTACGCCTCGAGCACCTGCCTGGGCGACAACGAGCCGACGGGGAAGCCCTGCGGACTGATGAGGCGCGCCCCGCGCAGGCGGGGATGGATGCGGTGGTAGTGATGCTTGGTGGTCACCCCTGAGCTATACGCCTCAGCCCACCGAGCCGTCGAGAACCCCCCTGCGGGGGGCCGTCATCGGCCCCATAGAAGATCGACAGAGCTTCGCAGCCGGGGCATGTCTTGCATGCGAGATCGTCGAGCTGGCTGCGCAGTCGACTGTGAGCCCTCTGGGCGCGTCGGACCCGCGCGAATAGGGCGCTGTGCAAGGGGTAGGCCCGCCCGACCGCGACATGGAGATGCGTCAAGAAGACGCCCAGCGCCTTGATTCGCGGGCCGAGCAACTTGAGTTCTTCGAGCGTGAGCGGACGCCGGCTGTCGAGTGAGATACCAAGAGATGACAGTTTGCGACCGTTCCAATCGTCGGGGCAGTAAGCGGCATGCTTGTGACCGTCCAGATCGATCCAGATGCCGAATAGGGCGGTCATCAAACGGTCCCCGATGTTCGTCATCGCGGCAGTGCGCAGACACTGCGTGATGCTGGCCACGGAGGCGTGCGCCCATCGCACGGCATCCGCCAGTTCCTTGTGTCCATCGTCCGTCCAGGGCGTTTTCTTCACCGTTCGACCTTCCTCACCTTCGAGCCCCTCCCCCGAGACGCGCCGCCGCTCACGCCGAGTGCGCGCCCCGGAGGAGGCCGATCTGATCCAAGGTTTCGCGCCGTCAGGCCACCACCTTCAGGCGAGTCTCCGACTGCACGCCCGGCGGGAAGGGCGCCCCCTCGATCCCGAGCTTGGGGACGATGAACGACCGCAACTCGGCGCTCGGGATCCCGACGCGCACCCGATACGGGATGGGCAGGTCGGTGACCAAGTAGGGAATGGGCGGATCGCTGACAGCGTAAGGAATCGGGCTATCGAGGTTCTGCGTCGACAGGCGGTTGCGGTTGCGGGTCTTCATGGGGGAATCACTCCTTGACCGATGGGGTCGACCCCCAAACTACTCCTCACGGGACCTTCGGCAGAACGTGTCCGCTGGAGCACCTGCGCCGATGAGAGGGACCCCGGCGGGCAAGCCCTGCGGGCTGACAAGGTGTGCCCGTGTGGCGTCGACGTCAGCCATCGGAGGCTCCCCATAAAAGCAACGCCGCATACGGTTTGGCCGAGAGCTCCGCATGCCACTGTTTGACGATCACGCCGTCAAAACCGTCGTTTCGTAGATAACGCCACGACTTTTCCGCCCATTCGTACATCTCGCCACTCGTCAATGTCGTCACCCGGAAGGGCAATCCTTCTTGATCCTCCGGGACATCGATCCCTACGGAACGCAGATCGAGGAGGTCCCCGGAGACCGCCATTTCCGAAACGTCACCGTAAAACGATGCGACCGTTTTCGATGATGTGAACCATTCCGGTGGGGCTTTGCGCGGCCCTCCCCGATACCATCGGATTGCACTCAGATTCGACATCAGGTCACCCCTTTGACTTGCCCGACCGTACTCACTTGCCATCAAGTGTCAACCATGGGTATGGTGCGAGGGTCCACAAATGACCCCCGAACGCTCCGGCAAGTCGCGGTCCGGCGAAGAGATCAGCGCGCCGAGCGCGCTCGCGACAATCGCGATCCGCCGCATCGGCGACGTAATCCGGCTGGACGTTTCCAGCGTGAACCCCCAGGCGCTGGCGCTTGTCCGCCAGTTCGTTGACACGCTCAACAGCCGGCCGTTCGATCCGCGCTTGAACGACAACTCGGTCTTCGACCGGTCGATCCGCCTCGAGAGCGTGGGCCTGGACGAGCACGGCCAGGTCGAGTCGGTCGCGTTCGAAGCGGACGTGCAGACGATCGTATTCGTGGTGGAGGGCCGACACGAACGGCGTGCGGCCGAGTTCTGCCGACGGCACCGAGGCGATCTCACGACAACCGAGGCGATGGACGACCTCGCGGCGCAGTTCGAGATGGTAGATCGCGAAAGCCGAAGAGAACGCGCGAACGCGCTGCGGCGCATCGGCGATTGGTGTCTCGAGCAGGCCGCCGATTGTGAGCAGCCTGCTGAAGAAACACCGGATGCAAAGATTCCGTGGCGCGGCATCGTTGCTGATCTCGCGATCGACATCATGAATGAGTTGACAACGGTCGAGGTATGCAACCTCCTATCTGCGTTACAAAAACGGATCGATGAGGCAGGAGAGGAGGGCCCCGACATGAACCGGGACCGACCGCATCCTACTGGGACGCAGGACCCATGAAGGTTCAGCTCGTGCGTGCGGACGGCGGCGCCCAGCTGGAGCTCGTCGGCGAGTGCGCGGACGACTTCGCGACCCTCCGCGCGTTCGCGGAGGCGACGTCCCACGGGGGCCTGCTCCGACTGGCGGTGGGCCGGGACGGCGACGAGAACGTCGACTCGCTCACCCTCGAGGCGCCCGCGGCTGCGAACGGCCGTGCCGGTCCGAGCAATCTCTGATGGGCACCAAGGACAAGCCCAGTCGCTACGATGGCTACGCGAAGGCCGAGCCGGACGAGCCCGTCTTTACCCTGCTCGCGCGTGACTCCCTGGCGCCCCAGCTGATTCGGCTCTGGGCGGCGCAGCGCTGGAGCGAGCACGAGGACCCCAGAGTCGTCGCCGAGGCCCGGCAGATCGCCGACGCGATGGAGGACTGGCGGCAGAAAAATCGTCCGGGCAGCCGGCGCCCACCAAGCGGGTCGTCGTGAACCCCGTCGGTCTCACGAGCGCTGAGAGGGCCAGCGAGCAGCCGAGCGCTCCGCGCGTCATCGTCCTACCCGTTCCGGGCGAGCCGTCCTGCCGGATCACGGTCCCGCCCGACGGCGACGCATGCGGGGCGGCGGCCACACGCCGGATCGTATGGCCGGACGGCGACGTGACGCTCGTTTGCCTGGACTGCGCTCTGCGCATGGCCCAGCTGGCGGTGCTCGAATACCGGACCACCCTGCGCGTGGAGCTGCTTCGCAGCATCCCTGCGCGGGATCCGCAGGGCGAGCGGCGGTAGACGTGCGTGACAGCGAGAAAAGGGAGATCCCGGATGGCGACGACCGATAAGAAGGAACTGAGAGACCTGTGGGTGCAGTGGACGCATGACGCAATCAGCAAGTACATCCCGCCCGAGAAGGTCGAGAGCTCGGAGGAGCTCGTCGACGACATGATCGAGGTGGCTTCGCAGTTCGCGTCGGGCATGCTCGACGAGTACGAGGCGACCTTCGGCGATCAGAGTGGGCGTCCACCCGAAGGGCGCCGCAGCGAGGGGCGGCGTCGCCACAGAGAAGAGCCGGATGGTGGTGAGGACTAACGACTGCGGCGGGCTCCGCGAGACGGTATGAGCGCCCCGTGTGGCTCGTGTGGCGTGGCGCATCGGCCGGGACTGACCTCGGCGGCTGCGCGCGCGTGCCTTCAAAGCCAGACAACGCGCCTGCTGCGCGCCGTGCACCGGGCTCGCCTGCTCGCCGGCGCCGGCGAACCGTTTGACGCGCGAACGGCCGACGCGATCCTTGCAAGCCTTGCGGGTTACCTAGAGGCAGTCGATGAGCACCTTCGGGCCGAGCGCGGACCGGACATCGCCAAGGCAATAAGGAATATCGCCGAAGCGATGCCGGATCCCAAAGCGGTCGCATGCGAAGGCTTGCAGAAGGGACGCCTATGAGCGCCGATTCCGGCTGCCCGCATCCCGAGTCCGCGCTCGTGGATTTGAGCCCGTCGCCCACATCGCCCGTCTGGTGCCGAATCTGCGGCTCGGTCTGCGCGCGCGGCGTCTGGATCGCCCCACGCAGCCTCGTCTTGCCAGGGTGGACGTGCCGCCAGTGCGGGGGCTTCAACGGCGCCTTGAAAGAACTCTTGACCGATTGCCGGGGCTGCGGAGCCCCCCTGCTTCTCGACCCCACGAAACGAACAGGAACGGAGGAGACGTGAACTATAGGCAAAAAGCGAAGGACCTGGTCAAGCTGGCCGTCGACGAGCGCACCCCAGAGAAGGAACGTCTCTCCGCGATGGTCGCGGTGGTCAAGCTGATCCACCAACACGACCTCTTGTCGAGCCCCCTCGACGGCCTGCTGAACACCGACAACGAGACCGTCCAGGCCGCCGCGACCCTCTTCGGGCAGGTCACGAGCCCCGACTTCATCGACAGCGTCAAGCGGGTCGCGCGCGGCTTCACGGGCCGCCGGGCCACCAGCGGGAGCGGCAGGACAACCAGTGGCGGGCGAAGGCGTTGAGCGCGCGGCGACCTTCCTGACCGTCAAACACCGGTTGACGTGTGACTACGCGGTGCTATGTTGCGTCTCATGAGATCGGTCCTGATATCGGCCCTCCGCGAGCGCCTGGCGGCGGCGGGGTTCCGCCCGGTCCCGGCGCCCCGGGGCGAAGAAGTGCACGAACGCGCGCACAACCGCGACCCCCGGTACGCCGTCCAGATCATCCAGCGCCATGACGACGCGATCCGCGTCGTGGCCTTGCTCACGGTCCCGCCGAACGTTGTCCGCCCCGTCTTCCAAGCGGACCGCATTCCCCCGTCGGGACCCGTCGAGGAGGTGCTCGACCGCGTGATCGAGCGGGCGCGCGAGGCGTACGCCGCCATCAATCGCCACCGCCTGGCGCCCAGCAACCACAGTCCAAACGCGGGAGCAGTACGATGCCGATCGACCTGACGCCCAGAGAGCACGAGCTCAAGGACGGTCTCGCCCGAGCGGTCGAGGACCTGATGCTCCGCGCGGACGCCGAATCCGTCGGCCGCATCGCCGAGCACGTGACCGAACACGGGACGGGCGGAGACGGCGGCGCGATCGTGGACACCGTCATCGCCGACTGCCTGCGCATCGTCGTCGACAATCTGGGGCTGGTGTAACTGTGGCTGTCGAGCCGAAGCGCGGATGTGGTTATCGGAAAATTGGCGGCTATTACCTGGTTGGTGGCGGCCTCTCGGCGTCGTGCGACCGGATGCCGTACCCGCTCGATCGCTGCCGGATGTGCGGCGGCGGGGTCAAGTTCACGCGCGGCCACACGTGGCTGCAACCGAGCTTCTTTCTCCCAATCCATGACCCCAGCATCTGTCGCGATGCGCAACCGTGCCCCGTCTGCGGCCCGACGACGGTGGGGAGCATCGAGTTCGGCCCGCACCTCTTGCTCTGGATCGGCCGCGGGCACTACACGCCGGAGTCGTACCTCGACGAGTCGCGCCGCCTGGGCGTCAGCCGGCGCCTGTCGGCGGTTCCCAAGGGGCTCGTGCTCGGCGAGACGTGGGTGCTGCTCGCGCACCTCGATGCCGTGCCGCCCGCGACCGGCACGTGCACGGTCTGCAACTTCAGCGAGGGACTGCACCTACCCGGCGCGACCGCCGACGTCTGCTCAGCCTACCAGCGCCCGAAGCCGTCCCCGGGCATCTTCTGCGCGTTCATCCCGCGCGCCGTCGAGCTCGTGCTCCAGCAAAGCGACGCAACGCCGGAACGCATCGAGAAGGAGCGCAAGCGCGGGGTCACCGTCGTCGCGGTCCCCGACGACGACCCGGACCACCAGCCGAAGGGCCAAGAGGGGCAAGACGACGACGACTCACAACCGACGCTGCCCGGAGTGTCCGCATGAACGTGCACGCAGTGTTCGTGGGGTATCTGGATGGAGATGGATATCCAAGCTTTGACCTCATCGGACTCGGCGCCAGCGAAGCCGCCGCGCGCGCACTGATTGCCCGAGCCAAGGCGGCCACGGAGCCGCTCTGGAAAGATTGGGAGACCTCCGTGGTGTCGCTGGCCCATGCCGAGGTGCGCGTGATGTCGCGCAGGCAGTTCGAGGAATACCGCCCGCTTGAGCACCCACTGGAACGGCTACCCCTAATCCTCATCGAATCGATCGAAGTGACCCAGAGCGAGAACGCCCATGATTGACCGAACCAAAAAAAGGACCAAGAGAGCGCCGAGCGAGGACCGGGACAGCGAGGCCGGCCACCTGCAGACGGCCGTGCGGCTTCCGCAGGCGACTGTCCAGCGCGTCGACGACCTCGCCAAGAAAATGAGCCAGCCCGGCCTGAACGTCTCGCGGTCGGAGGCGCTGCGTGTGGCGCTCCACCGCGGGCTCGACGCGCTCGAAGCCGAAAAGCATCCCTGATGATCCGCACGAGCCAGTCGATCGAAGTGGTCACCTTCACCTCGAGCATGCGCCCGGACGTGTCGACCGAGATCGAGGCGTTTGCCGAGACGATCGAGTGGGCCGACGCGAACCCCGTCGCGTACCGGATCGTGACGGCTACCCGCAGCGCCGTCTTCGGCCGCTGCAGCGCCGAGTACCTGGGGTGCGACCAGGGCGGCAACGACTCCGCGCGCGTGGTCGCCCGGTTGAACCACTTCCGCCAACGGCTCAAGGAGGAGGGGATCTTCGGTTGGCGCGCGCGGTTCACTCTGGCGCACTACGAGGCCCCCGGATTCCGCGGCGATCTGTTCCGGCTGTGGGACGGAGAGTACCTACGCAGCTCGATCCACCTGGACTACACGCCGGCTACGCTCGAAGCCGTGCTCGACCAGTTCGTCGCGTGGTGCGACCCCTACTACAGGAAGGTCGAGGTCCGCATCGGCAAGCGCGTCGTTCGTCGCTTCGAAGAGCTGGTCGTCGAAGAAGTGGATCCGCTGTCGTGAGCGCCGATACGCCCCCAGTTCGCATCCTTTCGGGCATTCAGCCGTGGTGGTTTGTCGTCATTCATCTGGGCAAAAACATCGAAAACAGACGCACTCCCCTGCTCGGGCGCCACGAGTCGCGCTACCGCGGGGAGGTGTTGCTGCACGCGTCGAAGTCCAAGGGCACGACCACCGACTGGAAGCACTGGGAGGAAGCCCACGACTTCGTCATGGATCGGTTCGGCGCGGCGCTGGCCGATCGCATCCCCCCGATCGGGCAGCTGCCCATGGGCGGCATCGTCGGCCGCGCGACCGTGATCGGCCTAGTACGCCCATGGTTCCCGACCTGGAAATCGGGCTCCGCCTCGCAGCCCTCGGTCCTCGACGAAGAGGCCCAAGCGCGCGCCCTTGCGGCCTATCCCGCCGGCGTCGACCCGCGCTGGCACATGCGCGAGCAGAATGGCTACCTGCTGAGCGGCGCGCGGTCGACCCCGTTCGTCCCGTGGCGCGGCGGACAGTCTGCTGTCCTGGCCCCCCAGGCCCTCTTGACCGCTGTCGAACAAGAAGACCTGCTGTCATGAGAGAGTCGTTCGAAAAGACACTGGCCCACGTGCGAGCCGCCTATGCGGCCGTCCAGCGTGGAGCCTTGGGGCGCGAGCGATGGGTCCACGAGGGCGCGAGCTCGTACACGGTAACGCAAGCGCCGCGCGCAAACGGGGTCGAGGTCATCATGTCGAAATCGCCGAAACCGCAAGAGGTCCCCCCGATGACCGAACGCGAGACGAACCTCGCCGACATGATCGTCGTCGACGGCGGCGAACGGTACGAGGTCTGCTCGTGGCGCGACGGTCCGGCCGGATCGGACGTGCCGACCACGCAGGTGCACCTGCTGCTCCGCGTAGGGACGATCCAAGTCGTCCTTCGCCTCAAGTCGGCGCGCGCGCTCGACGAGCTCGTCGGCGTCCTCCTGCAGCACCGGCAAGACGTCTGGGGGAAACGATGAAGGGGGGAGCGTTCGACAGACCCGCTGTCGTGATGAGAAGGCGATCGAAGGGAGTCGAGACGTGAACTTTCCAATTGCGCATTACATTGTCTCGTTTTTGCTCTTTGCGGGGCTCATGTGGAAGACTCGCCCACGCACGAGGCCACCGAAGCCCCGCTCTTCGCTCCTACGGTTTCACGGGTGGTGTATCGCGCAGGCGTCCAAGCATGATCGCCCCGGCTACCCGTGGCTCGCCGCCGTGTTCGACTGGGTCGGCGGCCGCGCGGCGGACCTGTACCTATGGACGGAAAGGAGGAGATTTCGATGAAGGACTACCGCGTGCGAGGAAGCGTCACCGCCGACGAGCAGTTGCGCCGGTGGGCCGCCGGGGACCCGGTTTGCCCGAACGACCGCGGGGAGTGCTGCCCAGACTTCTCATGCTGCCGGCGACACCTCCTGTGGCCCGAGGACAAGCGCCGCACGTTCGTCGCGGCGGACCGACGAACGCGCGAGGGGATGCTCATGGGCGCCCTCGGCGCGCTGGCCGCCGACGTCGGCGTTCGCGCCCACGTCACGGGGAGCGTGCCGGAGGACCGCGAGTGATGATCGTCTACCTCACCGGAGCCTCCGAGGAGGTTTTGCTCTGCGAGCGCGAGGGCCCATGAGCCGGATCGTCGTCAGCCGCACGCGCGAAGGGCGCGCGAAAAACTGGAAACGTGACGGCGAAGAGTGCCCGAAGTGCGGGCGTCTGTACGACCCCCAGCGGGCGCAAGACGAGAAGACCGAATGAAGTCGATGATCGATGCGATGCGCAAAGCATGGCACTGGTGGAGCAAACCGTATGTCACCCTCAGGGGGTGCACCGTCACCCAGGGCTCAATCTACGTGGATTCCGGGGTCACCCTAAAGGTCGAAGGGACCGTTACACTCGATCCGGACGTCACCATTGATGGGCCCGGAAGCGTTTCCATTCAAGAGAGGGGGACGCTTCGGTGGATCGATACTCGATCGGTTCCAAAGAGGGATCAGTGAGCCCGCCCGACTGGACCGCGAGCGGGCATTTCGTCCGGGGCCGATTCTGCCCTGAACACGGGTACCCGCTGCGCGCCTGGCACCGCGTCGGCAAGCTCGAATGCCCCGTACGCTGGTGCCCGTACGTGGAGCCGCAGGAGGACGGGCTCGAGACCGTCGAGCTTTCCTTCTCGGTCCCCGAGTGGGCCTGCGAGCGGGCCGACGAAGCAGCCATGGCCGAGTGCGAGTGCCCCGACCACCAAGCCGCTCGGCGGGTGCTCGACCTGATGGAGCGCCGCCGCTGGGACCTATTGCCACCGGCGGCGCCCAGTGAGGCGGCGGACGCCTCCCCGGACGCCGGCTGCTGCATCACATGCCGGCACTGGCGCGTCTTCCCGGCCAGCGCGGATTTCCGTTCGGGCGCCTCACCGTGGAGCGAATCGCACCGCTCTCCCGAATCCAACAAGCGATTCCTCGGCCTCTGCGATGCAGTGGCCTCGGACGCTGCAGTCGGCCTGGATTCGGGCATCTTTCAAGACCTCGCCATCGTCGACGGCATACTCGGCCACGGAGCCCTGCGGACCGCGGCGACGTTCAGTTGCATGCTGCATGACGCCCGTTCGGAATCTGAACCGCTGGCCCCCATCGCGGAGAAAGCACCATGAGCTCTCCCCGCGACGAGGACCTGCGGCAGCTGACCGAGCTGCTCGGTGAGACCGAGATCGAAGAGAAGACAGGCGCGACGCACTGCCTCAACCGGGACTGCCTGCGCGGCAGTCCCGCTGGCGACCGGCAGACTGCGCTTCTCCACCCGGAAACGTTCAAGCCTAATGGGTGCGAGTGTGACTGCCACGCCTGCGAGCGCGCTCGCGACCTCTCCGCGCAGTCCAAAGAACTCGAGCTCATCGAGAAACGGCTTCGCGAGATCGGCGAAGTGGACTGCGTCAAGCTTTGGGGTCGGCACAAGATGCGGTGTCTCCCGCATGACAAATGCACATTCTGTCGCACGCGTGACACCGTCGCCGCGCTCGATCAGTTACGAGCAGGGGCCACCCCGCGAGCGATGGTCGAGAGAATAAAGCCGGGCCACAAAGCACTCGAGGAACTTTGCAGCGACCCGGACTGCACCGATAAGCCGGACACCCATTGGCATCCGTTTTCGCTCGCGAACTTCCTCAGGGAGGACGAAGGGGAGTACACGATTACGGTGCGCGTGCGAACGCCGTCGAAAGGGCCGACCGAATGACCGCGCGCGACGAGGACCTGCGGCAGCTGACCGAGCTGCTCGAAGAGCACGCCAGCGAGCTCTCGGAGGGCGAGCTCGAGGCGTTCACGAACATGCGCGCGGTTCTCCTGGCATGGCCAGACGCCGACGGTCACCGTCAGCTCTCCGGCAAGCAGCGCGAGTGGCTGCGGGGCGTCTACGATCGCTTCGTCCCCCAGTACGAGAACCTCGTCTCGTCTGGGAAGGTCCCCCGCGGCCGCGAGGTCGAGACGCCCGCGGTACTCAAGGTCTTACCGAAGAAGCCGCCGGTGCAGAGACGGAGCGACGATGAATGACACCACGGCTCCTCCGGTCGATGAGGTCACGGTCGTGTGCCCGTTCTGCAAAGGCACCGTCCACGCCCGCGTGACCGACAAGCAAGCGTGGATCGTGCACGCCGAGCCCACGTGCCGGCCGTTCGACGAGATGGCACCGGAGAATTTCTTCCACGAGGTCTACGAGGTCATCCTGGCCACGATGGATAAAACAGACCAGCCGTCGTGAGCGATCGCGCGCATCCGTGTCGGTCACGGATGCGCCCCCATCCACGCGGTAACCTGCTGCTGTGCCCACCCCCGCCGCCAGACCGTCCAGCGGGCGGGCGAATCGCGGAACAGTTCGACGGCCTTCGTGGCTTGCTTGTCTGGGGACGAGCCGACAAACGCGAGATCGTGGATCTGCCAGGGTCCGACACTCTCGCCGCTGTCGCACGCCTTTTCGCGCAGCCACTCGCTCTTTTGCTTGGCCCGCCACGCACTGTCGTTGCACCGGAAATCGAGCACGAAGTCGCTGAACCCGCTTTCCCAGTACGCGATGGCCAGAAGACTCAGACATTCGCGCCGTGAGCGGCAGTGCGCGGCAAGAGCATCCGCGTACGGCGCCGTTTTGCTCCCGTGCGTCCACTCGGACAGCGCGGCGCGAAGCTCCTTGGCGACGTCTGGGTCCGCGGTTCCTCGAGCGGTAGGAGCCCACGCGAGAATCGCAAGACCAATGGCGGCGATTCGCCGCATCACGAGACCCGCCCTCGCGCCATGGCCGCATGCACAGCGATCGATTCCCTATAGGCTGAACCGACGTGTGGGATGGCCGTAACCAGAACGAGGGGCAGGTAGGCGGTGAGTGCATTCATCCCAACCGAGTAGCCCGATCAGCTGCCCGGCGGCAACCCTTAGACACGATGTAGACCCATGCCCGACGCAGCGAACGTGCCCCTGAGCGAAGTGTGCTTGTGTGGGTCCGAACACTGGCACTCGACGGTCGGCGATGTCGTCTGGTGCAGGCGGTGCGGCTGCATGCGGCCGACGCACGGTCGCCATTGGCGCGTGCCGCTCGACCGCGCCGGCGAGTTGTCCCGGGCCGTCATCGTCGAGGACGGCCGCGACAAGGAACCGCCGACGAGGCCCGGCACCCCGAAGGCGAGGAAAGGGGAGCGCTAGCTGCCCCAGCCGAGAAACTCGGACTGGTTGCCCTCCGCCGTCGCCGTGGAAACCGAGGCTGCGAGTAGTCGATCGATGTCACGATTTGGACGCCAGCAACCGTCGTGAAAATCATCATGTTCCTTCGCTCTTTCCCTGGGTCGCCATCAAGCGGACCGCGAGGCAGGCGCGGCACGTAGCGCCAGCCTCCCCGCGGCGTACCCACCGGTGCCCGGCCGGCCATTGGCCCGGCACGTTCAGATTGAAGCCGCAGAGCGGATAGCCCTCCGCGAGAATGTGCACCGCGGGCTCGACGGCCACAACCTCGTCTCTCGGCACGACCTCGGCCGCGAACAGGACCGCGAACAGGGCCGGCTTGCAGCAGGACAACTCGCCGCCGGGGCCGAGGAGGATCCAGTCGCCCTCGACGGCCAGCCACGCGCCGTCCGGAGTCGGTACCCGCAGTCCGATGCGGCCGTTGCAGTCCTCGACCACCTGCGCCTCGAGACGGTCGACGAAGACCCCGACCGGCCGGTCCTTCTCGCTGACCGCCCCGAGCGATTCGCGGCGCTGGAGCAATTCGCAGACCTCGCTCCAGTTGCTCCACGTGAGCTCGACCGCCTCCACCGCGGCCGACTCACGAGTCTTGAACTTGGCCATCGCCAGCCCCCTTCTCTTGCTGCGGCTCCCGACCGCCGGCCACGACCTCGAACATCCTTCGGTAAAAAACGTGGAATGGACACGACGCGAGAAACTCCTCGCGCGTGAACCAGGAGACCGGGCAGCCCGGCTCCACCTCGCACGCCACGCCGTGGGCCGACACGACTCGGTACACATAGACGTGCTGACCACGCTGCACGTCCAAGACCTTCTCGACGGGCGCGTCGTACAAGAGCGCGAGCGCCTGAGCCTGCACGCCCGTCTCCTCTTCCAGCTCGCGCGATGCCGCAGCAAACGGTGTTTCGTCGGGCTCCACCATCCCCCCGGGCAACGTCCAGCCGCGATAGCGGCGATTCCAGCATACGAGCAGACGCCCATCCTGTCGTTGCCAAAGGCATACTGCAGCAGCTCGCGGCGTCGACTCGCTCACGGTCCCTCCGTGATCTCGCGCAGCCCGCGCGCGTACGCGTCATTGATCTCCACCATCTTGGCATGGTCGCCTCCCTGGTCCGGGTGATGCTGCCGCGCGAGCGTCTGGTAGCGATCCTTCAGCCATTCCACGCTGCACGGGCCGACCGGCACGCCCAGCACCTGGCGCCACGAGCGCCCCTCCGGCTTGGGCGGCAACTGCGCGAACCCCGAGAACGCCTGCTCCATCATGCTCGTCGCCCCGTGCCGCTCGATCGCGCGCAGCGCCTCGAGCGTCGCCTGGATCGCCCGCAGGTTCCACCGGACCTTGCTGAACTGGTCGCATGCGAGCACGAACGGCCGGGGCTGGCCGCTCACCGAGCGCGTGAAGTACACCGCGACCCCCGGATCGGCGGGCTCGCGATCCGGCACCATCGGCAACCCGTCGCGGCGGATTGGGACGTTGCTGGAAACGAGTACGTCGCGCGCACGGAGCAGCTCGAGTTCGCGTGTGAGCGACTCGCGCGCGGTCACGAAATCGACCTGGAAGCGCGCGTCGCGCCGCGTCGTACAGCGCGCGTATTCGAGGGGCCAGTAGAGCGGGTAGGAAGCGACTCCGTGCATGACCAACTGACTCCTTGCGTGCGACCTCAGTTGAGACTACATCCGTAGTGGCACAGCATGCGCGGCCTGACAAGTCTTGCGGAGGCGGAGCGGTACTTCATGGGCGAAGCGAAGGTGCAACGGGCCGCGCAGGATCTGGCGGACGCCCTCGACGCGATCGGAGTCCCGTACGCCATCGCGGGCGCGCTCGCCGTATCCATGCACGGGCACGTACGCACGACTGCGGACGTCGACGTCCTGCTCACCGCGGACGGTCTGAGGCGGTTCAGGGAGCGCTGGCTGGGTCGCGGGTGGACCGAGCGCTACCCGGGCTCCAAGAACCTGCGCGACGTGCGCAACAACGTGAAGGTCGACGTCCTGCTCGCCGGAGCGTTCCCCGGCGACGGTCTTCCGAAGCCCGTCCGGTTCCCCGACCCCGAAGTGGCCGCCGTCGAAATGGACGGCCTGCAGACGGTCAGTCTGCCGCAGCTCATCGAGCTGAAGCTCGCGAGCGGCATGACCGCGCCGGACCGACCGCGCGACCTCGACGACGTCATTCAACTCATTCGCGTCCATGGACTGACTCGCCGATTCGCCGAGCAGCTGAACCCGTGGGTGACGGAGAAGTACCTCGAGCTATGGGGGTACGCCCAACGACGGTCGGAGGATGATTGAAATTGGCAACGGCTAAGAAGAAACCGTTGGCGACCTTGGCCATCCGCGAAGCCAAAGCACGCCTGAGCGAAGCGATCACCCTCTCTCAGTCGGCCTGTGTGCTCATCACCAAACACGGCCGGCCCATCGCAGTCCTCGTGGGGATCGCGGGCCTCGACCTGCGAGACGTGCTCGAACGGTTTGGCTAGCCCCCACCACTCAGCTGAGTGGGTCGACCGCCTCGGCCGCCGCGGGCTCGAGGGAACCGTCCCCAGGCTTGGGTTTGCGGTTTCATCTCAGAACGGGTCCTGGTGGCCAGCCTTATCATCCATCAGGGCCTCGAAAAGTTCCCAGCCCTCCTCATGCGGTACGCACTCTGCCGACCCCATTACCCATGAGAACTGCTCCGGATCGATCTCCCGCACCAGATACAGCCGCCCCCAGGTGAACTTGTCCGCCCAGTCTTTGGACTCGGTCGCGGCGACGACGACCGACGACCTGGTCGCTGCGTGGACGGCTACTGGGTACCCGCGGTGCCCTTCGATCTCCCCCGTAGGAAGCCGAAGCAGCACCTTCGTCAGCCGACTGTCGCCGACCCGCTCTGCGTCCGTCTTCTTGGCAGTCGCCATCATCAAAAGACCTTCATCCCAACTACCCAACCTATGTCTTGAGCTCGCGCAGTTCGAACAGGCCCCCCAGGTCCGCTTCGTTCTCCATCAGCAACCGGGCATAGCGGCTGTGGAAGTTGTTGTTCAACTTGAACTCGTCGCCCGACGTGGTGATGAACCGGTGCCATCGGACGACCTCATAAAGCATTTTGATGCCAATTCGGCGACGCCCGGCATCCCTCGCCTGTCGGGCCAGGCGCGCAAGCTCGCTGTACACGTCTGGGTTGTGCGCGTGGAAGTTCGCGAACTGCGTGTCCAGGCGACTTTCGCGAACGACCACACGCGTGTCCCGAGCCACACTCTTCTCTGCGATGTCCCATGCTTATCCGGTTGACACACCAAGGATCGGGGAGGCCGTGAATTGAGACGAATCGGCTCCATCTACAGCGGCATCGCCGGCCTGGAGCTCGGGCTTCTCGCCGCCTTCGTCGAGGCCGAGCTACCGGCGCGCATCGCTTGGCAGTGTGAGATCGATCCGTTCTGTTCCCGTGTGCTCGCCCACCACTTCCCCGACGTGCAGAGGTTCTCCGATGTCGCGACCGTCTCCCACCCGCCAGAAGTCGATGTCCTTTGCGGAGGATTCGCCTGCCAAGACGTCTCCTCCGCTGGCAGAGGCGCCGGGCTCGGCAAAGAAACACGGAGTGGATTCACGCTCCACCACCTACTCCGGATCATTGACGAGATCGAGCCTCGGTTCCTCGCAATCGAGAACGTCGCCTCGGGGGCCAAGCGCTGGCTTCCTCGCGTGGTGCAGGAGCTTGTCGATCGAGGTTATCGACCCCGGGCCGTTCCTCTCGGCGCCATCGACGTCGGAGCGCCCCATCTGCGACGCCGCGTCTTCGTTGTGGCCGACCGCGACGGTGCAGCATCGCGCGGGCTCGGCGGCATACGGGACGGATGCGGTGAAGGGCTTGTGGCCCCGACGGCCAGCGCAAGGGACTGGAAGTCCAGTTGCATCGAACAAGCACGGCGACAACTCGCGTCCGCTGAACAAGGTGGTCGCTCTCTACCCGACGCCGAGTGCGGTGAGCTACGGGAACAATCGGGGCGGCGCGGCGGGGCGCGTGGGGCCAGTGAGGGAGTCTCTGGAGAGCATGGCGCGGGCTTGGCCTACTCCGCAGAGTCGAGACGAGCGGGGGCCGACGGGGGTGAACGGCCGGGACGTCCGGTCGAGCCTGAGCGACGCGGCGATGCCGGGGGCGACATCGGGGCGTCTAAATCCGGCGTGGGTGGCGACGCTCATAGGCTTCCCTTCGACGTGGCTCGACATATCTTCCCTGCCGGCCGAGGTGCGGAGCAATACGCGTGGGAAGCCCCGCGCGCCATCGCAGGCGACGTGAAGGTGCCGGACCGACCCGCCAAGCTTCGGGCGCTCGGCAACGCCGTGGTGCCCCAGTGCGGGCTTGTGGTCGGGCGAATCCTGATCGCGATGGGCGCCTGAATGAGACGCAAAGTGCATGAACCGGATAAGCATGCGATGTCCCATCCGTAGCTCAACTCAGAGGGTCCACTTCTAGTGACGGTGGCTCGACGGAGCTGCCGGGTCCATCCAGCCACTCGCGGATCGCCTCCAGGTTGCGGATCTTCTGCATCCCCTTGGGCATCGCACGCAAAAACTGTTTGCCGTACCCCTTGCTCGTCAGCCGGCCGTCGCAGCAGACGACGACGCCGCGGTCGGTGTCCGAGCGGATTAGCCGGCCGAATCCCTGCTTGAACTCGATGATGGCGCGCGGGATCGCGTAAGCCGCCCACGCGCGCTTGTCCGTTTCGGTGAGCCGCTCGACGACCGGGTCGTCGGGAGGCGGGAACGGGATCTTGTCGATGAAGACGCAGGAGAGTGACTCGCCGGGCACGTCCACGCCAGCCCAGAAGCTCGCCACGCCCAAGAGGACCGAGTGCACGTCGCGGCGGAACTCGTCGACCAGCTGCGTGCGCTGGCCGTCGTCCTGCCGCAGGATCCGGTACGGCGTCCGGCCGACGATCGCGTCGAAGACCTCGTTCATGCGCTTGCGTGAGGTAAAGAGGCCCAGCGTCCGGCCGCGCGCCAGCTCGATCGTGCGCAAAAGGATCGCCGCGCACTCGGCGCCGAACCGGGGGTCGTTCGGGTCGCAGACCTCCGGCAGGACCAAGAGGGCCTGGTTTGGGTAGTCGAACGGACTGGCGACGACGAGCTCGCGGCAGTCGCTGACGCCGAGCTCGCTCTTGGCGAACCCGAACCCGCTCTCGGTCGCGAGCGTCGCGCTCGTGCACACGACGCTCACCGGCCACCGCTCGTCCGACTCTTCGGCGCCGTCCTCCACGGCGCGGGGGGTCGTCTTGCCGAAGAGCGCGTGAGCGAGCACGCGCCCGGGTCGGACCAGCCGGCAGGCGATGTGGACCGTTCGGAACTCGTCCTCCTCGAGAAAGACCACCTCGTCGTCGTCCACGCCCCCGAGGACGCTCGCGACCGCGACGGCGACCTTCGCGGCGCGGTTCTTGGTGAGCTCGGCCGCGTGGGCGCGCTCGCCGGCTTCCGCGCCAGCGGCCTCGAGCGCGGCGAGCTCCTGGTCTACGCACGCGGCGAGCTCACCTAGGCGAGCGAGCAGCGCCTGGCCGGCAGCCACGTCATGCTCATTGAGCTTGGCCGGCACAACGCGCGCCTTGTAGCGATCGCGGTCGCGGCGCAGCTGCAACATCTGCTCGAAGAAAAACCCGGCCGCGCGCTCGAGGCCCTGGGCGAGTCCGGCATCGGTCCCACGCACGTGCCGGGCGAGCCGCTTGACGGAGCCCTCGGCGTAGCGCCACCCAAAATAGTCCCGAGCAATCGTACTGGCAAAATGCGCCTCATCGCACACCACGACGTCGAACGGCGGCAGAATCGCATCGATCCCGCGTTCCATCCAGATCAAGAGGTGAGTAAAAAGCACGTGGTAATTGGTGACGACGACCTGGCTATTGCGCGCCGTGCGCTGGGCAGCGAGCGCTCCGCACGTGCCCGCGAACGCGCACCGCTGCCCCCGGCACTCTTCGGGGGCGACCGAGAACTCGCGCCAGAGCTTGTCGGCGGGCTTCCACCCCAGCGACGAGTTGTCGCCGAAGCCACCCTGGGCGATCTCGTTCTCGGCCCACGCCATGAGTCGCAGGCGGTCCCGCTCGTTCGCAGGCGCGCTCGCCTCGTCGGCGAGCAGTGATTGCTGGCGAGTCCCAAGCCGGATCTTCTCGAACTGCGACCGGCACAGGTAGTTCGCACGGCCCTTCATCAGGCCGTAGGAGAACGACCAGGGCAGGATCTCGGCGAGCAGCGGGAGGTCCTTTTGAAATAGCTGCTCCTGCAGGGCAATATTGGCTGTGACCAGGACGACGGTCTGGCCATGAACGGCGGCGTGGTAGGTCGCGGGAACGGAGTACGCGAGCGACTTGCCTGTGTTGTGGGTCACGATACCGTCGCCCAGCAGGAAGCGACCATCTCCATCCAGCGTGAAACCATAGTACGGTTCAACGATTCCGGTCGCGTAGGCACTGAATAAAGACCGCTCGCGTACCGTCCCCCAAATCCTTAGCAGCATGGCCCCCTCTCTCCTGAGAGGAGACCAACGCGCCCATGCCCGCAACGGCACATCCACGAGCACGCTGCCCCCATCGGGCACATCCAACCGTGACGGGTCAATCACGGTTAGGATGTGCCCACGGTTGACTCGCCACGGACTCCACCCGTGCTCCTGCGGCACGATGTCGACCATGAAGTCTTCGCCCCGGACAAGACCGAGTACAATTCGTGGCTCTCGGTGCATGCCCATGAGCCGGTCGCCGACGACCACGTCCTCCACCCGCTTGACCGAGCCGTCGTGCACCCGCACGAGCTGCCCCGCCGCGTGGCAGCCCGTTGGTGCCTCCGACAAGAGGTGCGTGCGTGCGCGGATGGACGCGTCGACCGCGCGGGCGAGCTCAATCTGCCCGGCGCGCGGTCGGTAGGCCGGGCCCCAGCGCCGTGCGAGGTAGCCGCCGGGGCCGAACGCTTGGTCGACGTAGTCGTCGACACCTGGGATGGGTTCACCCCAGAGCTCCGCTGCGTCCGTCATCGGTCGTTCACGTCGGTCGCCCTCGCTTCTCCCACGTCATCCACCTGTCGAGCAACCCCACCGTCGTGACGCCCCCCGTGCGCGGGTCAACGGGGCCGCACACACGAATCACTCGGCCGTCGCGCAAGCCGGCAGACGCCACGCACTGTCCGTCCGGCTGCCCGTGGACCGCTCTTCAGGTGAACGGGTCCTCCGCGGGCGCCGGACCCCCGGCGAGTTGGTTTGCGAACGCGATCGCGGCAACCTCGTCGCTCGCACGCACTTCGCTGACCTTCTTGGCGTACGGGAACTTCGCGAGGAACGGTACGGCGCCCTTTTCGCGGTCGAGCGGCTTGAGCTTCGCGATGATGACCGCGACCGCCTCCTTGGAAATAAGCCCGGTAGGCGCGGAAGTCCCCACGGCCGTGCTCGGGGTCGCTGCGGCGGCGGTCGCTGGCGCAGCCGCGCTACCATTCGTGCCGTTGGTCGCGGCCGCCGCCGCGGTGGCGCTGCTCGGTTTGTCCTTCGTCTTCTTGCCGCCGTCCTTCTTGACGTCGTCGCTGACGGTCGCATCGCCGCTTCCGGCCTCGTCCCGAGCCGTCGCCGCTTCGAGATCGATGAGCGCGTTCGAACCCTCGATCCAACCGTTGCGGTTGTTCGGGTCCGGCGAACCGAAGATCGCGCGCTGCTCGGCGGTGATCTCCTTGTCGGGTAGGATCTGGTAGGTGGTCTTGGTGTCGTTCGCGGCGCCGTGCCGCGTGATCTCGTAAAGGTACTTGCCGACACCGTACTTGTCGCGCAGGCCGATGACCGTGGTCATCGTATTGAAATTCATCTCGAGCACACGCATCTCGCCCAGCGGCTTGCCCTTGACCGAGATCGCGAACGCGTTCATGGCGTAGCGGCTCGTTTTCCGCCTGCCCGCCGCCTTCGCGGCGTCGTCCCACGGCTCGTACGTGTTGGTTTTCTCGTTGAAGCAGATGTCGCGGTGGTACGGCGGCCCGCAGAGCGCCACCACCGCCTTATCTCCGTCGTTGGCCAGGCGCAGGAACGTGCTGCTGCCCTGGCTCTCCATCGCCTCTTCGGTCTTGTCCCAGGAACCTTTGCTATCTCCCACAGTGGTCTCCTTCGGCGTACAGGGCCAGGCTCGCGGGGACCTCCCGCACAGGGCCGCTCGCGCCGTGAGGACGAGACGTTAGTCACGCTCGCCGCGGGCCGTCAACCGTTTTGCTTTGACTAGGTGGTCAACAGCCGGCGATGCTCTCGCCCCCGCTCTGGGTCGGGGCAGGCGCAATGGCGGCGGACGAGGGAGATGGTCGATGAGCGTGCAGGCTCGTGTCCTAGTCAGCGATCCACCTTGGATGTTCACAGATAAGCTGCCAGGCAAGGGCCGCGGTTCGGCCAAGCACTATGCGTGCATGAGTCTCAGCGAGATCATGCGGATGCCGCTGCCGCCGCTGCACGACAACTGCGTGCTCTTTCTCTGGCGCGTCAGCTCGATGGTGGAGGAAGCGTACCAGGTCGTACGCGCCTGGGACTTCGTCCCCAAGACGGAGCTCGTTTGGGAGAAGACGACCGACGAATCCGGCGAGAAGCTCGCGATGGGCATGGGCCGCATCCTGCGCGGCAGCCATGAGACGTGCATCGTCGCCGCACGCGGCCGGCCGCACCAAAGCGTCAGCAGCCACGCGGAACGCACGATCTTCCGTGCACCGCGCACCGAGCACTCGGCGAAACCAGAGGAGTTCTACCGGATCGTCGAGCGCCCCTTTCCGCTGGAGCTGTGGCCCGAAGCACACGTCGAATTGTTCGCGCGCCGGCGGCGGCGCGGCTGGGTGCAGTACGGTCTCGAGCTGCCCGGCACATGGGAGCACACCCTCGCGGCCGTCGCCCGGGACGAGGCGAAGGCCAAGGCGGAGGTCGACGGTGAGGCGCCCAGGGGCGCTACGCGCCGCCGGACGACGAACGGAGCGAGGCCGCGTCCGTGATCCGTGTGCGCGCAACGGTCGGCGCCGAGATCGTCCTCTACGACTTGCACCCCCGCAGCGTCGAGCGGCTGCGGTTCGCGCTCTCGTACCCGCATCCGGAGCGCGCGCGTGCGGTGCGCATGCGACGCGACCCGGCGGGGCTACCGCTGCGCTATGAGTGCATCGCCGAACGGCCGGACGGATCGGTCGCGGTCCCACGAGGCGCGGTCGACCTCGTGCGCGCCGCCCTCGCCGCGGACGACCTCGGCGTCGACTTCGAGGACCGTCGGTCGCTGGGCGAACCGATCGGGCCGATCGACAAGCTCCCGCTCTGGTCGTACCAGGTCACCGGTATCCTGCGCCTGCTCAGCAAGTCACAAGGAATGGTCATTCTGCCGTGCGGGGGCGGCAAAACGTTCCTCGGCGTCGGCGCGATCGCGGCGGTCGGACTGACCGCCATCGTGCTCGCGCACACCGGCGACCTCATCGACCAGTGGGTGCAGGACGTCCGCCGGATCGGCGTCGAGCCGGGCGTGATCGACGACGCGCGCAAGCAGATGGACGCCCCCGTCATCATTGCCAGCGTCTTCTCGCTCGCGCCGATGCTCGAGGCGGACCCCACGATGGGCGCTCGGTTTGGGCTTGTCGTCACAGACGAGTGCCAACACGCCCCCGCCCTGACGTTCCAGCGCGTCCTGCGTCACCTGCCGGCTCGCTACCGACTCGGGCTCACGGCGACACCCGATCGCGAAGACGGGCACGGTAAGCTCGTCGACTGGTCGTTCGGTCCACGCCTGCTCGTCAAGACGGTCCAGGAACTCGTCGACGGTGGCTTCCTGATGATGCCGAAGCTGCGCGTCGTCGAGACCGCGTTCGAGCACGAGGTCGATTCCGACAACCCCAGAGCCCTGACGAAACTGCACCGTGCGATCGCGAGCGACGAGGCGCGAAACCGCGCAATCGCGGAGCTCGCGATGTGGGAAGTGCAGGCCGGCGAGACGGTGCTCCTGCTGACCAATCGCAAGGACCACTGCAGGAGGCTCGGCAAGATGCTGACGAAGATGGGCGTCGATGCGCGGGTCGTCGTCGGCACGACCAAGAAGAGCGCGCGCAAGGGCGACCTCGAAGCCCTGCGCAGCGGCGAAGCGTCGCTCGTCATTGCGACCTCGCTCGCCGACGAGGGGCTGAACGTCCGGCGGCTCTCGCGGCTCATTTTGGCGTTCCCAGAGACCGCGCGCGGCAGGACGATCCAGCGCGTAGGCCGCCTGACGCGACTCTGGGAGGGCAAGGAGCCCGTGGTCATCGACGTCGTGGACGGGCGGGTCGAGACGCTCGCGCGCCGCGCCGCGGAGCGCCGGCGGTCGTACCGGTCGATCGGCATGGACGTTTAGAAAAACCAAGGCCACCCATGGATCGTTCGAAACGCGTCAGCTCGACCACGATCGGTGTCATGCGCTCGGACGCGGACGATTTGCCGGCCATCGCGCAGCGCGAGCTCGGTCGGCTCGCGCGCGCCGATCAGTCGTGGCCGGTCGGCGAAGTGCGCGTGCGCGCGCAAAACCACCTCATTGGCGCGGGGCTCGCGCGACTTCTCTACGTGGACGGCCGCCCCGTGTGCCGGATCACGCGTCGGGGGCGCACGGCCGAGAAGGTCCGGACCGACGGTCAAGTCACTCTGCTTCAACAGAAACTGCGTGGGCTACGTAGCCATCGCACTGCGGAGCTACTCCGCATCGACTGCGCGATCGAAGCAGCGAAGACCGAACTCGACGCCATCCATCGAGCCGCGGGGCGGCAGCTGCCGATCCGCCGACCGCGTGGCCGGCCCTACCGCACCGACATCGACGAGGGTGCGTTGCGCGCCGCTCTGCGCCGCTCGGGCGGCATCATCCGGCAGGCCGCGCGCGAACTCGGTATCCCACGCGGCACAGTGGCGCGCCACGCTCGCCGACTCTCGATCGTCCTGCGACGCAAAGCGGACCCGTCACCGTGAGCGACGCCGGCGAATCCCTCTTCAGTCGCTACGCGGGCGAGGTGCGCCTACGCCTGTCTTTGCGCGATCTGGTCGAGGAGAGCCACCCCAAGGGCCTAAAGAGCACTGGCAAGTCGAGTCTGCTCTGCTGCTCGCCGCTGCGCGAGGACCGAAACCCCAGCTTCTCAGTCTTCGAGGCCGGTGGCGAGTACCTCGCGTTCGACCACGCCACGCGCGAGAGCTTCGACCTCTACGCGTTCGTGCAGCGCCGGGAGGGCCTCGACTTCCCCGGCGCGGTCAAGTGGTGCGGCGAGCGGGTGGGGCTGTCCTGGGACGAGTTCAAGAAGCACCACGGCGGCGAGGGTGGCCGACCTGCCAAGCCGCCCGAGTTCACCGAGGCCGAATGGGACCGCGCGATCGAGGAGGTGATGCTGCTCGACGAGCGACAGGCGGTCGCCGCGGTCCAGCAGGCGATGGTGGACCTTTGCCATTCGTTTTTCATCCGGTCGGACAAGCTCGTGCAGTACGTCACCGACCGCTGGGGGATCTCGGCGGAGACACAACACCGGTTTCTGCTCGGCTATGTCCCGGAGGGGTTCGCGGAGTTGCTCGAGACCCTGCGCGAGGAGGGCGTTTTTCCATACGACCGAAAAGCGCTCGTCAAGACCGGGTGGTTCTTGGCGCGCCCCCGCATCCTGGATGACCCGAACCCGGAACTGCGCTGCCTTTTCGACGGGCGCCTGCTCTACCCGTACATGCTGCGCGGCAAGTGCCGCTACGCGTGCGCGCGCATCCTCTACGAGGACCGGATCGATCGGTCGTACTTCGAAGCGCGCCCGAGCGAACAGGCCAAGTTCAAAAAAGCGCTCGTCGGCGGCCCGTCGCATCCCAGCGTCAGCCGCTACGTCCAGAACGACCTCCTCTACAACGCCGACAACGCGCAGCGGAGCCGATCGGCGTTCGCGCGCCTGGTCATCGTCGAGGGGCCGAGCGACTGCATGGCGTTCGTGCAGGCCGGCTACGACTGCGTCGCGCCGGTCGCCACCAGCATCCGCTCCGACGACGTGCCCATGCTGCTCGAGGCGTGCTCGCGCTACCGCGAGGTCATCCTGGCCACCGACACGGACGTCAAGCCGGACGGCCGGCGGCCGGGACTCGAGGGCGCGCTGCGGATGGCGCCGGACCTGCTCAAGGCGGGCAAGCGCGTGCGCCTGCTGGTCTTCCCACTGCCGCCGGGCGAATCGAAAGTGGACCCCGCCAGCTGGTCGCTCGCCTGGCAGCGCGCAGGCAAGGAGGGCGACCCCTTCGCCGAGCTCGTGGCGAGCGCGCCCACCGTCGCCGGGGCGCTCGTGCAGTTTCTGGACCCGAACGTGGCGGCCGCGGAGCTACCGGCGGCCCTCGAGCCCATCGCCCGCTTCGCGCGGGCTGCCAGCGCCAGCAAGGCTGAGATCGAGGAACTCGCGACGCTCGTCCGCGACCGGCTGCGCGGCAAGTGGAGCAAGCACGCCGTCAAGCAGGCGATGGGCGAGGCCGACGACAAGGTGGAGGCCGAGGAGCGGGCCCGCGGAACCGTTCCCGCGGACTCCGTCGACGAGCGCGAGACGCTGACCCTCGAAGGGCTCGTCGTAGAGCGCGGCGGCCACGACCAGCCGGGCAAGGTCCGCTGCTACCAGGGCTTCGCCCGCGACGGAGCGCCGACCGTCGTGTCGACGTTCATCGTGCAGCCGTCACGCATCATCGTCGCCCACGGCGGCGACCGGCTGCTCGAGTGCTCGGTGCACATCGAGACCGGCACGACGCTACTCGACCGCTGGGTCGTGCCCAAGCGCGCGTGGACGAGCCGGCGCGACTTCGTGAGCAGCTTTCCGCACGAACGGATGCAGTTCAACGGGACCGACCACAACGTCCACGCCGTCTACCAGATCGTCAGCGAGCGGGCCCACCGCCTAGGCGTACCGACCGTACGCGGCGAGTCCGTCGTCGGCATCCACCGAACCGGTCACGGTCTGCGGCTCGTGCTGCCCACCGAGACGTGGGACGCGGACGGTCCGATGGCCAGTCCGGACATCGTCTACGCGACCGACACGGGATCGGTGCCGTTCTGCTCGATGATTCGCGTCGATGGCCGGCAACAGCCCGCCGCCGTCGACGCGCTCTGCGCTCGCCTGATCCCGCTGCTCTTCGAACTAAACGACCCGGTCAAACTGACGACGATCTGCGCATGGACCCTCGGCTGCTACTTTTTGCCCGAGATCCGCGAGCTGAACGGCGGCAAGGCCACCGTCCTGAACGTCTTTGGATCGCCTCAATCGGGCAAAACCTCTTTGGTGCATCGCATCGTCAACCGGATGCTGCAACCGTACGGACCGACCTTCAAACCGGCGACTCCCGCCGAGACCAAGTTCGCCACCATCCGCAACCTCTCGTGGAGCAACTGCTTCGTCTCGCCGTTCGACGAGTACCGGACCACGGAGGCAGGGGCCGACTTCGTGCGCCTCTTGCGGACCGGATTCTCGGGCGGCGTGGAGGGGCGCGGCGCGCGCGACCAAAGCATGCGCGGCTACGACCTCTGCGGCGCCGTGGAGGTCACCGGCGAGCAGCGCGCCGACGTCGACGCCGCGATGGGCGACCGGCTCGTGATGGTGGGGCTCGACAAGAACCGCATCGACGTGCGCGAGACCCCCGCCGCCCTGATCGAACTGGAGGCGGCCGAGGACCGCTGGCGGGTCGCCACCGACATCCTGCAGTGGCGGATGCGCATCAGCGCGCCGACCGTGCGCCAGTGGTGGGCGAACGCCAAAGCTGAGGCGACGAGCGCTCTCGAGCGGATGAGCGTTCAGGTCCCGCCACGCACGCGCGACGCATGCGGCGAGATCGCGTTCCGCCTGCGCGCGTGGAACGAGTGGCTCGACCACCGTGTGGAGCGGTCGATGGGGACGGTCCCGCGGCCCGCCCTCGACGCGGTCCTGCGCCAGATCCTCGAAACGACGACGGGCCTGGAGATTCCCGAGACGGGCGTCCGCGGCATCGTAGTGCCCATCGCCGGCAAGAGCCTGGTCGTTCGGGCGCTCGAGGCGGTCACGTCGTACGCCGTTCAGGACCTCTTCGAAGAGAAGAAGTGCTATCGGTTGGCCATCCGCGAGGGGCGCCGGATGCTCGTCGTGCACCCCGGCGCGCTCGCCAGCGTGCTGGCTAAGGAGTCCCGGGCACGGGGACGCCCCGATCCGACGAACGGCGAAGTCGCCCTGCGTGCAGCCGCTCGGGAGGAGTTCTCCAAGGACGGAGAAGCAGGATGGCTGGTTGACCCGAGCTTTCTTTACCGAATGGGCTCGGCCGACGACGTAGGGGACGAAGCCAGCAAGATGGTACGGATGAGGTGCTGGCTCATCGATATCGAGCGGGCGTACGAGCGAGTCGGCCTTGAACTCGACTGGCCGGGAACCCCGGCCACGTGGGGAGGGGATCGACGGGGCACCGTCTTACCCCTACCGACGTGGAGACGGATGCCGACCGACCCGAACGGGGTTTAGGTAATGGAATGGACCTTGCTAGTCGCACTCGAACGTCAAGGGAACACAAGGGAACAAGGGAACACAAGAGAACAGAACTCCAATGTAGCTAACACGAACGAATCAAGGGAACAAGGGAACAAGGGAACACTATATAGTCAAAAAGAGGAGAACCAATCGCCGGCGGAGCATGTGCACAAGGGAACGCGAGACGCAGGCAAGTGCACAGAGGTGGTGTTCTCTTGAAAAACTCAATGAACACGGAACAGTGGGACCCAAACCGGGGCAAGGGTACTCAAGTGGTTAAGAAAATACACATATATATATATAGGGGAGTTCCTTCGAGACCATGGTGGGTGTGACTAGGTGTACACGTGTAGGACTACCGTGATCGTGATCTACGTGATCACGTGTATACACACACAGCGATCGATCGTTCCCTTGAGTTCCCCTGTTCCCTCGCTCGATAAATAATCGTAACTCATTGCTTTTTTGACTTTTCCACAGGTGTGCCCATGAGTGTGATCATGCTCCGGAGCCGTTCCCATGCCCGTTATTCGCCCATCAGGTGTTCAGTGTCCCAAGTGGGAGGCGGTCTCTCCGGGCAGCAAGCGCTGCCGGTACTACATTGATCCATCCCCAGAAGAATTACAGACGGAGGGGCTCTGCCGGCTCCCCGACGAGCTGCTCTGCGTCGAATGGGTCCGTCGCTTTGGGACGGACGCGCAGCGCACAGCGCTCGCCCAACGCCCTACCCAGCCGACAGCCCCCGGAGTGCCCGCGGACCCGGTCGGTGCCGCCCCCCTGGTGCTCGCGGTCCAGGACCCCCCGCCGCCGGCGGTGCCCGCGCCCTCCCCGCCGTCCTCCCCGCGGATGCCGTTTGCTGGGGCGCTACTGGCCCTGCCGTACGCGTTCGAGCCCGCGAAGGCCCTAGACCCCCTGGACGTCGCTGCCCTCGAGCAGGCGGGCTTGGAGGTCGGGCTCGAGGCCCCCCACCTGGGCGGCGGCGTCACGCTCGTGCCCGCCCGGACCGGCCGGACGGACCGGAGCGAGATTACGTTCCGTGAAGCTGCAATTTTGAGACTGATTGTGGATTGTTTCCCGGGATCGCACATCGTCGGGTACCGGTCCGGTCCGGTCGCGGCCGCTTCCCCGGTCGAGCCCGGTAACCGGTCGGGGCAGGGGTTACCGGCCGCGGCCGCCGGCGCGGACGATGCCGGGCGGGGGCACCCGCCGGCGCCGAACGTCGACCCGCTGTCGTGACCGAGCGGGCACGTGTCGAGTGGGGCGACGGCCTCTCGGGGCTGCTTTCGCTGCCGCCGGGGAGCGTCGACCTGCTGCTTTCGGACCTGCCGAGCGGCGAGACGCGTGCGGCGTTCGACCGGCCGCCGCGTTTCGAAGCGATGTGGCCGGCGTTCTGGCACGCGCTCCGACCGGACGGGGTGGCGGTGCTCATGGCCTCGAGCTTGCGGTTCGCGGCGGCGCTGCTGCACTCGCAGGAGCGCGCGTTCCGCTACGACCTGGTCTGGGAAAAAAGCATCGCGGTCGGCTTTCTCAACGCGCGTCACCGTCCGCTCCGGAGCCACGAGTTCGTGCTGGTCTTCTCGCGCGCGATGGGGACCTACAACCCGCAGCGGACGATCGGGCACGGACCGATCCATACGAACGGCGACCGCGGAGCGCTCGGGAGCGTGAACTACGGGACCAGCCAAGCGGTCGACACGCAGGGGCGCTCGCGGGGCAAGGCGCGAGCGGGGGCGACGGACCGCTACCCGCGCTCGGTGCTGACGTTCGGCTCCGTGGGCATCCGTGACCGGCGGCGCCGCCACCCGCAGCAGAAACCGGAGTCGCTTTTGCGCTGGTGCGTCCGGACGTACTCCAACCAGGGCGAGCTCGTCGTCGACCCGTATGCGGGCAGCGGGGCCGCGGGCGAAGCGGCGGTGGCGGAGGGGCGCCGGTTTCGAGGCTGGGACATCGACCCCAAGAACCAGAGCGCGGTTCCGGTCCTCGACGACGACCCGCTGTCGTGACGAGGCGCGTTTTCTGTTGACTGTCCGGTCAACAGCCGGCGATGCTGCGCGCCGCTTCCATGCTCGACTTCGCCAACCGGCCGTCCTTCGAGTCGATCTTCATGGGTCTGGCGTTCGCGCTGTCGAAGCGCTCGACGTGCTCGCGGCTGCAGGTCGGCTGCGTCATCGTGAGCACCGACTGGCGCAAGGTTTTCGGGCTCGGTTACAACGGCGGCGCCGCGGGCCAGGAGAACGCGTGCGAGTCGTTGGAGCCCAATCAATGTGGGCACTTGCACGCCGAAGATAACGCCATTGTAAATCACGATGCGCCGCACGGTGCACACAAGTTCGTACTCAGCACGAATCTGCCGTGCCCTATGTGCTGCAAACGGATCGTGAACCTGCGCGGCGTCGAGCGCGTCTACTTCGTGCGCAGCTATCGGGACGACTGTGGTATCGCCACGCTGGAGCGGGCCGGCATCGAGCTCGTGCAGCTCAAGGACGACTTCACTCTATGACTGCGCTCGCGCACACCTGCCACGCCATCGGTTGTTCGATTCGCGTACCGCCTCGAATGCTGATGTGCGCGCGGCATTGGCGGATGGTGCCCCGCAAGACGCAAATCACCGTCTGGAATGAGTATCGTCCCGGCCAGGAGATGGATAAAAAACCGTCGCTCGGATACCTTGCGATTCAGCGTATGGCCGTGGGCGAAGTGGCCGAAAAAGAAGGCCGACACGACGAGGCGCAAACCTGCTTTCGTGCAGCCGTTCGGTACGTTCAACTTATGAAAGAATCGGGGCAAGATTTTCGTGGAAGTCGCAGCGAAAATGGGCAATTGGCTCTCGAGCTCACCGCTTCGATGGCCAAGGGCGTCCGGTCGTGAATTTTTACGAGGTCCGGCTGGTCGTGCAGGTCCGCGAGACCCCGTTTCTGACCCGAGACGAAGCCGAGTTCGAGACGCGCGCGCTGACGGTCCGGGTCCCGATGGGGGACCGAGCGACGCCGGAGGACGCCGTCCAGGCCCCCCGAACGAGGACGTCTTCTCCCGCCTGTAAGCGGGGAGGAAAGGAAAACTCGTCATGCTGCTCATCTGGCTTGACACGGAAACCGCGGACCTTGACCCGCTCAAGCACGCGGTCCTCGAGCTCGCCGTCGGGATCGCCGATCTCGCGGCCCCGTTCGACCTGAAGACGATGGACCGATTCGTCTTGCGATACACCGACTCGCACACGTACGGCATGCTGTGCGGCGAACCCGGGAGCGAAATCGCCGGGCTCGGGATGGACAACGGTCCGTGCGCCGCGTGCAACTTCTCGCTCGAGGCTCGCGCCATGCACGAAAAGAGCGGCCTGCTCGCCGAGTGCGCGCGCTCGCCCACGACGATGGGGGAGGTCGAGGCGCACCTGCTCACGCTCATTGAGGGGGAGCCGGAGCGCGGCGACGACAAGCCCACGCTGGCCGGCTCGACCGTGCACTTCGACCGCGGCTTTTTGCGCGTGGCCGCGCCGCGATTCACCGCGCGCCTGTCGCACCGGCACTACGATGTGTCGGCCGTCAAGCTTTTCTGCGAGTCGCTCGGGATGCCGCGGATCCCGAAAGCGCAGGCGCACCGCGCGCTCGAGGACGTCGCCGAGTCGGTCGACCATGCGCAGCGGTGCGTGTTGTGGCTGCTCGGCGAGCGTCCCAAACGCGGACTGGTGCCGCTCGGTGGACTGGAAAGAGTAGGGGGCGAGCCGTGAACCGCCGCCAGCGCCGTGCCGAGCAGGCCAAGCAGCGTCGTATGGTGCCGCTCGTGGCTCCCGTGGCGCCGCACTGCTCGCACCCGCCTAAGGGTCTCGCACTCGGCTGCCCGATTTGCGGCCGATTCGAGGTCCGCGGGCACCTGCTGGAAGCCAACGACGGCGAGCTACTCATGTGTTGTGCGTGCGGCGAGGTGCTGCTGACGTATCGGCCGCACGCGCCGGCATCGTTCATCGAGTGGCTGCAGGCGGAGGTCGCTCGGCTGGACGCGGGTGGCGAGCCGCCGGAGCCCTGCCAGGGGGGTCGCGAGGCGTACGCCGCGTACGTGCGCGAGCGGCTCGCGGAGCTGCTCGCGATGCGCGCGTCGCCCGATGTGATCGAGCAGCAATTCTCGGACCTGGCCGCGATGCGTGCGCGGGGCGCGCCTGCAGGGATTCAGGGGACGAGCGAACCGGCGGGGGCCGCTCCGCCCGAAGGAGGGTGAGCGCGATGCCGAGCTTCACAATCAAGGTCCCGAACGACGACGAGGGCGAAGATCTAGGGGAGTATGAGTCCGACTACCTGCCGCGCGTCGGTGACCCCTTCACGCTCTGGCACCCGCGCGTCAGCGGCAAGCCGTTCGAGCTGTTTTGCGGCATCGTCCAACAGGTCGTGCACGAGGCGTACTGCGGAGAGCGCAAAACCCCTGACGGGAGAGACGATCCGAACGGTCCGCGCGGGGTCGGCCGCGTCGTCACCATCGTGTGGTTGGTCGAGGAGTACGCGTCGCCCCAGCGGTTCTGCGACTGCACGCCCCGGGAACGCGAGATGCACGACGTGGTCGAAGGGGTCTGCGAAAACTGCGGGGGCAAGCGGCCCGATACCAAGGAATGACCCATGCTTATCCGGTTCATGCACTTTCACGAATCTGCCCTGCGTGGTCGGGCTTGCCCGAATACAGGCCGGCATACGTGTGCGCCTCCGAATCTGCCGCAATGCCGAGCAGCGAACGGAAGCTGTTGAAGGGGTAGAAGCGCCTGTTGAAGCGGAACGTGAACTCGTTGCAGTACGCCTGCAAGTGCTGGGGGTCGACGCCGTGGTGGACCCCGTTGATCCAGGTCTTGAGGTTGGAGAACACCAAGTGAATCAGCGGCATGTACTCCTCAGCGACGCGAGCCTCGTCCCGCTCCGCCACCGGCAAGTGGTCGAAGCCGCGCTCCGTGAGGCTGGCGTAGCCCTGCCAGGCATCCGTGATCGTCATGGTGCGCTCCAGTACGTTGTCCTCGACGAACCGACAGAGCGATTTGGCCGATCGGTTAGGCACCACGGAGAGCCGGAGCCTCCCGGCGTAGCGACCGCCACGACGCGGGATGGCCTTGGAGTGCTGATTGTTCTTCGCGTCCGAGACTTTGCGCTGTCGGACTTCGACGGCCCCGCAGACGATAGCCAAATGGTGAACACCCTTGCCCTCGCCGCGCGTCTTGCCGCCCACGTAGGTCTCGTCGACCTCGACAGGGAGCTTGCCGCCGATGCGGTCGCGATTGGGGCGTACCATGCCGGCGCGGAGCTTGTGGAGGAGCTGGAAGGCTGTCTCGTAGCGAGTGAGCCCGAGCTGGCGCTGGAACTGCACCGCGCTCATGCCGGGCGTGAGGCTCGACAGCAGGTAGGCGCCCCAGAACCACACGCTCATCGGCGTGTGCGAGTCCTGCATGACCGTCCCCGCCATCAAGCGGGTTTCTTTCAGACACTTGCGGCACCGGAGCACGTGGGGCCGAGTGGCGATCCGGCCGGGCTCGGAAGCCGCGTTGCAGGACGGGCAGACGAAGCCGTCGCGGAAGCGGATCTGCTCCAGATACTTCGCGCACGCGGCATCGTCGGGGAAGAGGCGCTGGAAGTCGGGGAGCGACTTCGGGAACGGGAGGTCAGCGGACATGGTCAGCCACTTCGCGCTTCAGCCATTGAAGCTGAAGCCCGATCCCGAGACGGGCGAGCGGCACCTCAGGCATCGCCCAATCCGCTTCGATATCAAGCCGGTGGCCACCGGCCACCTGAACGAGTCCGGGCCGCAACGCGCCCAGATAGTGGGCTCCGGCGAGCAGCACCCACCGGACATCTTGCACGGTGCCCCATTCGGCACCGAGCCGGCGGAGAACCCTCGCGCCCCATGCCTCGCGCTCCAGGCAAGGCATTGCGGCGAGGTTCTGCTCGTACGGTTCCAGAGAGGTGTCGGGATCTACAAGACCATGTTTGGCCGAGAGGATGTACCAGTGGTCGCAGCACGCCTCCGCGTAGGCGCGGGCGGCTCGGAAAAGCGCGCCGGTGTACAGGTCTTTGGCTAGCGCCCGGCGCGGGAACTTGGTCGCTCCACACGCCACGAGCGCGATGCGAGGGCCGTCCATCAGAACGGGATCCCGTCGTCTTCGGAGGGGACGCACGCAATGCCGAGGCGCGGGCCGGGCGGGAACCATCCGACCCCGTACCCACACTGGCTACGATGCGGGTTCTCCGGGTCGACGTCCCAACGATCGACATCGTCCGCCATGTCAGCCTCGCAAAGGCCGCAGACGCCATCGAACAAACCGTCGTCAGACGAGGTCTTCACTCCCGGGTGACGGGGGCAGCAGCGAGCGTCGCCGATGGCGCCCACCTCGTCGTTGAACGCTTCGATTCCTGCCGGGCTATAATCAAACATGTTCGGGGCTCCTTTCAGCCTCGTGCCAGGCCCCGGGACGGTTGCACGTCGCCGGGGCGTTTCCTTGCACCCCTCAACCTAGCACCGGCCTTCGGTGTGTCAACCGGATAAGCATGGAATGACCGATGAAGATTCTGCCTTCGATGTGCAAGGGATTCGTCTTCGTCCACGAGGACGGCAAGAGCTTCGAGTTCGCACCGCTGCAGGTATTCCTCTCCGGCAGCCAGACCGCTATCCGTATCGGTCGGAACATTCTTTTCTTCAACAAGGACGGGACATTCGACGGGACGGAGTCGCACCTCGCTGGGCTGGAGTCCGACTCCCCGGAGCTCAAGAGGATTCGCGAGGCGTTCGACTTGCAGGGCGAGATGAAGGGGTTGCCGCCGGATGAATCGTACTTCCAGCCAGGGACGCCGGGCTACGTCGCCGAAACGCGGATGTGGGCGAGCGGGCGCAAAGAGGACGCGGGTGACGTGTACTGTGCGAAGGTCCCCCGGCCGAAGCCGCACTGACCGAAAGAGGCGCGAGGACTCGCCATGATCGTCTATCGAGCGACCGTCGAGGGTGTCTCCAGCGTGGACGTCACGCTCAAGGTCGTGCCTGCGCAAGATGGTGAGGAACCGATGCCACAAGACGGTTTCGGCAATATTCGAGTCAATGTCCCGGGCGCGGCCAATGCGGAAGACGTGGGGACTGTACTCCGCGCTTTCGGTGCGCTGATGAGCGTCGAAGGCGCCGTACGAATCACGATTGAACCGATTCCACAAAGTGCAGGAGACGACGTGGATCCGAAAGATGACGTACAGACCAAGCTTTCGGCGATCGCGGCCCAGTGCCCCATCGGGGTCTACGTGCACCGCAAGGGCGGCGAGTACGTCGTTTACAGCCACTCGCTCGACGAGGGGACGCTCCAGCCGCTCGTTCACTATTACTCGCTCACGAAGCGGACCCGGTGGACGCGCACGGTGGCCGATTTCACCGAAGAGGTCGATGGCAAGCCGCGTTTCGCGCGAGTGCGCCCGCCGACGCACCTTGAGCTGTACGATGCGTGCGGGGTCTGAAAGGGGACAACCATGACTCAACAGTTCGAGGACTGGCACGCGCTCGACCTTCGATACCCGTGTTTGAAGTGCGGGGCCCAGGCGGGCGAGGAGTGCCAGGGGTTCGAGCGCAGCTTCCGAGTGCCCCCCGTGCACTTCAACCGGAGACTCTTGCGCATCGCCACGGAAAAGGGCTTGATTCAAGCTTCCTAAGCACACCAAGAAAACGGAAAGGAGAGGTCGCGATGAGGGTTTGGCAGACGACGACCGGGGCCGTTCGAGAGGGTAAGTTCCTCGTCGTGCGGCGTGACGGCAGCGTGCCGTGTTGGCCGCATTTCGTCATGGGGGCGCGTGACCCGGCCGTCCCGCACGCGCTGCAGGCTTACGCGGACAAGGCGGCCGAGCTCGGCATGGATCCCGAGTACGTCGCGAGCGTACGGGAGCTCGCCGCGCGCTTCGAAGCGTACCGCGCGAAGGAGGGGCCGGGCGACCCCGAAGCGGGGCCGCACCGCAAGGACGATCCGGAAGTTATCCAGGTCATGCAGGGCCGCGATGGACAGCCGGTGCTCTGGCACGAAACGCACAACGCACGCAAGCCGGAGGCCGAACCGACATGACCATCCCGACCCGTCATCCGATCCGGTTCGAATGCCCCGCATGCGGGGCGCACCACGAGCGCGGGTTCGTGGATGGCCACTCTGTGTTCCGCTGTTTGCGCTGCGGCTATCTGGGGCGCGGGTTCAGCGAAGATCGGGAGCTCGACGACGCGGTCTTTGCCGAGCATGAGGAGGCGAACCGCGTCAACCGCTCGCTCGGGCTGCCCGAGGTGCCGCTTGGGGTCGATCCGCTTAGGGGACCCGGATGACGGCCATGGCGGTCTGCGACACGTGCAACGACACCCACACGATGCCGCTGCACGACTCGAGCGGCAACGTTCGCGACGTGATGTGCACGCGGTGCCCGACGCCGTGCGAAAAGTGCCGGGGACGCACGCCGGGAGGCGGCGGGGGACCCTACTGCGCGAAGACGCCGTGCGCGTGCGCGTGCCACGTGCGCGCGGAAAACATGGGCAAGAGAAAATGACCGTCGCTCACCTGCCCGTAGTCTTTCGAAACGAACATTTATCCGTTAGTCGGATCAAACGCTTCGAGGAGTGCCCGTTCGCTTTCTACAACCAGTACGTCCATCGCCCCGAGGGCGTCGTGCGCGAGTTCGCGGAGCCGGCAGAGTTCGGGGTGGTCGCGCACGCGGCCCTCGAGCAGACCTACCGGTGGGTCATCGAGGACGAGTACGCGGGACCGTTTCCCGAAGAGCGGCTGCTCGAGGCGTTCCGAGTCGCGTGGACCGAGAGCGGCCTGACTGGCGTCGATCTCTACAGCGAGGGGCGCGAGCTCTTGCGCCAGTATGGACGGTGGGCCGGGCCGGTCGACCACTTGCGTGTCCTGGCCGTCGAGCGCGAGTTCAATTTGCTCGTGGGTCCCGGCGTCTGCAGACTGATCGGCGCAGCCGAGAAGGCGGATTGGGTCGGAGTCGATGGTTGTGTCGTCGTGAATGGCTTCATCGACCGCATCGACCGAGTCGATTCTCAAACGATTGAGATCATTGACTATAAATCCAACCGCCTGCTCTTTTCGCGCGATGAGACCGCCGGCGACCTGCAGGTGGGCGTCTACGCGCTCGTTGCGCGCCAGCTCTATCCGTGGGCCGAGGACGTCCAGCTCTCGTTCCACATGCTCCGGCACGGCCCGCTGCGGCAGGTCGCCTCGCGGTCCAAGCGGGAACTCGACGCGGTGCACGAGTACGTGCGCGCGGTTGGCGCGCGCACTGAAAAGGGCCCCTACCCCGCGCGCTTGAATGCGCACTGCGGTACGTGCGACTGGCGCGACGGGTGCGACACGTACAAGGCCGCGCTCAGCAAGAAGCCGGCACTCGTCGTCGTTTCCAAAGAGAACCTGGAGCTTCTGGCCGAGGAGCGCGAGCGCGTCGCCGCCATCGCCAAGGCGGCCTACGCCCGGAAGGAGCAGCTCGATGCGGTCCTGCGTGCCGCCGTCGGCGATCGGGAGTCCTTGGAGCTCGCTGGCCACGTCTACCGGGTGCTCCAGTTCTCGAACACCGAGTACCGAGCGACCGAGCTCGCGACGCTGTTCCAGGAGGTCGGCATCGACCTCTCGCCCGCGCTCACCGTCGACAACAACGCCCTGGATGAGATATTGGACAAGGTAGAGGCGGACGAGGAGCAGCCACGGATGGTCCGCGACTTTCTCCGCGCCCGCTGCGCCTCCCGAGCCGTCCGAGTGCCCCAGAAACCGCGGATCGATTCCCGGGCCGTCAAAAAGCGATGAAGCTTTCCACCCTCGTCCGCAACGCCCGGCGCGACCGGGGCCTGAACCTGCGCGACCTGGCGGCCGGCGTGGGGGTGTCGGCGTCGTTTCTGAGCCGGATCGAGAGCGGCGAGCATGTGCGCATCCGCGGCCGCACGTTGGAGCGGCTGGCGCAGGCGCTGAGACTCCCCCAGGACGACGTTTACCGGTCGGCCCGCCGGCTGCCTCCCGATGTCGAGCGGTTCGTGCTCGACAACCTGCCGCGCGTGCGCCGGACGATGGCGCGTCTGCGGCCGGAAGCGGCCTAGTCCGAAAGGAAACGGCCGCCCCCGGGGCTCCCGAGGACGGCCGTCCGATTGCCACGAAGCTCGGGGCGTTACGGAGTCAGATTGTCCTGAGCGCCCGTGGTGAAGGTCGACGCCCCCTTGACGCCGCTCAGCGTCCCCAGCCGCCCGAGCACGTCGGCCGTCTGCGAGGCGCTGAGGCCGAACTGGGTGTTCGGCGCGCCGTGGGTCGTGTTCGGGTTGTCTTCGGCGGTCGTGCCCGTCGGGTTGCCGAGGTGGATGACGCCGTTTTCCGAGACGAACACGCCGTTCTTGTTGCCGCTGATGTCGTCGGTCGCGATCTCCGCGTACGACTCGCTCTCGACGTGGACGCCGTCGTTTACGTTGTCTTCGATGCTCGAGACGTAGATGCGGGCCTTGCTCTGCCGCTGCACGCGAATGCCGTAGCCGCCGTTGCTGGCGATCGTGCACGGACCAAGGTCCCCTTCCGTGGCGCCGACGCCGTCCGTCTCGCCCACGCGAACGTAGCTGTTCTCGTTGACGACCAGGCCGTTGCTGGGGTTGTTCTCGAGGGTCGAATTGACGACGTAGCCCTGGCTCATGCGTTGGTAGTGCACGCCGATGCGGCCCGCCCGGTTGACCGTGACGTTGCTGATCGCGACGCGTAGCGACGTGTTGACGCTGATGCCGTCGTAGCCGCCGGTGATCGTGAGGTTCTGGATCGTGAAGGTGTTGACGCCGACCAGTTCGATGACGTTCGAGGTGGCCACGGGGCCCAAGAGGGTCGCCGTGCCCTGACCGTCGAGGGTGATGCCGTCGAACTGGTGAACGGTGTTCGACAGGAGCAGGTTCTCCGAGCAGGTGCCCGAGACGAGCACGGTGTCACCCGGTCGAACGAAATCGAGCGTGCGAGTGATGGTTTCGCCCCGGTCGCAGTCGACGTGGTGCGTCCGAGGGGGCTGGGCGAACGGCTGGAACCGATCAGGGTCGGCGTGGCTGGCGCGAGGGACGCCGAGGGCCGCGACGATCGCGAACATGCTGAGGATGAGTGGCGACTTTCGAGATGTCATTTTGGATTTGTCCCCTGTTGGTGGCGTAGTTGCGTATCACGTTTTCAAGAACCCGAGAGCGGGTTTGCGCTCGCGCCTTTCATGAGCATTCGCGGTGTCGATCGTGGCGAGATCGTCGCGGCGTCTGCACCGATCGGGAGCGTAAGGCGCCGAGCGTTCACTGTCAACCTAAGATTGACACCGTAATCTTTTGATTGACATCAGGGTCGCCTCAAGCCATGCGTGCGTGTCGCAACCCCAGAGCGGTTGCGCGGTGACGGGGCTCGCAACCCGCGGCCAAGGCGCCAAGGTGTCGCAACCCCAGGACGGTTGCGAGGCCGTCGCGAGCGCGTGACAGGAACTGCTGCACCAGTCGCAATCCCAGGGCGGTTGCGCTGCCGTTCGGCCGGGATGTCGCAGCGCCAGGGCCGTTGCGCAGCCGTCGCAGCCTCGTCAGGACCCCATTGCGCATCGGCTGCGGTCAACGGGCAGTGCGCTGCGCGTGTCGCAGCCACAAGTCGGCTGCGCTACGGTCGCGACTGAACGTCTCGGGCAACACCTCGACGATGTACGTGAAGTCGCAGCCACAAGTCGGCTGCGCTGCGGTCGCGACACACGGTGCGCCGGTCCACGGGGACCCTGGTATCCACCGTCGCAGCCACAAGTCGGCTGCGCTGCGGTCGCGACCCAGCCCTCTGTCGGACGCGAAGGTGCGTCGGGCCGTCCTGTCGCAGCCACAAGTCGGCTGCGCTTCCGTCGCGACGACCCGTCGCCCCGGCGAATCGCCGACATCGCGGCAAGTCGCAGCCACAAGTCGGCTGCGCTTCCGTCGCGACGTTCGACATCGCGAACGAGGCGCACGCCATGTCGCAGCCACAAGTCGGCTGCGCTACCGTCGCGACACCCGCCTCTCGGACTCGAGTTCCGCAGAGCTCAGTTCGTCGCAGCCACAAGTCGGCTGCGCTGCCGTCGCGACCCCGGTTTCGCCTCGACCGACGCGCTCGACCAATCCGTGTCGCAGCCACAAGTCGGCTGCGCTGCGGTCGTGACGCGACCCACGCGTCCCGCGCGCGTCGCCTCCCTCAGCGCGTCGCAGCCACAAGTCGGCTGCGCTACGGTCGTGACGAATCTCCTCGCGCTCCGACGTCCCCGTCCAACATGTCGCAGCCACAAGTCGGCTGCGCTTCCGTCGCGACGCTCCGATTCAAGGTCGGGGGCGAGATCCTGTTCCGGTCGCAGCCACAAGTCGGCTGTGCTCCCGTCGCGATCTGGTCGTGCACCCAAGCATCCTCGCCGCAGTGCTCGCGTCGCAACGCCAGGGCCGCTGCGCTCCCGTCGCGACGGTAGCTCTTCGCCTCGCGGGGGGGGGGAGGTCCGCACGTCGCAACGCCAGGGCCGCTGCGCTCCCGTCGCGACTCGATTACAATGTCCCCCCTGGCTCGAAAGCGGCTGAAGTCGCAACGCCAGGGCCGCTGCGCTCCCGTCGCGACCCTAGATCGAAAGCCTCCGAACGAGCCGAGAGGCTGTCGCAACGCCAGGGCCGCTGCGCTCCCGTCGCGACGAGTCGTCCTAAATTGTCAAGGATCTCGGGCTCTTTCAGCCGCTCGCGCGAGCGGCCTCGCCGCGCGCCTTTTTTTGGGCGCTCATCCGCTTCGCGCGCGCCCACTTGCTCCCCTTCTTCTTTGGTGTTTTCGTGAGGTTATCGGTTGTGCGAGCGGCAACCAGGATTTTCGCGTCGCCCGGCCGCTCGCGGTAGCGGCCGAGCAGGATTGGCGCGGCGCCCTCCCGGTCCTGATCCCACTGGTGCCCGCACTCGCACCGCAGCACGATCCGCGCGTCTTGGTTTCGGTCGGCGACCAGGCCGCAGCTTGGGCACGTGCGCGTGCTGTCGACGGCGTCCACGGCGCCGACCGATCGGCCGCGCGCTCGGCAGGCGTTCTGGATCGCGCCGCGTAGCTCGCTGACGGCGGCCAGCTGGCGGTTGGCGCGGGCGACCTCGTTCTCGGGGCCGTCTTGGCCAACGGGTCGGCGCTCCGCCACCCGGCGCAAGTCGAATCGTTCCAAAACGACGGTATCGTACGAGCTGGCGAGCTCGGCCGCGAAGACCCGATAGCGCTCGCGGCGGCGTCGCAAGCTCCACGCGCGCCGGTGCTCTTCTTCCGCCCACCGGTGCCGGTCGTCGGTGGCCCAGGCGTGCAAGTCGTCGTACGCCACCCGGCTGACGGGGGTCTTGGGACCTCCCTCGGCTTGCCAGCGGTTGAGCAGCCGCACGAATTTCGCCGGGTTGCGCCAGAGCCGCAAGGAGGCTGTCTCCGCGCGCAACCAGCTGGGGCAGTCCTTGGGGGCGGCCACGTCGAGCCAGAGCCCGAGGCGCAGCTTGAGCGCGTCTAACTGTTGATCGCGCACGCTGCGCACCTGGCTGGCGCTGCCGAGCGCGTGCAGGTCCTTGGCCGACAGCCGCAGCTCGCCGCTCCGGCCGTCCGAATCGTACCAAGCCGCGACCCGCAGGGTGTCGCCGATGACGCGCCAGCCCACGTCGACGGCCACGGTTCGGCCGGTCGGCGGCGGCGGGGCGGCCTGGGGGGTCTCGACGGTCAGGCAGAGCGACCACTCCGCGTGCGGCCCGCGCTGGCGGCGGACGACCGTCGCCCACGTGATCGCGCTCGCCGGCGGCAGCGGTCGGTGCTGGTCCATGCGCCAGGCCGCCCACTCGCCGGCCGGGCCGACGCGCATGCGGAGCTCCCCTTCGCGACACGCTCGGTCGCGCACCCAGCGCGCCGGGGTCCCGTCGGCCCGAGTGGCCGGTACGGGGCTACCGTCCGCCTGGCGCTGCCCCGGCCGGCGCCGGCTCGGTGAGCTCGGAGCGGTCGCATCGAGGGCGGCGGCCGCGAGCCATGCTTCGGGCCAGGGGGGCGGCCGCAGGCGCAGGCGCGAATCGGTCCCGGCCAGGGCGCCCTGGACCGTCAGCGGCCGGGTCGATTGGATCTGCACGGCCACCGATTCCGACAGGGCGTACGGCAGTCGGGGGTCGTGCGGCGTCACGCCGTCCTTCTCGTAGATCGGCGCGGCGCGGCTGGCCTGCATGGCGCGCTCGACCAAGAGGTAGCTGTTTCCCGTGATGAACACACGACCATTGCGTCGGGCGACCCAGGTCCCATTAGGGGTTGTTGGACACCATACGATACCGTCATAGTCAACCCACGTGATGGGCAATCGGTCCTCGCCACCCTGCCAAGTGGAGTACGGTTGCAGTCGCACGCTGACGACGTGTATGTCGTTTCGTCGACTTATTTGTGTAGCCAATCCTAAGCGCTGCGAAAGCGCTTGGAACATATTCACATTTACGATGTTTTTTTGTATCCATCGCCATCGCGGTTTTCCTGTTGACGTTTCTCCTAGACTTCCATCCCCATGCAGCAGCGCGTCGAATAATGCTTGGGCGGACTCGCGGGAAAGGTGCAACGCCAATTGGGGCGTCAGCAACTTCTCTGGGATCAGTTTACGGATCCAGGCTCCGTCCGATGCGGCGATGCGGAACGCACGCATGTCGTCGGCTTGTTGGTATTCCGTGAATGTCAGCCCAGCCACTTTGAGCGATTCTCGTATCTCTAAGACAAACGTCGGGTTGGTGCGATCCGACTGGTGAATGAGGATTCCAGCGCTATTCTTGTCGAAGTAGCCTTCTGCGACAATCCAGCCAAGAACGGATGCTAGAGCTGGGGAAATGGCGGCCGGCGATTCGGGTTCCAAGCCATCAGCTGCTTGCAGTACACGAATCTCCCCTGAGATGCGTGGCATCTCCTCAGCATGCCGGATCTCTATATCGTGTCCGCGCATGTATACGACACGATGATTGGGTGTAATCAGCATGTCGAGTCGGGCGTTCGAGACACGCGCCATCTTGCCGATATACGGTGATACCGTTTTCCCGACGGCTTGTTGCCATTCCAGTCGACGAGTCGCCGTATTGTACGTAGCGACTCGCTCCACTCCGCGAAACTCGTGACACGATCGCCACCCGTATTCGGTCAGGATCTCCGTCTCTGGATCGACGCATCCCCAATAGAGCCCCGACAGCGCGCGCGCGCCGCGCTGCAGGGCGGCGGCGCACGCATCGATCGCGTCCAGCCGGGCGCGCAGGCGTCGCGCCTCGGCGCTTGCGTGCGGGCACGGCACGAGCTCGCTCTTGATCTTGCGGCAGTCCGCGCACTGGGCGGCGTACCGGTTGCGCAGGGCGAAGAGCTGCTCGCGCTGGGCGCGGCAGACGGCGCGGGCGCGGGCGAGACCGGCGCGCATGGCGGCGGTCTCGGTGCGCTTGCGAGCAACCTTTCGGGCGACGCGAATCTCGGCGGCGAGCCACTGACACGCGGCGTCCGCGCCGACGACCGCGGCCTCGGCCAGGTCGACCTCTGGAGCGAAGTCGACCATCGCCTGGCGCGCGGCAACGCGCCGCTCGCGCTCGATGGAGACCAGATCGCGGCGATAGGCGCGCGCCCGCTGCATCTGGTCGCGCACGACCTCGGCCCCCTCGTGGGGAGCCGCCAGGCCATATCGGTAGACGATCGTGGCCGTCTCGATGGTTTCCTCTTCGGTCATGGGGTCCTCATTCGTGGATAATTGAACGTTGGAATGGGGGAGGTTTCGGAGACTTACGGCAGTAGCCCTAGCTGGCGGCCCACGCGTTCGACGTGTTGCGCGAGCTCGTGGAGCGATCGCTGGTCGCTGGCGGCCTGCCCGGTGCGATCGTCCGTGTGGAGCGTCGCGGACCACTGGCGCTCGCCCTCGAGCGCGGCCAGGAAGCCGGTGAAATCGGGGCGACTGTTGGCAGTGGCGGTTTCTGTCAGGTTGGGGTCATCCTGATGAGTAGGGCCGGTGTTGGGCGGCAGGTCGAGGTACTTGTCGCTCTTGAACTGGCCGTCTTCTGTCAGGTTGGGGTCATCCTGATGAGTAGGGCCGGTGTTGGGCGGCAGGTCGCTCTTGAACTGGCCGTCTTCGGTCAGGTGGTGTCCCATGAGGTTCTCCTTCGTTTCAAGTTGTCCGGTCCGCCGCGTGCGGATCCCGTGCTCGAAGACGTGAATCCTGGGGACCGAGATAGCGTCCCGGACCGCGGCGAGCACCGCGGCGTCCGCACTGAAGACGTGGACCTCGGCTTCGCCATCGCCATTCACGCGCGCGAACATGCGGGCGGTGTCGCGCGGGTCGAGGCCGCACCGGCGTGCGACGGACCCAGCCCACGCATCCTCGACTGCGGCCCTCGGTGGGGCCGACCCGAGCCGATCGAGTGCGGCCATCATGTCCTCGGACAGCTCGGGATCGCGACGCTGGTAGTCGATGGCGGTGGTCCACAAGCCGAGCTGCGCGTGCGGGTCCTTGAAGCTCAGCACGATCTTGCCCGGCGGCAGGTCGGGGTACTTGTCGCTCTTGAACTGGCCGTCTTCGGTCAGGTGGTGTCCCATGGGGTTCTCCTATCGTTTCGGTGGGTCCGTGCCCTGTGCGCGCTGCGTTTCTTCGCGGACGAGCGCTCGGTGGGCAGGGCAGAAGTGGAACGGGAAGCGCACGATCCCCAGCTCAGCGGCGGCGAGCGCGCGGCTCACCCCGGCGCAGTAGTCGGCGCCCGGGTCCGACCAGGCGCGGCCGTCCGCGTACTCGCACGCGGGACACGCGGGTTCGGCCGCCACGGTCGCTGCGACCGTGCCGGAGTCCCGGACGCGCTCGCGATCGGGCTCTCGAGTTCCCTTACACAGCTCCATCGTGGTCATCTCCCCCTCCTGCCTCCGTGTGGCCTGACGATTCTCCTTGGCGTTGCGATGGCTCGTCCAGCAACGCCAGCGCGCGCGAGAGGCGCATGTGCCAGTCGCGGACCTCCGCCTCATTCAGCGTCAACCGTATCGCGCCGACCCCTTGGGTAACTTCCAACGCGATACTGAACTCCACACCGGAATCGCGGCGCGTGACCGTCTCGCAGCCGGATACCATCTCGACCTCTGGCACCCGATGGCCAACGGCGCGCGAGAATCCCGTCGCCATGACGCCTCGGACTTTCATGACGGCACCTTCTGCCCCCGAGGATCACCGATAGCGGAGCGGACCAGCATCACGCCGTAGCGCCTGGCCGTGCCCGGTCGAACGCACTCACGGCTCTGCGCGACCCGGAGCGACGAACGGCCACGCTGAGAACGCAGCAGCACGACGCGGTAGCCTCGTGCGGTCTCCACGGTGATCGTGAAGAGTCCCATCTGGATCGCTCGCGAAGTCTCTCGTTTCGTCAGATGGATCGGGCGCCGGGTTCCCATCACCAGCCCATCGCGTCGTTGTAGCCCTCGACACCGAAGGCCATGCCGGCTTGCATCGCGGCCTCGCTCTGCTCGATCTGTGCATCGAGCGCGGCTTCGCGGCGCGCGCGAGCCGCTACTCCGGGCCGCTCGACCACCTCATGGCAATTCGGGCCGTCGAGTTCGATGAACGCGCAGTCGCGGAGCGTCATCCGGTCGAAGTGCTCGGTCAGGTCGGCGATCGCCGCGCGCGCCTCGGCCTCCGTGGCGAAGTGCGCCCCGGTCATGCAGTCGTCGTGGCCCGCGTCCGGGTGCGTCAGCCAGAGATGTACGGAGTAGTCCATCGCAAAAACCTCCCTCGAACCGGAGCGTAGGCCCGCGGGTGACCGTTGTCAACCGAGTGTTGACGTTGATTGACATCCGATTCGTCCGCCGCTAGTCTTTCTTCTCATGAAGGCGACGATCACGCGGATCGACGATGGGCGTTTCCCCGCGCAGCACCGCTACCGCATCGAGGGCACGGACATCTCGCCCGAGTGGGCCGAGAGCCTCGAGCGGCGCGCGCGGGCGTTCCCGAACGAGCAGCGGCCGGCGGTACCGTACTGCGAGTTCACGATCTGGTACCAGGGCAACCAACTAGGGTCCTACGGCGGTGAGGTCTGGCCGATGGCGTGGCCGCTCCTCTTCGAGTCTCATCGCGGCACGGCGCAGACCGGGAGCTACACGCTCCTGACCGCGAAGGGGCTTGGGCTCGTGGCCGAAGCGGAGCGGGCGTGGGAACGGTTGCACGCCGATCATGAGGTGCAGTTGTGAGCGCCGGTACAGAAAGAGAGGGGGAAGATCAGGTGAGCCATCCAGTCAAACGGGTCGAGCAGTTCTATCGGCCCATCGAGTACATCCGAACATTCAAGACCAAGGACGCGGACAGTCGAGAGCGAGCGATTCGTCTTTATTGCACGCAATCGGGAGAGTCTTGGACTCTCCAGATTCGATCGCCGATGTCGCTCGGATCGAGTGGCTACGGCCCGGAGAGCAAGGACTTCATTATTGCTGGCGCTCCACTCGGGCTGGCCGATATGCGAGCACTTCGCGACGCGATTGACGCCCACCTCTTGGAGGCCGAGGGCGACCGAGGCGTGCCCGAAAAGAGAGAAGCGGAGCCCGCGCCGGAGGGCCCCGATGTGTACGAGTGCGACGCGTGTTCCGCCCAAGCTGGGACGCCCACACTGTGCGACCGATGCCTCGCCGCTCGTCGCCTAGCAGGGGAGAACTGGAAAGGGCTGAGGCCGAAAAAAACGGTGTAAGTCACGCAGCTCCTCCGTGGGCGCCAGCCTGCGTGTCAACTACCGTTTGACAATGTACTTATCTGGTTGACGGTGGGCATCCCGCGGGGCAGGATCGAGGGGTGACCATGTCCAATCGAACGGGAGAAAAACACATGAGCAACGGAGTACGAGGCATGAAACCGCTCACGGATGTCACACGCAGCTTGCGCCAGCGGCTGAACGAGCACGAGAGAGTCATGCGGCTGGCGCCGTCCAAGACCCCCCGTGAAACCGAGCGGAATTTTCACGATGACGAGATTGCGGCTGCGGCCGACGAGATCCTCATTGCGTGCGGCACCGTGCGCAAAGAGTGCAGCATCGTAAAATCCGGAGGCAATCCGGATGCTCTCGTTGAATTTGCCGACCTCTTCCAAGGGGCCGTCAAATCGTTCGCCCAGGCAGTCAAGGGGAATCGAAAAACCGGCGCACTGCATCTCATGCGCGAGGCTATCTCCAGCTTGGACCGGCTCCAGAAGCCGCTCCACGCGTCAGAGCCTCCCCCGGCCCCATGAGGGGGTACGCGGAGTGCCACGTGTTCGCGTCCGTCGAGCGCGACCTGTGGCGGCGCGCGACCGAGCTCGTCGCGCGCGTAAACGATGAGGCTTTTCCGGACCTGCGCTGCCACGAGCTCGTGGACCCGGCCGCTCGAACGCATCCTGGGCCGCGTCGGGTTCCCGAACGTGCTCGACGTCTACTCGGTCGGCAGCTTGCCGGTCGTACGCCTCGTCGACGGCCAGCATACGGCGCTGCCCCACGTGGGGTGGGCGTATCGGCCCGGCGACCCGCGCCCAGACGTCGACGGGTCCGTCGTCGACGCGCTGGTGCGGCTCTTTGGAGCCGCGCGTTGAAACCGGTGGACGCGGATCCCCGGGCCGCCGGGATACGGATCGCTCTCTCGGTTCATGGTTTACATCAAAGGGAAGCGGGGAAACGGAAACATGAAAACGACAGTGAGGATCGGCCTTCTCCTCATTTCTGGGTGCATGGCATGCGGAGACGAAGCCGTACCGACGCAAGAACACACGGCCAGTCCGTTCGACTCCTGCATGCTTGAGCTCGGCTGCTCGGCCGAAACCGAAAGTCACGATGGATCCTTATCGTACCAACGAATGGACCCGTCTTTCGGAAGTGCCAAACCACTCCTGGACAACCGCTAAAACACCGCATCGTGCGGCCAGGCGTGCAATCCGGCCGAAATTCAATCGGAGGGTGGCCATGAACTCATCACCTGAAATTCATGTCGAGGATCTCATGATTGTAGAAGAGCTGTCGCGGCAGGACCGCAAAACAGATCCCTATTTGAAGGCTTTTGACCCGAAGTCGTTCGTCGAGGCTTCGGTCACCGACGAACAGTGGGACGACGCCACGGCCAAGCGGCCCCCGCCCGACCGAGATCTCCTCGAGCGGCTGTCGAAGCCGTTCTCCACGAGGCCCCCTTCCGCCATGTACGATGGCGTCCAGTCCCAACGGCGGGCTCGGGCCGAGCGATACGACGAGCTCGCCCAAGCCGTACAAGAACGATTCTCCCGTCAGCCAGACCCCTCCATTCCGTGGGCCCGCCAGCCTTTTGCGCAAGTTGATCAAGTTCGGGCGTTGTGGATGAGAGCGCTGGACGCAGTCCCGGGGCGCCGGGTGCGACTGGTCGCGCCCCCGTTCCCGGTCCGCCGGGACGGTGCGACCGTCCGCACGGGCACCCTCGACGCGGTCCGGTTCGCAAACGGGGACTGCTTGGTGCGGGTCGACGGGTTCGACTCCGTCTTCGGCTACGCGTTCGGCGAGCTGGAACTGCTGGAGGAGACCCGGTGCCCGCAGTGCGACCGAACGTGCGACGCGGGGTGCGGGGCGACCGTGGCCCTACGCGTAGGGGGTTCGTGAGGCCAGCGAGTAATCATGCGTTTGACGTCGTTTGACACTGGCCCCCCGTGTGGCAAGATCATCTCTAGGTGAGTGGCGACGTGCCGCCACCGAAACGCGGCGAGGGCCGCAGGCGGGTAGGATGATGGCCACCCAGACGAAACCGAAACCGAAGCTCGACGAAGCCACCCTCTACCTTGGCGACAACGGCCGATGCTTCTGCGGGCGCCTGCGGTGCGCCGGCATGACGGCCTACACCTCGGGGCGGGACCTCTCGGGCCGCAAGGTCCAGTCGGTCCGGCCCGAGGTGGCGGCGCAGTACGGGTTGCGCTGCGAGACATGCCCGCCGGCGGCGGCGGTTGGGGGGCACTGAGACCCGTCGCGCGTGAGCGGCGGCGCCGGCCGGTGCGTTCGGGGGGG
>Ga0209777_10000391_pt1 | contig 73959 bp, 78 predicted proteins | sample FrelakmetHBP12HB_FD_187147 | JGI IMG/M metagenome (GOLD analysis project Ga0209777, IMG submission 187147) | Freshwater lake sediment microbial communities from the University of Notre Dame, USA, for methane emissions studies -HBP12 HB (SPAdes)... | ecosystem: Environmental > Aquatic >...
GAAAAAAGTGCAGGGGAAGGGATTTGAACCCCACTTTAATATTAAAAAGTATATGTTTCTCCTGATTTCATAGGTTTTTTAGGTCAACCCTGGGATGTCATAGGGTTTTTGTGCAGGATGCCAGTCGCAATAAATTCCAGGAATGGTAATTAAAATAGGAAAATAGAGAAATGGGATAGCGAAGATGACTGAACGACCCCATAATACCATGGGTCCAGTCCCTTTCCAATTATCATAATAATTCTTGTTAAAAATCGGGTTTATTGGTGTCTGTCGATGGATAGGAAACAATTGCCCAAAAGTAATATCTCGTGAATTATTGATAAAATTATTACACTTTATTTTTACCGCACCATACTCTATTAGTGTGTACACACCGACATTGTTATTTCTGAACTCGTTTTTGAAAATGAAATTCGATTCTCCAGGATAGGTAATTATCAGTCCATAACTGCATCCGGTAACCTTGTTGAATGAACAATTTCCGAATGCCACCTCGTCATATTCGATACCGTAGGAGACATTATCGATAGTGTTATTGATGACTGTAAAATACGAGCCGGAAATTTGAAGTTCGCCTTTGTGAACAATGTTGCTGGAGATAATAAAATGTTGGTCCCCACTGGTTTGTATTGCTAAACCCGCGTTGTTAATTTCATTTCTGGTGATAGTTACATTCTCACAACCCTGCATATTAATTCCGCCTCCGTTCAGATGATTATTGGAAATCACCCAATCATCTACATTCGCAGTAGAACTTATCCAACCTGAGATATTGTTATGAATTATAGTGTTGAAACGGCAACTTCGCTCAGCACCTATCCCATTATGAATATTGTTGTCTACGATGAAATTGTATGAAGAGCCTTCATTTAAATTAATGCCGACATAGTCATCGGTAATATAATTTCCAATGATATTATTGTGGTTTCCTTTAATTGTAATTCCATAATTCAAATCTGATTTGGTGAAGATTATATTATTTGAGATTGTGCTATTGTTGGATAAAAGTTTTATTTCAGGAGTATAATAATAATAGTGCCAAGAACAATTTTGCATAGTGAAATTACTTATTTTTATATTATCGACATTAAGAACGACGACATTACTAATTCTTTTTCCATCGATAATCGTCGTGTTTCTATTTTCACCAATTAAATTGATTGTTGTATTGATGACTACATTTTCATAATAGGTTCCATGGAAAACAAACACTGTATCTCCATTGCTTGCGTTATCAATCGCATCCTGTATCTTGGAATAATTCCCTGACCCAGTCCCACCAACATACAAGATATGAGACAGTGGTCTGGAATGCTCCTTAGTTTGTGCTAATACAGGTACGCTTGAACCAAGGAACAGCAGGACGATTCCAACAACGAGTATCTTCTTCATCGTTTCCTTTTCTCCCTTAAAATTAACATCACCAACGGTTCTTATTAACCTTTTCTTCTTATTTACCGGTATTTAGGAGTTCAAATCATTTTTTTTACGTTCTGGACGTTTTCTCCTGTAAAAATAAGAAAAAAGTGCAGGGGAAGGGATTTGAACCCTCGGACCTCTACAGGACAAGACTCTGAATCTTGCGCCGTTGACCATGCTTGGCTACCCCTGCACGGTGCAACCCGCAAAGCACTCATCCCTATTTTAGGTTGTCGAGAGAACACGAAGTCTTGACGGGATATCCAGAAGAGTTTTCGCGGTTAAGTATAAGTATTGCCTTTAATATGTGCCTGTCACCCGCATGGCCCGAGTAGTGTAGCTTGGTAACATATGGGACTGTGGATCCTTTGTGTCGGGTTCAAATCCCGACTCGGGCCTCTCTTCTAAAAGTTCAAATATTATAGACCCGCCCAGGACGTGTAACTACTTGACCATCAGGGAAACGGGTCGAGATCGTCACCCCTTCAGATGCCTTTATAAGGTTATTAAAAATATCAAAATCGGCGATTGAATTTTGAAAAAAGAAAAAGATGGATTTGTTGAGCAATCACATGATAGATATCGTCAAATAGCCAAGGATTTTATCGCGGTTTGCCCCAAATGCGAAAGTACTAAGATTTATATTCGAAGAAGGAAGATGCCAAAATATATCTGTAAAGAATGTGGCATTGAATTTGATGACCCTAAGGCTAAGATTGTTGACAAAACTCAAAAACAAAAAGATGACTATGGGAAACAATACACGAATCCTGATCGATGAATGATCAAGTGATTGTTTTCAAATACTTAACCCAATTGTTAGAGGAATTTCCGCACAGACAGTTCCTTGGTCGTCGAGTTTCCCGCATTGTTATAAGCGATGACCTTCAAGGTATGCTGCCAATGAAACGGCGTCTTTTCGTTCCAAGTCCACATATACGGCGCTACTGTATCGTTGGAGACGAGTTTCTCATCGATGAAGATCTCCACGCGGTTGATGCCTGTCTGATTATCTGTCGCGTTGATTTCGATGTCGATGCCACCGACGATCACAGGCTTGGCAAGAGGCAGCATCTTTTTATTGAAAAGATACAGCGCGTTCCCCGGCTTGAGAATCTGAATGGAAGGAGTGGAATACTCGCGTGCGCTAAAGCAATACACGCCTCCCCAAACTTGACTGCCATTCGTCTCAGTCGTGCAGACGAAAATCTTCCCATCGGCGATACCTGGGGAGTTGTACGCATAGTTATCCATCCCTCGTTTCAGTGAATAGTTCCAGAGTGGATGACCCGACGTCGCGTTATAACACCATACACGAATCATCCGGTCAAAGGCTGGTGGGTAATCGTACATAAACGAGGATAAAACAATCAATTTTCCGTCAGCGACTGCAGGAATATAGCCGACCCCTCCTTTCTCCTCTAAATGGCGTGACCAAAGCTCAGCACCGGTGTGTACGTCTAGACATGAGAGGATATCAGGATTATTGATTTGAGGGGAATACAGGCCGGTGTATATGTATCCATTCATGAAAACACAAGGGATGGTCGCCAGATAGTTCGAGACGGGTTGATACGCCCACAAGATGCTCCCATTGTCGACGCAGCAGACGCTGCCGTCTTGGGAGCCCACATAAACCTTATCATCGAACACCGAAGGATGCGTGGACAGCACAACCTCGGGGCATACCCAGAGAAGACTTCCGTTGAAAGCATCGAAACACGACAGCTGGTTGTTCGCGCCTGCGGCGTACAGCCTGCCGTTGGCGACAGCGGGCGCATAATCACGGTTGGTCCCCGGACTGATCTGCCAGAGGATAGACCCGGTGTCCGCGTCAAGGCAGAAGATGCTTCCATTATACGAGCCGTCATCCTTGTAGCTGCAGAGATAGACCCTTCCATCGACGACGGCAGGGGCGGAGTTTTCGAACATCAGATGGGAACCCAGTTTCACATTCCAGAGTTTCACCCCGGTCGCAGCATCCAAGCAATAGCATTTACCGTTCAGAGTACACGCAAACACATGCTCACTGGAAACGGTCGGCGACGCAAAGAATTCATCCTGCCCATCGTACACCCATTGGCGTGCTCCGGTTTGGGCGTCGTAGCAATAGAGGTAGCCTTCCCAGTTGGAAAAGTCAGCTGTCGTCACATAGACCTTCCCATCGACGATGCTAGGAGACGACTCGATGAACCCGATGGTGGTATTGTCCCATTGCATCCGGATGTTGTCGGGTAGCGTCGACGTTGAAAACCCGGTGTGTGCAGGATCATGACACAGCATCGGCCACCAATCAGTCGTCGCCCGCTGGCCCGTGACTTGTGTGACATTGACCGCCTGAATGGCCGGCACACAAAGGGTTATCAGAACAACAGCAGCAAGCATTGAACATCGCTTTCGTCTCCCACGCATAGGAAATTATATGTCTCAATAATTATTTAAATGATTCCCACTTAAAAGCCATTTCTTCAAATATTAGAACAAAATCAAGAACCGATGATCCAGGATGACGCCAGACCTCTCCAGATGCTGATAGAGTCCTTCATCATCCCTCTGGCCGATCACCGTCGCTGAGACAATGACCCGCTGGTTGGCAAGCTTCTGCGGCCCGACCTTAAACACCCAGGAATCACGGACTTCCGCCGTGACCGTCCAATTCAAAGAAAAGTTCCTCGGCGTTTTCACCACCTGTCCCGTCTTCCAATTCAAGACCCTGAATTGAACGGACAGATTCGCCGAATCCCGATTCGCACCCAGGTTCTCCACCTCAAGTGACCCCATCATATGTCTTTCCGGCACCGAGCCCCGTAGGCGCAACACGAGCTGATCTGAAGTCAGACGACGATTCAAACCCGCCAACGACGCGATCGTCCCCGTCGCCAACCGACAGACATCCGTCAGATACGTCAGATCCATATACTTGATCTGATCCTCACTCGAATGATAATAGGGATCCAAGACTTCCTCGCGGAAACACTCGCCCGCATAGCCCTGATCGATAAACGATTGATGATCGCTATCCCCCAGGTTCACCCCCGGAAAAACCGAAAGCGGAATCAACTCGGGAAATGCGCCCGCAACCGCCTGCGCATGGCCCACTATCCAGGCAGCACTCGCATCCACCTTATTCCACACCAAATGGCTACATTGGCTGGCATTACTGAACCCAATACCATCCAATGCAATCACGCCAATGATCCTCTCATGAAGCCGACGCGCCTGCTTCGCATACACAGCACTCCCAAGCAGCCCCTGCTCCTCGCCTGAGAAAAACACAAAACGAATCGTACAATTAAACCGATACGTGCACAACGCCTTAGCAGCAGCAAGCACAGCAGCGACCCCGGAGCCGTCATCATCAGCCCCAGGTGAAACCCACACCGAATCGTAATGGGCGCATAAGATGAGGATATCGCCTTCCGTGCCCTCGCCTCGGAGCGTCGCAATAATGTTCGTCCCATGCCGCAGCTTCGACCGCCAGGGGACCTGTTCCACCGGCATCCCCGTCAGCGACAACTGAGAGATCAGATACTGCCCTAGCTGACTGACCGTCGACGATCCGGTCGGATGAGGACCGAACCCTTGGATCGCACTCACATAATTCGTCAAATTCGTCTCATTGATTTTCTGAATAATCTCCTCAATCCCGACAAAGTCATGATGCGTTATAGGATATAATGCGGTCGATGACCCTGATGGAAACGAGGTGCAGACCATCAACAAGCACACACCCAAGACAATCAACGACTTACTCCAGGAGACCCTCATAACACTCTAATAAATCATCCATTCTATATATAAATATAGGTAAGAAAGTTCCCATCGGTCGTCATCTTTATAAAACACAAGAAACTACTTGGTTCCAGCGAGGTGGTACCATCGAGATTGTCCCCGGCGTTCACCAAATCCCAAACACCATCGGCAACTGTTATCTCATCGTCGACAGCGAGCTCACACTCATCGACACAGGCATGCCTCGCAGTGCAGATAAAATCGTGACATACATCACTGAAGAATTGCATCGAAAACCCTCCGACGTCACCACTATTCTACTCACCCATTTCCACATCGACCATGTCGGAAGTGTCGCAGAACTTAGACAACGCACCGGAGCGAAGGTCGCAGCTCATACCGACGACGCAGCGTACATCGACGGCACCACACCGACACCGCCCCCGAAGAGCCTGACGCTGCGCATGCTCTCATCGTTCATGCGCATCCGCCCCTGTCCCATCGACATTCACCTCCACGACGGCGAGACACTCGCAGGGACCACCGTATTCCATACGCCCGGACATACCCCTGGAAGCATCGCCGTCCTCGCCGCCACACCTGCAGCCCTGTTCTGTGGTGACACTATTCGATCACCCAAAGGAAATCTCGAAGGTCCCGCCGAGCAATACACCATGGACTACAAAGAAGCCCTCCGATCCGTAGAAAAGATAAAACAACTAGAATTCGACGTCCTTCTGAGCGGCCATGGCGACCCTATCCTCCCGCATGCCTCTGAAAAAGTTCGCCAACGTTTCTCAACACAACCCTGACCAAATTTTTCTTAGTACGCCAACCGAGGAATATTTCCGGAACAAGTTCCCAGCCTTCAAGATTTCCATCGGCGATAATATCAAGGCTATAAATATGACGAAGCACATTCATCTACAGCAACCAGAACAAACTTGCGAAGTATCCAATGTCTGGTGGTGGAATCATTTACGGACCTCAGAGTAAGAACGAAGGAACTATCGTACTGTACGCTCTCAGCACGTGCGTTTGGTGCAAAAAAACAAAGCAGCTCCTCGACGAACTTGGTGTCCATTACCGGATTATCGAGGTAGATTTGCTGGAAGGTGCTACTCGTGACCAGGTGGAAGACGAAGTTTTAAAATACAACCCTATGGGAACCTTCCCCACCTTAGTTATTTCGCCTCAAAAAATCATCGCAGGATTCAGGGAAGAAGAGATACGGAAGGCTTTCGCTAAATAATTCTTTTAAATACGAGCGAAGACCAAGTCGACGCGGGCTACCCGTAGAGAAGGAGGAATGCCGGAATGTTGAAGGATTCCATCCTGCATTGTCATAGGCACAGCCGTGGTTATGGACCAAGTCGCAGTCCTTTTGGATAGGTATAGCCTTGAATAAATCCCGGAGGACGAGGTGTCATGGTGCTTTCAGATATTATGTTTATTCAAAAGCGATAAACGATAAAGGATATAAATCCCTTGATTAATATCTGTACTAGGCGATGCACCATGGCGATCGTGGAATCCATCATCGAGATTGAAGGTCAACGCGGCATCCTGCAAATCCTACTCGTTCTGAAAGAAAACGGAAATATGTTGTACGCACATCTCTACAACAACCCCGGTCTCATCAACATCAGCAACAACACGACGGCGAAGAGGGCCTTGGACATCCTGCTAAAGCATGAGCTCATCAGCCAGCGCAAGGAACAAGGCAAAAAAGCGACCTACTATTGCCTCACGGAGAAAGGCCGGAAATTCACCAGACTCGTCTGCACCATGCAGAAGATCCTCACCGAGTGAACCGACCATGGAATGTTCCAGTGGCGGCGTCATCCGCCATCTCGACACGTACCTCATCTTGCAGTACGGCCTGGGTCATTGGGGTTTCGTTAAGGGACACATCGAACCTGGGGAGACCGCCCGCGACGCCTTCCTCCGCGAAGCCACCGAAGAAGCCGGATTGACAGAGACGGACCTGACGATCCTCGAAGGCTTCAACGAGTCTATTCATTATTTTTATAAAAAGAACGGCCAGAGCGTCTTCAAAGAAGTCCAATATTGTCTTGCGGATTCCCGTTCAACCGCCGTCCGACTCTCCTCGGAGCACAAGGCGTTCCGCTGGCTGCCGTACGAGGAGGCCTTCAAGCAGATCACCTTCCCGGAAGACCAAGGCATCCTAGAGAAGGCATACTGGTTCCTCCAGGACCGGTGACGAACCCTTAAGATCGTATGGTAACCTGCTTGTCCTACGGCGTCACCATTTTCCGCAACGACTTCCGTCGATCTATCTGAGAAGCCCGCTGCACCACTGGATTCCACGACCCGTATAAACGCTCATGGAATACCGGCTGATTCACCTCATAAAAAACACCGATGGGCAGATATTCTGTTACCTTGGCAAGCCGGATTGCTTCCTCCACGGAAGCGGCCGGCGAGGGTAGTTCACGGACAAGCGCATTATACTCCTTAAAGCTGTTGTTGAAGACCACGCTTGGCTGCAAGACGTCGATGACCGAGAACCCTTTATGCTGCACCGCACGGACAAGCAGCGACGCGAGATGGTCGATGTGACCCGCATAACCACGGGCGACGAAACTCGCACCGACCTCAAGAAGCAACACCAGAGGGTTCAATGGAGGCTCGACGCTGCCTTTCGGCAAGGACGGACCCTTGAACCCCACCGCGCTCGTCGGAGAGAACTGCCCGGTCGTCAGCGCATAAGTCCCATTGTCATGCACCACCAGAGTGAAATCCGAGTTCCTTTTCGCTGCGAACAACGTATGTTCCAAGCCCTCACCATACGCATCGCCATCGCCGCCGAAGGCGATGACGGACAGCTCAGGGTTCGCCAGCTTCATCCCTTGTGCTACTGCGGAGCCACGACCGTGGATGGCGTACAAGCTTGTCAGATTCAGATAATCCATGATCTTCCCGTGACAACCGATACCGCCGACGATGACCAGACCTTCCTGGGATATCCCTTGCTTTTCCAGGAGTGGGACTGCTTTTTTCATCGCGTTTAATATCCCAAAATTCCCGCAACCGGGGCACCAGGTGTTTTCCGCGCCGGTCCCAAGGTCACGCGTCAACGGAGCACCTCCTGGATCTGGTGGGCTAGCTCTGTCGGCTCAAAGGGTCGTCCATCGTACTTCAGGATGGACCCTGTTATCTGCATCCCGACCTTATCATGCAGCAGCATCGCCAGTTGACCGGTACTGTTCTGTTCAATAGTAAACGCGCGACGCCCGCGATACTGCTCCAACTCCCAGACGGGCAATGGTCCAAGAAAGATCGGTTGTACTAGCTGCACTTTAAGATCACTGTATTCCATCGCCTCACGGACGCTTAAGGTCGTTGACCCAAACGTGAATAGAACGGTCTCACCGTCGCCGTAGGTGTTCACGGTCTTCTGCGTACGGAGGAACGACACCAGCGATTCCTGCTTCCGCCTTCGTTTCTCATGCATTGACGTAAACTCGGCTGGGTCTTCCGTCGTCCAGCCATTCGGCTTGTGCTCATAGCTGTTCCACTTGATGACCTGTGATGAGGGAGGAAACGCGAGCGGCGAGATGCCGTCAGGAGTCTGACGATATCGTTCATACGGCTCACTGCCTGCATAAAGAACAGGGTTGACCCAGGGGACGTGATCAGGGTCCAAGTCGACACTCATGCTGCTCTCAGCGAGATGTTTCTCCGTCAACAGAATCCCCGGGGTCTGGAACCGCCACACCAAATTAAGCATCGCACCAGCAAGAGAGAACGCCTCTTCGATACTTCCCGGAGATGCAACCAAACGAGGAAACTCCCCTTGACCGGGCGTCAATGCAAAGAACAGATCCGCCTGCTCCGTGTACGTCGGTCCACCCGTACTCGGTCCACGACGCTGACCAAGCACAAAGAGCACAGGCGCCTCAATCATCCCTGCTAACGAAAACGCCTCCTCCATCAGGCAGAAACCACCGCCACTGGTACCCACCATGCTGCGCGCACCGGTGAAGGCCGCGCCAATCGCCATATTGGCGACCGCAAGCTCATTCTCCGGCTGCATCACCGCAAGTCGGAGCACATCGGCATTTGACGCAAAGAAATGCAAGATACCGGTCGTCGGCGTCATCGGATACGAGAAATAGCAATCCAGGCCTGCCGCTGCAGCACCCATGGCTATCGCGTCATTGCCCACGATGTTCCTCATAGGCTTTGACCCTTGCGAAACCACGCGTGGGGAAGTCTTTGCCTTCGTCAATCCATACATCGTCTGAGCATAGGCCTGGTTCTCCTCGGCACCCTTCGGATAAGCTTCCTTCAGGAATTCCTGGAACCGCTGCTCAGGAACGCCAAGGAAGGCAGCGAGCACCGCGACACCAGCCACACCTTGAATCAGATCCGAACGTTGATATTTCCTTGACTCCGCGACAATCGGAAGACCCAGACCCTCACCATCGCCTTCGTTCACTACCATCAGACCCCGAGGCTTAAGATGCGGCTTATGGATCTCATAACTGCGTCGGTCCAACGCCACAATCACATCGGCATCCCGATAAAAACTGAACACCGGTTTCACACAGCTACTGACAATTGCGAAATTGTGGCCACCACGAATCAGACTCGGATACTCGTTCACCTGGAAACTATACCGCTTCAACATCGAAAAAAGATTCCCGGCGACCTCGCCGGCTTTCATGATACCCTGTCCAGCTTTCCCCCCGATAAGATAGGTGAACACGTCTTTCATAGGCGTCCTACAGACCGGCGGTCCAACCACCATCCACAACAACGGTAGCGCCTGTTATATACCCTGCGGCTCGAGCCCGTCCAAAAGCCATCGCCTGACCAAGGCCTCGACTTGATCCCATCACCACCGCGTTTCTACCTTCTAAGGAGAAAAGATCATTCATGGAAGAGAACTCCTTACTCCGATGCAACTAGCACATGCTTTGAGTTCTGCCAAAGCCCATGGATATTGCACGACGACGTTGCAAGAATCGTCCCAGGTTTATTGGTTTTAAACATCGTTCGAATGGCATGATGCGTGTATATAGTGCTTGAATTGGGTCCATTGACGGATGCACCATGGGCGAGGAACGCATAATGACCGAGATGATAAGGGAATTTCTCCCCTTCAGGATGAAAGAAGATGTCAATCCATTGGATATGATGCTCCGTGGTGTTAGGATGAGCGATTTCTTTCCCGATAGTGACACTGATTTCAAACATCTGGTCTTTGATGACGCTGTCCGGAGCTTCAATCACCGGTACATGCTTTTCCTTGGTCCAATCCGCTTCTTGCAGCATGGTGCTTAACTTTTCCTCGCCTTTCATCATTTTCTCACCTTTTATTTGGGACGTCTTTAGTAGTCGAAGCGAGCAGTATTCTTGCATCGAGCCGCTAGCCTCGCATCAAGGTGACTTAGACCAAACCGTGGACGACGTCTGCGCATTGGGTGCAGATCCGTTTCGTATGCCCTTTGACTTTGAACTCATGGAGATTCTCTACACCGTACTGTTCGCCACAGCACAGACAGGAATAACAAGGGCCACTAGGTTTCTTAGCGATTTTTATCCTCCTCCTTAATGGATGACCATTACAGGTCCTTTGGAATGGTGAATGACGTTTTCACAAACACTTCCTAGGAAGATGCGGTCCAAGGCGGTTTTTCCTTTACAGCCCATGACAATGAGATCGTCTTTTTTCGCAGCTTTAAGGATTTCTTCCTCGGGGAAACCAACGACAAGATGCGTTTCGACTTTGACACCTTTTTTCTGGCCCAATTTCTTGATATCGGTGAGGACTTGTTCGCCTTGCTGGTTTAGGCCTTCAGTCCATAACGTGGAGATTTCATCAGGAGGAATGACATTCGTGAGCCGGGGGGTATCGATAACGTACAATGCGTACACAGACCGCTTGGTTTGTTTCGCGAGGCGTATAGCCTCCTCGGCGGCTCGATTGGCGTTCTTTGATCCGTCGACAGGGGCGATAATCCGGCCTCCGGATGATTTCTTTGAGATGTTGACTGTTTTCATAATGTTCCCTTTTTCCTGTCTAGCCAAGTAGCAGGCTTAACTCTGCGATGTGCTCTTCTTCATCGATGATAATGTGCCTCATCATGTGGTCCAGCTGGAAGTAGACGTACTTAAGCTGTGGTTTCAGGTCATGGATTTTTTGCAGAATCGTCTCATAAAATTCCACGGCTGTTCGTTCATTATCCAGGTTCATCTGGAGGATTTCGTCAATGGTCCCTGGGCAACGTGTCTCGGCGATGCACATAGTAGGAATCCCGCCAAGGTACGTCCCGATCATCTCTCGGAATTTCTCTGCATGCTCCGCCTCGTCGTTAGCGATTTCTTTAATCCTACTGACCACAGGTTCAGCCGCAATCCCATAAATGACCTGGGCGTGGGCAAGATATTGGATTTGAGCTGCATGCTCCAAGGCCAACGCATCATTCAACATCTTGATAAGGTCTATTCGAACATCTCCTTTCTTAGGAGTCTGCTTCTTAAGGTCACCTTTCGAAGTTGTTTTTGCCATATCCTATTCTCCAAATCATGCCATCCAATCATATATAGCTATAAAACCATGACTTAAAAACAATTCAAAATTACCTTAAAAAAAGGTATCATCATAACATCATATGAAAAACCAGCCGAGATGCTCCTTTGAAAAAAAGTTCGTGAAAAGAAAGTAAGGTGTAGAGCTTTGGGGGTTAGACTTTTGAGGAGAGGACGGGATGCATGAGAAAAAAAGCTCCCCTAAAGTGTCTACAACCTATGTTCACGGTCGTACCAATTTCAAGAGGATATTAAATGATTACTTGAAAACACTTAGAAAATGATTCAAAATCAAGTTGAATGAAACACACTGTCGGCATTCTGAGCATGGCAAATCTATTTAGACGTGCGGTGCTCTCCACGTCGCTGTCATGACATTGACGCCCCAGGCAGAACGCATTGCCCTTCGCATCCTCGCCAAGTACTGCCGGAAAGGAAACATGGCCCGCTGTCTCCGAGACATTCTACCCACCTCACGACTTTCCCGTGACGAACGAAGCCAGATCGCTGACCTCATGCACGACATTGTCCGATGGAAAAAACAGTACGATTTTCTCCTGGAACAGCAACACCATACACCCACACCTGAAGTGTATTTCTCACTGGCATCATCACCAACCCATGAGTTAGATGCTTCTCTGCCTCCGGAATATCGTTATTCCTGTTCCTCGTATGTCGCGCAGCTATTCGAGAATCATCTGGATTGGGCGAGGTACCTCAACACCCCACCGCCAACAACCCTTTGCGTTAATCACAACAAGACCACCATCGATGTTATCATCCAACAGCTTCAACAAGAACAATTCTCTGTTGAACGGGGATGTTTGAACAGTGCTGTTCGTTCAGCATCTTCTGCGTTGAAGGCCGCAGAGGTTATCCGCCAGCATCTCGCTCATGTCCAGGATGAAAGCAGCCAGCTAGCAGCCGCCATCGCAGTCGAACAAGGAGGCCGCGTCCTTGATTTCTGCGCAGGCAACGGCGGGAAAACCTTAACCATGGCGTCTCTTGGCAAGAACTCTATAGACCTGGTCGCCTTTGAGACAGACGAACGCCGTCGCGAGACCCTCCAGAGACGATGTCTCGAGTATGATGCCAAAGTCACGGTCAGTCCGCCATCCATACAGGCCTCCTTTGATTTCATCTTAGTGGACGCTCCGTGTACTGGGCTTGGCGCGGCTAGACGCAACCCCGAAGCTAAATACATTGCGGATGCCGATGAGTATCCGCAACTCCAGCTTTCAATACTGCAACAAGCTTCTGGGTATCTCAAAACCGAGGGATGCTTACTGTATGTTGTCTGCACTATCACCCCTGAGGAAACCTCTGAGGTGATCTCGCGTTTCACCTCGGCGTCTTCTTTTGAGATACTCCCAATATCAGCACCCTATGAATCCTATTTATCAAAGAGCTCAAATGGGTATTTTACAAACATTCCTCAAGGAGACCTATTTTTCATCTCCCTTCTGAAAAAGACTTCGGTATAATGGGAGGAGGGAAGGGGGGAAAATATGAAGAAGCAAAAGGGGCGGATAGTTCTTCGTTTCCCTTCCTCACCAATGACTTCTTTTCTTTCTAGTGCTATTTAAGGGTTCATTGGTATTTTGTCATTAATGCTCGTTTTCTGGTGTAAGGACGAAAGATGAAAACGGCCTACATTTTGTACATGACGAGGCCTGAGAGCATTTTGGGGAGGAAATAGGTCGATTTCTGTGGCATGACCTCTTGTGCGTCCGCGATGGCTTTCAGCTCTTCGATTTTGGTGGCGTTGAGGAAAAAGGAGAAGTCGTATTTGTCTTCATCGACGAGCTGTATAGCTTCTCCGTCGACCCTTGTGTATTTCACGTGATCCTCGATGTTTTTTTCGTTGATGTCGAGGAATTCCTCAAGGATGAGTTTATGGAGGATGGAGACGTCCAGGGTCCGCCAGATTTCTGAGTGGTCTGCCGCAATTTTATTCATGATTGTATTATCTTTCAGTGTCAGGACCCAATAGTTGCTTTTTGTGTAGAGTCCGAACCGGTGTTGGTTCGAGGTCTGGATCTTGTCCATGGCTTGTTTTCCAAGGGTCGTGTAGTCTTTTTTAGAGGCGTTGAGTGGTTTTTGTTCGACGAAGAAGTAGCGTTCGAGGCGTTTGGCAAGGTCGTTGAAGTCGACGCCGGGCATGGTGATGAGTCGATGTGTCGGTAGGATGGAGAGGCCGGGGTCGAACATGTTGCAGAGGACGACCATGATGTAGTTGAAGGGTGCGTTCGGGGTCGTGTTCTTGGTTTGTTCTCTTCGTTCGGCTGCGAAATTGATGGAGGTCTGGTAGCGGTGGTGTCCGTCTGCGATGAAGAGGATTTTCTCTTTAAGGGTGGTGACGACGGCGTTGATGGTGGTGGGATCGTCAAGTTTCCAGAGGCTATGGGTGAAACCGTCGTAGCCTTTGACGCGGATCTGGGGCTTGCCGAGGCCGTGTTCGATGGTTTTGCGGATGGTGTCGTCTTGGTCCATGTACATGAGTTGGATGGGTTCGAGGTTGGCGTAGGTGGCGCGTAGGAGGTTGAGGCGGTCGGCTTTGGGTTTGGCGAGGGTCTTTTCATGGGCTTTGACGGTCTGGTATTCTGGGTCGATTTTGAGGAGGACGAAGAAGCCGTGCATCTGTTTTTTTTCGCCTTTGACGGTGTAGTCGACTTGGTATGGGTAGAGGGCGGGTGTGGTTGAGGGGGTGAGTATTTTTTCTTCTTGCCAGAGGTTGAACATGTGTTTGGCGCGGGTGTAGCGGTTGACGGCGTCGGTGTCGGTGGGCAGGATTTTGCCGAGGATGAGTCGGACGAAGTTGTAGGGGTCTTTGTCGTAGAGTTCTTGTTGCATTTTTTCTGAGATGATGTCGTAGGGTGGTGACATGACGGTGTCGAGGGTTTTGATTTTGTCTTTGTTGTATTGGATTCCTTTGAATGGTGTGACTTGGACCATAGTGTACCCCTTTTGGGTTTCCCGTAGTCGTTGTCCTCGTTATAAAATTTATGAAAGGTGTTGTTTGAGGGCGGGAGGGAAACATTTTAACAGGATGTCGTATGTTCCTTGCGGACTGCGAATGGATTCGTTCTCGAAGTTGTTGGAGCCTTATGCGTTGTGTGCCTCGTGTCTGAGGCGGCTGGCGAAGGGTGCGCAGGGTGCGGTAGTGTCTCATGAGGCTGTGGTTGCGAAGGATTGCTGGTTGTGTCATGGTCTTCTGGATGAGGTCCCGCGGTTTGCTGCCCTTATTGAATCCGCGGTTGCTGGGTATGAGTTCGGGTCGTTTCTGGTCGGCTGTAAGGTCGACGAGGAGCTTTTGTCTCGTGAGGCGTTCCTGTGGCAGAAGCTTGGTCTGCAGGGTGAGCCGATGAAGATGGAGGTGAATCGGGAGGTGGGCAAGCTGCTGGAGCCGCGTCTGGGGAAACCTGCGGATTTTATTCATCCAGACATCGTTGCCATGATCGACACCTGTTTTGACGTCGTCTCCCTTCAGATCAGTTCGTTGTATGTCTATGGTCGGTATCGTAAGTATTCTCGGGAAATTCCGCAGACGAAATGGCCGTGCCGTATCTGCCATGGGTTAGGTTGTCGTTCTTGCGGGTTTGTCGGGAAGATGTATGCGACGAGCGTCGAGGAGCTCATCGCGGGTCCGCTGCTGACGGCTGCTCAAGGGACAAATCATGCCTTCCATGGGTGCGGCAGGGAAGACATCGATGCGCGGATGTTGGGGACGGGTCGGCCGTTCGTCGTCGAGGTGAAGAACCCGAGGAAACGGGGTGTCGACCTCGAAAGATTGATGCTGGAGATTAATGCCTCGGCGGCTGGTCTGATAGAGGCGATGCAGCTGCGGCCAGGTAGCAAGCAGGATATTGAACGATTGAAACATGCGGAGTATCGGAAAGTCTATCATGTGCTCCTGGAAATGGGTACGCCGATTCCAAAAGAAAGATTTATAAAGACGGTACAGGGATTACGGGGTGCAACCATTCAACAGTTTACACCGACACGAGTCGCCCATCGGCGAGCGCATAAGACTAGAGCACGAACGGTATATCGTTGCGAAGTTGAATCGGTAGCGGATACCAGAGCTCAACTGACGATTGAAACAGAATCTGGCACCTACATCAAGGAGTTCGTCTCTGGCGACGGCGGGAAGACCCAGCCGAACCTCAGTGACATGCTCGGCACGCCGTGCGTGGTCCGAGAACTTGACGTATTAGACGTCAAGGGGGAATAACACAATGGTCATACGATCGAAAGGAACGCGAAGCAAAAGTCGATACATCATGCGCAAGAAGCCGCGCGCCCACGGTATCTCGTCGATCACCCGCGCGCTGCAGACTTTTCAAATCGGTGACAGCGTCAGCATCACCATTGACTCAGCCGTCCATAAAGGCATGCCTCACCACCGGTTCCAAGGGTTCACCGGAAAAGTAGAAGGGATGCAAGGCAACGCCTACCTCGTCGGCGTTGTTGTCGGCAACAAACACAAGATTCTCGTTGTTCGCCCGGAACATCTGGGGAGAGTCGCATAAAATGGCCGAAGAGCGCGTCAAACCCGTGTCGCTTGCCGAAGTCAAGAATATTCTACGGAAAATCAGTAAGGAGCGCCCTGAGCTCATTTATGAGCAGCGTATCGCCTTGGAGCATGCGGAAAAGTTCTCTACCCTGAGTGCGAAACAAACCAAGGATCTCATCGCCGAACTTCTGAAACAGGAACACATCGAGGAGCTTCATGCTTATAAGATTGCGGATATCCTTCCCCGGACGGTGGATGATGTCAAGGCGATCTTTGCCAAAGAACGAGTGTCTCCGAATGAGAAAGAGATTAAAACCATCATCGAGTTGGTGAATAAGTACTCGGTGGAGTAGACAAGGGCTTCGGAAGGTGAGAGAGTGGAGGACTACGTCTATGTGTTGGATTACTTGCCGAAAGGAAGAGGGGACCTTCCGCCGTTCAAGAGGACTCCTGTGGTCTACGGTATTGGTGAGAACCAGTTCACGTTTTTAGAGCTTATCCCGAAGCGCGATGCGACGTTCACGGTGGGTGAGCGTGTCTACGTCGGAAAGGACGGTATGCAACGGGTGAAGATTGAGAAGATCAAGGGCCGTGTCAATTACGAGGACTTGACGTCGACGTCGCATGGCGAGCTGCCGTATGTGATCAACGACATCGTCAAGCATCAGGAGGCGCAGTTCGTGAAGTTCTTTAATGAGGCCTCGGCGATTTCGACGCGGTTCCATGTCCTAGAGTTGCTCCCAGGTTTGGGCAAGAAGATGATGCATCAGATCCTTGATGAGCGCAAGAAACAGCCGTTCACGAGTTTTCAGGAGATGCAGGACCGCATTGACTTCCTCCGTTCACCGGATAAGTTGATCTCGAAGCGTATCGAGCTTGAGCTGACGGACCCGAATCAGAAGTATCGGATTTTTACGCGGCCGCCGATTTCTCGAGAGACCAGTGGCCAGTCGCAGTATTAATGGGCGCTATGAGGCAGCGTCTCGGTCAGCATTTTTTACTGGATGATGCCGTCGCAAGGCGCGAGATTCAATATGCTGGACTCACACCGCAGGATGTTGTCCTTGAGATAGGTCCTGGGAAGGGGGCCTTGACCCGGTTGCTGGCTGAAACCGCAAACCATGTGATTGCTATCGAGCTTGATGCTGAACTCGCACGGAAGCTCTCCTCTAGCATGCCTCCCAATGTTGAGGTGATTCACGGGGATGCCGTCACCGTTGATTTCCTGGGTCTGCCTCGGTTTACCAAGGTCGTCGCCAACCTGCCCTTTTGGATTTCCTCAGCCATTACCGTCAAGCTCCTTGAGGTTCCGTATCAGAAGGCGGTGCTCATTTATCAATGGGAGTTTGCACAGCGGCTTGTCGCCTCCTGCGGGACCAAGCAGTATTCCCGCTTGTCGGTCCTCGTGGCGTATAAAGCAGCTTGTCGGCTCCTTGAAAGGGTGCCTCGGAGCAGTTTTAGCCCTGCACCTGAGGTTGATGCTGCCATCGTCGAGCTGAGTCCTCTCAAGAACCCTTTGTTTACCGTCCGCGATGAGGCGTTTTTCCTAGAACTGACCCGTCGCCTGTTCGCCCACCGTCGCAAGAAGATCAAGACGACGCTACGCAGCCTTTGCCCAGACCTCGAAGGCCTCCCTTTTCTCGATGAACGCGTCGAACACCTCTCTCCCGCGCAAATAGGGGCCCTCAGCGACCTCGTCTTGGAAAGAATCTCGTGACGTTTTTTCAGACCAGCAAACGGTCAGTGAACCCATAAATACCGTGATAGAGAAAGTATATCATGAGTCAGGGGTACCATGGATAAAAGAATTATGATTGTCGATGATGACCCGGACCTACTGGTCTTATTGCGTCTCCTCTTAGAACACGAGAAGTTCGAGGTGCTCACCGTCGACACCGGTCGGGATTGCCTGGAGGAGTTACGGCATGGGTTCTCCGGCATCATCCTCATCGACGTCATGATGCCCTTCATGGACGGGTGGACCACCATTCGGGAGATCGTCAAACACGGTTACACCTCCCAGGTGAAGATCGCGGTCATGACCGCCAGCTGGGCCACTGGCCAAGACACCGTCCGCGACCTCGACCCTTACATCCACGGATACATCCAAAAACCCTTCAACCTCGACCGCCTCGTTAAAATCCTCCAGAACCCTGACTTCGTCACCGCCGAACCATAATAAAATAACCAATCTCTCCCATTCTCTTTTTTTCTATCCTAAACTAGACAACTGAGTCTGCAGCCAGGTAAACACACCCAGGGTATCCAATATCAGTAAAAAAATGAGAACCAGCGCGATATACAGGAAATACCGCACGGCGACCTTGATGATCACCCATACAATCCCAATCGCGACGAGGACCAGGAAGATAAACACCCATAACGGAACCGAATACGAAAAAAGCTCAATCGCCACGACAGCTCACAATCCAGACAAACGATATAAACATTACCAAAAAAACCACAGTACTTTCACCCTGGCCCCAAACCTCTAAAAACACCCGAGCCATCTCTCCCCCTGTGTACCTGACACACGAACAGCTCCGCTCCGACGCCCTCGAAGCACGCGACTACCAAACCCACATCGCCACCTCAGCCGAACACACCAGCACCCTCGTCGTCCTCCCCACCGGCATGGGCAAAACCATCATCGCCCTCCTCCTTATCGCCCACCACCTCAAAGACCCCGCCAACAAAATCCTCTTCCTCTCACCCACCAAACCCCTCGTCAGCCAACACACCACCTTCCTCAAAACCTACCTCCTCAACCCCGACACCGTCACCATGTTCACCGGCGAAATCACCCCCGACGAACGCCTCACCCTCTGGCAACACCACCGCATCATCGTCTCCACCCCCCAAGTCATCGAAAACGACCTCATCGCCAAACGCCTCGACCTCAAAGACGTCTCCCTCATCATTTACGACGAATCCCACCGCGCCGTCGGCAACTACTCCTACGTCTTCATCGCCGACACCTACCACCGCCAACGCACCCACCGCCTCAGCCTCGGCATGACAGCCAGCCCCGGCAACGACCTCACCAAAATCCTCGAAGTCTGCCACAACCTCGAAATACAAAACATCGAAATACGCACACCCGAAGACCCCGACGTCCACCCCTACGTCCACGCCCTCGACATCCAATTCAAAGAAATCCCCCTCCCCCCAGAATTCGCAAGCATCTTACTCCTCCTCAGAAAAGCACTCGCCACCCGCCTCCACGCCCTCAACACCCTCAACCTCGGCGAACACCTCAGCACCACCACCGTCAACCGCAAAAAACTCCTCAACATCCAGACACAAATCCAACAACGCCTCCGCAGCACCCCCACACCCCCCCATCAGCTCTACACCGCAGCCTCCACCCAGAACGCCGCCCTTAAAATCTACCACGCCATCGAACTTCTCCAAACCCAAGGCGTCACCGCCCTACGCAACTACTTCCAACGCATCCTCCAAGACGCCGCCACCAAAGGAGGCAGCAAAGCCGCCCGAGACATCGTCAAAGACCCCGACATCCTCGACGCCCTCGCCGCCACCAACACCATGACCATCGACCACCCTAAAATCCCGGAGATCACCACGATCATCCGCACTCAATTCCAGAACACTCCCACCTCCAAAATCATCGTCTTCACCCACTACCGCGACACCGCCAACCTCATGGTCAAACATCTCCAGACCATCCCAGGAGTCCAACCCGTCCGCTTCGTCGGACAAGCAGGCAAAGGCGAGGACAAAGGACTCACCCAAAAAGAACAAATCGACATCATCAAACACTTCCAGTCAGGCGACTACAACGTCCTCATCGCCACCTCCGTCGCCGAAGAAGGACTCGACATCCCCTCCACCGACCTCGTCATCTTCTACGAACCCGTACCCTCCGAGATCCGCACCATCCAACGCCGCGGACGCACCGCACGAAAAATGCCAGGCAAAGCCATCATTCTCATCGCCAAGGACACCCCTGACGAAGCATACTACTGGACCGCTAAGCATAAAGAAAAACAAATGCACACCGAGCTTGAAACACTCCGCGCCTCACTGCACCGACACCACATGACCTCCATCAAACCAACCCTTCCCCCACTCATCAAGGACCAACAAGCTACACTCACCGACTACCAAACCTCCCCGCAGCCGACCATCATCGTCGATTACCGCGAATCACGTAGTCCGGTGATCCGCCATTTAGCCAGCACCAATATCAACGTCCAAGTCCAAGACCTCGACGTCGGCGACTATATCGTCTCCCAACGCATCGGCATCGAACGAAAAACCGCAGACGACTTCCTCGCCTCACTCCTCGAAGGCAAACTCTTCACCCAAATCAAAAACCTCCGCCAGACGTTCTCCCGACCCATCCTCATCATCGAAGGAGAAGGCCTTCTGACCAAACGCAACATCACCCACGCCGCCCTCTTCGGCAGCCTGGCCTCCATCCTCATCGACTTCGGCGTCGGCATCCTCACCACCGACACACCCCAAGAGACCGCAGACCTCCTCGCCGCAATCGCCAAACGAGAACAACGCGACACCACCAAGCCCGTCGCCATCCGCGGCGAGAAATGGGCAACCACCCCAACTGAACAACAACAATTCATCATCGAAAGCCTCCCCAACATCTCCGTCGTCCTCGCCAAAAGACTCCTGGAACACTTCGGCAGCATCCGCGCCATCATCAACGCCAGCGTCGAAGACCTCAGCGAAATCCACGGCATCGGCATCCAAACCGCAAAAGAACTCCACACTCTCTTCGCAAGGGAATACACCTCCTCGTAATTCTCCATAATATATTTATCTACCCTATTCCTTACCCTCCCCTCATACCAGGGTGATGCTTAATGCAGGCAGTGGATAAAAGACTCGACCAGATTTGCGACGGCTTGAACATGATCAGCGAGGACAGCTCAATCCCCCGAAACATCAGGAGAGGCGCCGAGGAAGTCAAACAACTCCTTCTCAAACTCGACGACCCCATCGACCTCCGCGTCTCATCAGCCTCCATACGACTTGACGAACTCGCCAACGACCCCAACATCCCACTCCATGGACGGACCCTCATTTGGAACATCATGAGCAGACTTGAGGAGTTGGCGTAATCCTTCTCACACTCATGCCACCCAAGACGACTGTTCAGCACCCCTGATCGGGAGGAAGCATGATACGCATCGGCCAAGCCGGAATCCCCTTATCGTGTAAAGGTAGAACCAACAAAGACGGCATCGTATACACCCACAAGAACCTCGACCTCAACGCCATCGAAATCCAATTCGTCCGCGGCCTCTACGTTATGCCCGAGGAAGAAGCAGACTACATCAAGGACTACGCGTCAAAAAACGACATCGAAATCCACGTCCACGCCCCCTACTACCTCAACCTTGCCGGCGACAAAGAAGAAGTCGAAATGAGTTTTGACAAAATCCTCAAATCTGCCCAGATGGCCCACAACATCGGCGCCAAAAACCTCGTCATCCACCCCGGTTTCTACGGAGACAACGGCGAACGACGCACCCTCAACCTCATCGTCAAGAACACCACAAAAATGGTCCAACTCCTCAAAAAAGAACGCATCAAAACCAAACTCGCCATGGAGACCATGGGCAAACAAAAAGTCTTCGGCAGCATCGAAGAAATCATCAATGTCTGCAAACACATCAAAGACATCGCCCCCGCCATCGACCTCGGCCACATCCACGCCCGCTGCAACGGCTGCCTCAAAGAACGCGAAGACTTCGACGCCCTCTTCGACAAACTCAAACCCCTCAAACTCCGCCACTACCTCATCCACATCACCGGCGTCCTCTACGAAAAAGGCAACGAATACTACCACCTCCCCATCAAAAAAGGAGACATGCCACTCGCACCCCTCATCGACCTCATCCTCGACAGAAAACTCAACGTCACCCTCATCTCAGAATCACCACTCCTTGAACACGACGCCGTCTATATCAAACTCCAAGTAGAAAAGGCGATCATGAAACGCACCGGAAAAGAAGTCGCCTATTACAAGGACCTCTCCGAGGTATCATAATGCGCATGTTCCGCGCATCGCAACAATTCATTAACACTCATATTCAGCACATCCTCACTAACGTTAAAGAACAAGAAATCGACCACATCATCAACTCATTCTTCCAAGCAAAACGTATCTTCGTCTACGGCGCCGGACGTTCTGGCCTCGTCGCACGCGCCTTCGCCATCCGTCTCGTCCACCTCGGCTTCCAAACCTTCGTCATCGGAGAAACCATCGGCGCACCAGTCAAAAAAGACGACCTTGTCTTCCTCATCTCAGGCTCAGGAGAAACCATCCCCGCGGTTATGACCGCTGATATCGCCCACGGGATCGGCGCTTGCGTCGTCGTCATCACTGGAGAAAAACAGTCAAAAATCACAAAGAATGCAAACATCTCACTCATCCTCGCACCAACCAACGAGGACATAAAACAAAAATCCTACGCACCCCTCGGCACCCTCTTCGAAGCCAGCACCTGGATCCTCCTCGACTCCATCATCGCCGAACTCATGGACCGGAAACACGAGACAGAAGAATCCATGCGATTACGACACGCCACCCTCGAACTCCCATAAGACCCCCCATCGACGCCTAGAGATATGTTTTTATAAGGTGGTTTCCTCTACCGCTTGGAGCCGAAAGGTGATGTCATGGCGGTACGGCAACCCATTGTCAGTGTCCTTGGTCATGTCGACCACGGAAAAACCTCCTTCTTAGACTACATCAGAGGATCCACAGTCGCCGCCCGAGAATCCGGAGCCATCACCCAACACATCGGTGCCACCGAAGTCCCCATCAACTCCATCTACAACCTCTGCGGGCACCTCCTTGGCAATAAAAAATTTTCTCTTCCAGGCCTCCTGTTCATCGATACCCCTGGCCATCATGCGTTCACTACTCTGCGATCCCGCGGCGGATCCCTGGCTGACCTCGCGATCCTTGTCATCGACATCCAAGAAACCTTCATGCCTCAGACCCATGAATCCGTCAACATCCTCAAACAATACAAGACCCCGTTCGTTATCGCCGCGAACAAAATAGATGCAATCTCCGGCTGGCAAAAAATTGATGCAGTCGGCAAAGCACGCATCGACCAGCAACCCCCTCAAGTCAAACAAATCTTCGAAGAAAAAATCTACGACATCATCGGGACATTGTACGACAAAGGCTTGGACGCCGACCTCTACTACAACATCTCAGATTTCACGAAAGCAATCCCTATCGTCCCAATATCGGCCAAAACCGGAGAAGGCATACCAGAAATCCTCATGGTCCTCGTTGGACTCGCACAACGATTCCTCGAAGGGAAACTCGCGATCGAAAGCGGACCAGCCAAAGGAACAGTCCTAGAAGTCAAAGAGGATGTTGGGCTTGGTACCACAATCGACGCGATTATCTATGCAGGGACCATTCATAAAGAGGACGAAATCGTCATCGGCACTCATGGAGAACCGCTCGTCACCCGCATCAAAGCCCTCTTAAAGCCCAAGCCACTAGATGAGATTCGAGATCCGCGAGAACGTTTTGATAGCATTAAAGAAGTTTCTGCAGCAGCTGGTATTAAAATCTCTGCACCGAACCTTATAAACGTCGTCCCAGGAGCGCCATTACGCGTGGTCACAGGCGATCCCCATGCCATCATCGACGAGATTCGTGCCCAGTCGAAAGTTGATATCGAACTTGACAAGGAAGGTATCTTCATCAAAGCAGATACGATTGGTTCTCTTGAGGCTCTTGTCAAAGAATCACGAGAGCAAAAAGGCATTAAGATTCGTCGGGTGGATATCGGTAATGTCTCCAAGCGAGATATCGTCGATACCGCCGCTGTTAATAACCCTTTGGAGCGCGTCATCTTTGCCTTCAACGTCAAGATTCTCCCTGAGGCAAAAGAAGAACTCACCTCAAGCCCGGTTCAGGTGTTCAACGAAGATGTCATCTACACCATCATGGAAAACTACGATGATTGGTTCGAGAAGACGAAAACTGATATGGAACGTAAACGCCGTGAGGATTACATCCATCCAGGGATGCTGAAATTCCTGCCACAGTTCGTCTTCCGAGCTAACAATCCAGCTATCATTGGCGTTCGAGTGTTGGCTGGACGCATCAAAGTCGATATGCGGTTGATGAAGGATGATGGCAAAATCGTTGGCACCATTCGTGGTATTCAATCCGATAACAAACCCGTAGAAGAAGCAATGCAGGGGGATGAAATAGCCATCTCCATTGATGGCCCTACCGTCGGTCGGCAGATCAAGGGAGACGACATCCTATTTACAGTAATCCCAGAAGGCGATGCGAAGAAATTGCAGAACCTTGACGTGTTGAATGCTGATGAAAAAGACGTTCTCACCAAAATCATCGAGATTAACCGAAAACAAAACAAGTTCTGGGGTATGTAAAAAATATTTTGTTGTTGTTTGAAAAAAAGGAAAAAGAAAAGGACGTGGGTTTACACGTCTTTTCCAATGTCGTAGATTGCTTTAATCGCTAGGATACCGGCGGCTGGAGCGATGAAGATCGACAGGGTCAATGAGACGCCTGCGAACAGAGGCCCGAGCCAGTAGCCAATCATGTTTTGTAGGTTTTGGAAGACACCGTACATGACGAGAAGCGCGATGCTTGCCGTCAGGAACGCAGGGACTTCTGCTTTAGTGATGGTTCCTTTTCCAAGGAATGCTAAGATTCCGACGATCGCGCCAATGATGGCGAGAAGCCATGCCACGAGGAATCCCGTATTCGTCCCCATGAATGTTGGTACAGCCTTTGTTTGAATGGTGTAGGCTTGGTACAGTCCTACGAGTAGGGCAATAACGGTTCCCAGGATAAATGCCCATATGGCTATCTTTCCGACTATTTTGTTTTCCATAGCTTAGTCTCTCCTCTATTTTTTTTTTTGTTTGGAGTTAAGGAGGCTAATATTAAAATCTTTTATTTAAGAGTTTCTTTTTTTTCAATCCAGGAGGTGTTCTCCTTGAGAGAGAAATATCATCGTTCTTCTGTGAGCCAGACCTCATCGATGCGGGGATAATTAGCAATTTCATCATCAGTGAACCATAAGGCGATTTCTTTTTGGGCGTTCTCTGGACTGTCTGAGCCATGGACGATATTGCGGCCGATGAATTGTCCGTAGTCTCCTCGGATTGTTCCCATTTCTGCCTTTTGAGGGTCGGTTTTACCCATCATGCCTCGGACCATTTCGATGGCGTTGAAGCCTTCGAGGACCATGGCGACAACGGGTGAGGAGGTGATGTAAGAGACGGTCGGCTCGAAGAAGGGTTTTCCGCGGTGGACGCCGTAATGTTGTTCTGCAAGGGTGCGGTCTACGGCCACCATTTTCATGGCGACGATTTTGACGCCTTTCTTTTCAAAGCGGGTGATGATGTCTCCGATGAGTCCTCGTTGGACGCCATCGGGTTTGATCATGACGAAGGTACGTTCTGTTTGCATCGGTTGTACACCTGCGGGTAGGGATATCGCTTAACTTTATGAAACTACCGCTAGGTTCCTAATGACTTTCCCAGAAGGTACAAAGTCATGCTGGTGACGTTAACGAGGATATGAGCGATGATGGAGGAGTAGAGGCTTCGTGTGCGTACGACGACGATGCCGAACACGATGCCGAGGCCTGTTGCCATGACCGCTGTATAGAGCACGCCGTAGGAGAGATGGGCGAGGCCAAAGAGGACGGAAGAGATAAGGATGGCGACGAGAGGTCCTGCGTACCATGATAGTTTTTCTAGGAGGAATCCTCGGAAGAAGATTTCTTCTGCGATGGGTTGAACTGTGATGAGGACGAACAGGGCTGGTAGTGGGAAGAGTTGGAGGAGTTGTGGGATGTTACTTAATTTGGTGGTATTGACGCCGAACTGCATGATGAGAAGGTCGATGGCGACGGATACTATGAGGGCTGCGATGGCGGCGATGATGCCCCAGAGCAGGGCTTGGTTGAGGCCTTGGCGGTGAAGGAGAAGGCGGTGGAGGATTTCTCGAAGTCGTAGGTGGTTGACCAGGATGTACCACATCATGGGGATGATGATCATGAGGAGGACGACGAAGAGTAGTGAGAAGGCGAGGAGGTAGATTTCAAGGATGAGCTGGGTGATTCCTGTGTAGGTGCCGATGCTGCTGGAGGTCGGGAAGGGCATGAAATAGGAGATGATGGCTGAGACGATCACGAGAAGGAAGGAAATTGAGAGGAGGATGAAGGCGAGGAGATGTCGGGGTTTGTGAAAATCGAAGTCCATTGCGGGGCTCGCATCAGACAAACACTACATAAACGTTATTAGAACATTTTCCCTGTTTTGGGAATTCGTTTCCTGTCAAGTGTTTCGAGGAATGCGTGATGAGTGTATGATGGCTGCGGGAAGGGTGTCTGGTTTACAGGGTGTCTGTTTTGGCAATAATTCTTAAATAGCTCATGGTGGTTGACGTGTTCACTCCTGGGCCTGTAGGGTAGCTTGGTCCATCCTTTTAGCTTTGGGAGCTAGAGACTCCGGTTCAAATCCGGACAGGCCCACTCCCTCTTTCTGAGGACGACTGCTAACTGCATTCAGGAAAGAGAAATATTCCTGAAGTTTTACCTCTAAGAACTTGCTTATTCCGAGTCCATTGTCCCTTGCTCTTTGTAGTAGACCAGCATCAATTAGAAGGTATCTTTGATCTATCTTTCGCTATAAAAGACTTTAAAAAGCAATAGTCGTTTTCTTGTATAAGGAGACGAGCAAATTATGGTGATGGGAGCAAAACCATATAAAAGGAAAGACTCGGTAGATTATCGGAAATTGCTAGATAAAACCGATCCGTTTGACCAACTCATTATGGAGCTTGGCAGAGATGGTGGATTGGATATCTGTGTTGTGCCTATCGGGCAGGAACATCACCCTGACGAAACATCCACATACAATAAAAAAATGCTTCCAAAAAGAGGTAAGCACTCGGCGTAAAAACATCTAATACGAAAGCATACTGCAAATAAGCAATAAGCAGAATAGTTTATATTAAAGAGAAGAAAAAGAAAAGTTGAGGGGGGCGTATCCCTCTAGTTTTTTTTATGTGAGCCCTACCCAGATGAGAAGGATGAAGGCGCTGCAGTTCTTGGAGACGGTGGGCGCGTAGTCTGCCGAGGCTGTGACCGTGATGATGATGGGGCCGAATCCGAACACCGGGGAGATCTTGATAGGTATGCTTTCTCCGATGGCTAAGACGGCGATCGTCCCATGTGCTGTGTGTTTTGGCAGTACTAGGCCTCCTTGGAGGGTGATGTCCCAGGTGACGTTGGCGGCGGGGGTGTTCCCTGTGCTGGTGAGCATTGTGTTGGCTGCAAGCGTTCCGCCTTCAATGCCGCCGAGTTCGAGGCGAGGCTCTAGGAGCGTGATGGTGATAGTGGTGGGATTAGACCAGGGGCTTTGGAGTCCGGTGGCGTCTTTGGCTTTGACTTTGATGGTGTAGTTGCCTTGGGTGTGCCAGGTGAATGAGGTCTGGACGGTGGTTTCGGAGTCGAAGGGTCCGAGCCAGTCGGTGAAGGTGCCGCCGAATTGCCATTGGTACCAGATCTGGTCGCCTGCGTCAGGGTCGGTGGTGCTCGTGGAGTAGGCGTATGGTCTGTTGGTGTAGCCGGCGGTTGGCCCGGTGGGCTGTGAGGGGGTGAGTGGTGCGAGGTCGTCGACGAGGATGACGGTCGCGTTGTTCTCCGATGGCAGGAAATTGTGGGCTGTGACGGTGACAGCCATGGCCCCTGGTGTGGTGGGTGAGGGTGTGAGTTCGACGATGCCTTCTGCGTTGGTGGTGCCGACGAGGTAGACGTCGGTGTCTTTCATGAGACAGACGGTGGCGTTGGCGACGGGGTTGGTGCCGTCGGTGACGGTGACGATGAAGGAGGTGGTGCCGACGGGTAGCTCTGTCGGGTAGTTGACGGTAAGGGTGCCGGGGTCGTTAGTCCAGATGGGGACTCCGGGGTCGCCGAGAAGGGTGATTTCGGTGTAGCAGTATTGGTAGATGTCTTGGTTGATGTAGCCGTCGTTTTTGTGGTCGGTGAAGGCGTCGCCGAGTTTGTAGTGGTTTTGGGCGAGGAGGGAACGGAAGAAGTATTGGTCGAATTTCATGGAGAGGGTGTTGGTGGCGCCGGGGTTGTACCAGCCGTAACGGCTGTTGCCGATGAAGGCGAGGCCGCCGCCGTTGCTGTTGCGGACGAAGTGTTCGGCGATGCAGGCGCTGGTGTCGTAGGCGCAGGGGTCGCAGCCCATGCTGTAGAGGACGCCTTGTTTGTCGCCGTTGTTGAGGTTGTCCATGTCGCTGTCGTCGATGCCCCAGTTGTGGTTGATGTAGCCGGTGCCCATGTAGTCGGGGGCGGAGTGGTCGGCGTGGTTGAGGAGGTTTTGGCCTTGGTTCATGGAGGCGATGACGTTGGATCGGTGGTTGCCGCTGTCGCTGTCGTAGACGTTGGTCATGGTCCAGGTGTCGGGGATGTAGTGGTCGTCGATGTAGATTTTGCATTGTTGGGCGTGGGTGCTGGCGTCGAGGTCGAAGCCGTAGAAGCCGGCGGTGGTGGCGAAGTTGGCGGGTGGGTTTTGTTCGTAGGTGAGGACTTTGTTGATGAAGTTGCCGATGCCTCCGGTGCCGGTGCCGGTGCTGGTGACGCTGGCTCTTCCGACGTTGACTTCGCTGGTCCAGTCGCCGTCGAAGTCTGCGTAGAAGGTGTCGTTGGGGATGGGATCGGAGTCGACGGAGGGGATGGTCTTGAAGTTGCAGGGGACGGTGCCGGTGTCTCCGCCGAGGAGGAAGAAGGTGGCGCCCCAGGTGGTGTATGCGTCTTGGACGAAGGCTCTGATCTTGTTGTCGTTGCTGCCGCTGTAGCCGCCGTTGTTGTAGATCCAATCGGTGGTGACGATGGTGGCGGGGACGCCGGTTTTGGTGCGCCAGTCGGCGAGGGGTTGGAATGAGCTGGCCCAGGCGGTGGAGGTGATGATGACGTAGTCGTAGTCGCCTGTGGGTACTCCGAGGGTGTGGGGCTTGGGGTTGGTTTGGAGGTGGACGTCGTCGGGGTTGATGACCATGCCTTTGACGTGGGTGAGGATGTTGACGGTGTCTGTCTTGGCGAGTCGTGCTGGTAGGTAGTCGCCGCAGACGTAGCCTGGTGTTCCTTCGATGGTGAATGTGAGCGTGGTGAGGAGGGTGAGTTGGTGGGTGGCTCCGATGTATTGTAGGGGATGGATGGTGAGGTCGGCGATGGGTTGGCCGGCGAGGTCTGTTTCGTCGGTGAGGATGACGGGTTCGGTGGGGTAGGGTGTGGTGGATTGATATGTGGTTGCGTCTGGTGGGACCATGGGTGCAGTATTGGGTGTGTTGAGTGTTTGTGGTGGTTGTGCGGGCATGATTTGGTAGTGGCCTGGGAGCGTTTGTGGTGTGGTGGTGTCGATGTGGATGGTGGTGGCTGTCATGCCGGGTGGGAGGGCGACGCTGAGGTGGTCTTCGGGGAGCATGGGTTTGCCGATGGTGGTGAGGAAGTCTCCGTTGGTGAGGATGGCTTGGTCGTAGCCTTGGTAGGTGGTGAAGGTGAAGTCTGAGAGTTTATAGGTGAGTGTCATGGAGACGGTGGTAGAGGATGCGCGGGCGTTGGCGTGGTTTGTGAACGTTTGTAGCGATATTGAGGTGAGACACAGGCTGCTGACTATCAGTATTAAAACTAAGGTTTTTGGTAGCGTGGTGTTAATGGTATTAACCCCCTTTTGAAAACTATACTATCCAATGCTATTTATAATTTACCTAGTACCTAGTACCGATATCTAGGTAGGAATGGCGGCTATTTCTTGGGTTGGACTTTGATGTCTTCCTGGATGTTGGCGAGGCGTTTGGCGAGGGCGATGAGCTGTTCGATGTCAGTGGAGGCGTTGATGACGAGTTTGGCGCCGTCAGGGGAGCCGCCGCCGTGCATACAGCCTGGTACACCACTACCGATGGTGAGCCATTCGATGAGCCGAGCTATCTTAGCGCGGGATTCTCCTGAGCAGTTCGCGGCGAGGTATTTCTTGAGGAGTTCGCCATAGTTGGGGTCGTCTAAGTCTTTGCAGGAGGGTAGGCAGCCGGTCTCGGCGATGCCGCCGGCGATCTCCTGTGCGAGGCGTTTAGTCACGTAGGGGAGGGTGGCGACGTGGACTTTGTTGACGTTGGAGAGGAGTTGGCTGGGGATCCAGACCCCCGAAGGATGCTTTGTGCCTAGGACGCTGGCGGCGATGCCCATGCCAAACGTGGTCTCGTTGTTCATGACCATTTGGGTGAGTTTTTCGCGGAAGATTTTTTCGGAGAGGCCGTTGGCGCGTGCCATGAGGGCGGCGGCGCCGACCATGACGTCGCCTTGTCCGGCGACGCAGCCGCCGATGGCGGCCCGATAGGGTGCGATGAAGCTCATAACGGCAGAGTTAGTGAAATCGTATTCGCCACAGAGGAAGACGCGGTTGTGTGGGACGAAGACGTTGTCGAAGAGCAGGTAGGCTTGGGTGATGCCGCCGATGGTGACGGGGTTGTCGAAGCCTTCTTCGAGCTCTCTGGTGTCGCTGGGTCGGCGTGCTTCGACGATGGTGAGACCGTCAACGTCTCGAGGGATGACGAAGGAAACGGCGTAGTCTTTGTCTGCTTCTTTGTAGCCGGAGCCAGGCATGATGAAGAGTTCGTTGGCGGCTGCGACGCCGCAGATCATGACTTTGGCGCCACGGACGGTGATTCCTTTGTCTGTTTTTTCGACGATGCGGAGGCTGAGGTCGGGGTCGGTCTGCTGGCTGGGGGTCTTGGACCGGTCGCCTTTTGCGTCGGTCAGGGCTCCTGCGAGGGTGATGTCGCGGGTCTGGGCGTCTTTCAGCCACGTTTGTAGGCGCTGGTGGTAATCGGTCTTCTTGGCATGGTCGAGGTCGTAGGTGGCTGCCCACATGGCGTTGAGGGCGTTGAAGCCGGCGCAGCGGCCGCCGGTGCAGGTGCCGGTGAGGTTGAACATGAGGCGTTTCATCTTGAGGTTGGCAATCATGTCCTCGGGGCTTTGGATGATGGAGAGGTAGCGGGAGACCCGTGTGTTGGTGAGCGGTGAGATGGTGGTTAGGATGTCCTGGTATTTGGGGTCGTGGGAAGCGGTGAAGATTTGGGCGTGGCCTTCGACGGTTCTTTTCGTGGCAGGGTGAGTGGTGACGTCTGTGATGAGTTCGCCGAATTTGTAGATGTTCGGCCGCATTTTCTGAAGGCTTTCTTTGTATTGTTGAGCGGTCTTCATGGCTTTGACTCCTTGAGTGTTAATTCCCACTCACACCAAAGAGTTTTCGGATGAGGATCTGGTGGGCATCGCACGCAGGTCACATGCAAACGCGGGTCGAGTTCATTAACGAATGCCTGTAGGTATCCCAAGCGGACGGTTTTGCAGCCGAACTCAGCAAGACCTTTGGATAGTCGTGTGGTTTGCACTCGACAATGAGTATTTCGGATGATGGCGCGGTCCTTATGCACCTCGATTTCCTTGTCTTCGAGGTCTATAGCCCAGCCGGTGTAGCTGAGGAGTTTCATCGCCGTCGGGATATCGATGATTTTGATGTCGAAGAATTCTTTGAGTTTACGGGCTTCGATTTTGCCCATGATGCTCCAGACTTTCGCATCAATCTCGGTCGCAATTTCGGTTCCGTATTTTTCTTCGATGCCTAGATAGTAAAGGCCATCGACTGCCCAGAGGTTCCGCAGCTGCATCAGGAGAAAATCCGCTTGCTTCTCCTTGGGTAACGCATCGAACAATGCCTTGTCTTGGCTTCGCGTCATTGCACCTAATGCCTCAAGCAGAGTGTTCCTTTAGAGCAGACGTCAGTTTCGGCAGGACTTGGTAGAGGTCTCCGACGATGCCGTAGTCCGCGGATTTAAAGATGAGGGCGTCCGGGTCTTTGTTGATGGCGACGACGACGCCTGAGTCACGCATACCGGCGATATGCTGGATCTGTCCGGAGATGCCGCAGGCGATATACAGCTTGGGTTTGACCTTGTGACCGGAGAGTCCGATCCAGTGGTCTTCTGAGAGCCATTTGAGGTCCGCGGCGATAGGACGAGAACACCCGACGGTTTTACCCTTCAATGCCGTGGCGAGGTCGCTGACCAGTTGAATGTCCGTCTTGTTCTTCAGACCGCGGCCGCAGGAGACGATGATCTCGGCGTCTTCGACCTTGATTCCTTCGGATGTCGCTTCCTGTATCGACTGGATCTTCGACGGGTATTCCTTTAATGTCACTTGTTTTTTCATAATGTTCGCATGGTGGTGTTCGTTCTTGGGCAGTGGTTCGGCGGCGCGCGGAGGGATCGAAACGATGGCGGGCGTGGAGGTGAACTGTTCGACGGCGATGCCGTTGCCGCTGTAAACGACGCGTTCGGCGGTGATCGTCTTGCCTTGTGCGTGGACTGCGGTCGCATCCATGACGCACCCGGTGTCCAGGAGAGCGGCGAGGCGGGCAGCCAGTTCTTTGCCGTTTTTCGTCGACCCGATGAGGACGAGGTCCGGTTTATGTTCGGTGACAAGGTCCTTGAGGAGGTTGGCGTATTCCTCGGCTTTGAACTGTGTGATGTTTGTCGTCACCTCATGGACGCCGTCCGCGCCGTGAGCGGCTAGGTCTTTTGCGACGGTGTCCGGTTGGTTGATGGTGACGGCGTAGACTTTGCCGCTGAGGTTTGGTGCGAGTGTCTTGCCGAGGGCGACGAGCTCTAAGGCGATTTTCTTATTATCCGAATAGATCATGACCATGGTGTTCACCTCAGCACTCCTTCTTTGGCGAGTTCGCAGATGAGTTTATTGATGGAGGCGTCGAGGTCGTCTTGGTAGACGATGTTCTTTCGTGACATCGGCACACCTTTGATCTCCACGGTCTTGATTTTAGGGGTGAGTGGCCCGCCAGCGAGTTCTTCTGCCTTCCATTCCTTGATGGGTTTGCTGGAGGACGAAAGGATCTGCATCAGGCTTGGTAATCGTGGGGTGTTGATTTCTTTGGTGACTGTGATAAGGACCGGGTACGTCGACGTCTCTGTCACCGTTTGGTCGCCGAGGTTGCGTTCCACCGTCACCTTGTCTTTTTCGGGTGTCACTTTCGTGGCATAGGTCAGTTGTGGGATGTCGAGGAGTCCGGCGACGCGTGGACCCATTTGTCCGGAAAAGAGGTCGATGGAGGCTTCACCGCAGAGGATGGCGTCTACGTGACCAAGTTTCTTGATGGCGGCGACAAGCAGGGAGGCGGTCGTAGCGTAGTCGCTGTCGGCAGGTGCGGCGACGACGATGCCTTCGTCCGCACCCATCGCCAAGAGTTCCTTGATCCGATCTTTGGCGTCAGGGGTGCTAACGGTCAGGACCGTGATCCGGCCGGTGACCTTCTCCTTTATCTTAATGGCTTCTTCCATGGCGTTCTTGTCGATATCGCTGATTTTCTTTGCAATCCCTGTCAGTACTGGTCGTTTGGTGGATGGGTCGAGTTTGATTTCTGAGACGTCGACGACTTGTTTGGCGCACACGACAATGTTCATGCTGCTCCTCCTTTCTTCTGCTGTTCCCGTTCTCGTAACTCCTTACGTTTGATCTTCCCGCTTTGGGTCTTGGGCAGCTCACGGACAAACTCAATTTCACGAGGATACTTATAGGGGGCGGCGACCTTCTTCGCATGCTCCTGGATTTCCGTCACGAGCGCCGGCGACGCCATTGAAGGATCCTTCAGCACAATGAAGGACTTGATGATGGTTCCGCGCATTGGATCCGGGCTTGCGACCACTGCACACTCCAAGACTAAGGGGTGCGAGATGATGGCGGATTCGACTTCGAAGGGCGAGATGCGATATCCGCTGGCTTTGATGAGGTCGTCGTTGCGCCCGCTGAACCAGTAATACCCTTGTTCATCCTGATAGAGGACGTCGCCGCTGAGGAACCAGTTTCCGCGGAAGCACTCCTTAGTCTTCTCCTGCTTGTTCCAGTACTCCCGGAACAACCCCGGGTCATCCTTTGAGATAGCCAATACGCCGTTCTCTCCAGTAGGCACGGGGATGCCTTCCTCAGTTACCAGGGCGCATTTGTGTCCTGGGTGCGGTTTGCCGCAGGATCCTGGTTTAATGGGGAATAACGGTTGGTTCGACACGTAGACCATGACTTCGGTCATCCCGATGCCATCGTAAATGTCGAGTTTGAACCGCTCCCGCCACTGTTTCAACACCTCAGGGTTCAATGGCTCCCCTGCTGAAATGCAGTGTCGAAGAGAGGATAAGTCGTAGCGGCGTTCCGCGTCCTTGACCGTCAGGAACATCCGGTAGGCCGTCGGCACTGACGCCAGATTTGTCACCTTATATTTCTCAAGAAGCGCGAACCAGGCTTCAGGGTCGAACTTCCCCGCATACACCATGGTGGAAATCCCCCAGCGCCAGACATATAAGAACCCGTTTCCCAGGGGATAGATCCAGTTCAGATCACCGGTATGGGCGATGAGGTCGGTGTCTTTGCCATCCTGCCAGAACCGGACGCTGGGGTCGTTGCCGATCGCCCAGCGATGCAGATGCACGGCACCCTTCGGGTTCCCCGTCGTCCCTGAGGTATAGCAGAAGAACGCCATATCCGTACTCGTCGTCGGCTCAACTTCAAGATGCCGCGAGGCACCCTTGACGAGGTCTTGGAACGACACCTCGTCGCCCTTCGGGTCATCCGTAACAATGATGTGCTGTAAGGAAGGACATTTGTCGGCCACAGCATGGACTTCTTTCGCATATTGTGCGGTCGTAATCACTGCTTTTGCCTGGCTGTCGTTGAGGCGATATTCGACCTCATGCTCACGGAACATGACACTCGAAGGAATCGGCACTGAACCAACCTTGACGCCACCGCAGAAACTAATCTGGAACGGCGGGATGTTCGGCAGCCGGATAAGGAACCGATCGCCTTTCCCTAGACCAAGGCCGCGTAGCGCATTGCCGAACTTGTCGGTCAAGACTTTGAGGTCGCCGAAGGTGTACCGCTCGGTCGCCCCTGCCGCGTTTTCCCAATACAACGCCACCTTGTTGCGGTTCGCCGACGCCGCATGCTTGTCGATGACGTCGACGCCGAGGTTATATTTCTTTGGGATGTCCCATTTCCATGCCTTCTCTGCGGAACTGTACGCGTCCTCCCCCATGTAAACCTCTCACTTGTACCCAAGACAAATTGGTACTCGCAAATAGTTGTTATCCGAGGAGACTTGAGGCGATCACCATACGTTGGACTTCCGAGGTCCCCTCGTAAATCTCCGTAATCTTAGCGTCGCGGAACAACCGCTCCACGGTGTACTCCTTAGTATACCCGTAACCACCATGTATTTGCACGGCATCCATGACCGCCTGCATCGCGGTGTCCGAGGCGAACAGCTTGGCCATCGCCGCATGCTTGCTGATCCGCTCCCCCTTGTCCTTAGCATAGGCGGCGTTGTAGACGAGGAGCCGGGCGGCCTCAATCCGGGTCGCCATGTTCGCGATCATCCATTGGATCGCCTGAAACGATGCTATCGGTTTACCAAACTGCTCACGCTGCTTGGCATAGGATATGCTTTCGTCGAGCGCGGCTTGTGCGATGCCGACAGCTTGACAGGCGATGCCGATGCGGCCGCCATCCAAGGTGCTGAGGGCTATCTTGAACCCGTCGCCTTCTTTGCCCAGAAGGTTCTCTTTGGGGACTTCCATGTTCTCGAAAATCAACTCAGAGGTCTGCGAGGCGTGAATCCCGAGTTTCTCGAAGATGCTGCCGACCTTATAGCCTTTGAAGGTGTTCTCGACGATGAAGGCACTGAGGCCTTTCGCACCCGCCGCCTTGTTCGTCACAGCGAAGACGATGATGATGCCGGCCTTCGGACCACTCGTGATGAACGTCTTCGTCCCATTGATGATGTAATGGTTTCCTTTCAGCTCCGCGGTGCTCTTCATCGCACCAAGATCCGTGCCAGCGTTCGGCTCTGTGCCGGCGAACGCCCCGATCTTCTCGCCTTTTGCCAGTAACGGCAGGTACTTCTTCTTCTGCGCCTCCGTGCCGTACTTGATAATAGGCCAGGCGGCCAGTGAATTGTGAACAGAAGTGATAACCCCGGTGGACGCGCATTTCCGCGAGATCTCCTCGATGACAATCGCATAGGAGATGCTATCGAGCCCTGCACCACCATATTCCGTAGGAATAATCGTCCCAAGAAGACCCAGAGCTGCCATCTTCTCCAGCGTCTTCGTCGGATACTCCTCCGTCTTATCTAATTCGGCGGCGATGGGAGCAATCTCTTTCTCAGCAAACTCACGAACCATGTTGCGAATCATTTTCTGCTGCTCAGTCAGTTCCAGTTGCATGGTGGAGGGGAATTCGATAAACAGACATAAAGCTTCCGGTGAACTCCAGAGGAAAACACCGGGAAAAACACCCTCCCAGCCAATGGTAAAAACACCAAGGACATGACACCTAGCAGGAAAGAGGTTTAATAGCATGAACCGGTTTCAGAACCGACCATGACGGGAGAACGCGGCTACATCCATGTCTACACCGGCAACGGCAAAGGAAAAACCACCGCCGCCATCGGCCAAGGCATCCGCGCCATCGGCAACGGCATGACCGTCTACATGATCCAGTTCATGAAAGGACGACGCTACAGCGAAATCGACGCCCTCGAAAAAATCCCTGGTTTCACCGTCAAACAATTCGGCCGCGACGAATTCGTCAATAAAACAAAACCCGAACAAATCGACATCGACCTCGCCCACCAAGGCCTCCACCACGCCCAAACCATCATCACCGAAGGAAAACACGACCTCGTCATCCTCGACGAAATCAACGTCGCCATCGACTTCCACCTCATCCCACTCCAAGACGTCCTCACCCTCCTCGACCACAAACCACCCACCATCCACCTCATCCTCACTGGCCGCTACGCCCCACCCGCACTCATCCAAAAAGCCGACCTCGTCAGCGAAATCCTCGAAATCAAACACCCCTACCAACAAGGCGAACAAAGCCGCAAAGGCATCGACTGGTAAACCCCCCCTGGGAGACACACAGATATGACCGACCCCGACCACCTCCACCACCCCCCACATGCCAAACCCAAAGACAAACGCCACCAGACCCTCTCCAACATCGACATCAAAGCCGTCTACACACCAGCCGACCTCACCGACACCAAAGACCGTACCAACACTCCTGGACACTACCCCTTTCTACGCGGCATCCACGCCGACATGTACCGCAGTCGCCTCTGGACCATGCGACAGTTCGCCGGCTTCGGCAGCGCCGAAGAAACCAACCAACGCTACAAATACCTCCTTGGACACGGCGAAACAGGACTGTCCGTCGCCTTCGACTACCCTACCCTCTACGGCTACGACACCGACCACCCCCTCGCCCGCGGTGAGTTCGGCAAATGCGGCGTCGCCATAAGCTCCCTGCAAGACATGGAAATCCTCTTCCGCGACATCCCCGTAGGGGACATCACCACCAGCATGACCATCAATGGGCCGGCAGCTATCATCTGGGCTATGTACATTGCCAACGCCGAAAACCAACACATCCCTAACGACCAGATCGGCGGCACCATACAAAACGACATCCTCAAAGAATACATCGCCCAAAAATCCTACATCTTCCCCCCCGAACCCAGCATGCGCCTCATCGTCGACACCTTCGAATACGGCTTCAAACAAATACCGAAATGGAACACCATTAGCATCAGCGGTTACCACATACGCGAAGCAGGCTCCACCGCCGTCCAAGAACTCGCCTTCACTCTTGCCGATGGTCTAGAGTACGTCAAAGCCGCCGTGCAACGAGGCCTGGCCATCGACGACTTCGCACCCCGCCTGAGCTTCTTCTTCAACGCCCACAACGACTTCTTCGAAGAAATCGCCAAATACCGCGCCGCCCGACGCATCTGGGCCACCGAACTGAAAAAACTCGGCGCCAAAAACCCCCGCTCACAGTGGCTCCGCTTCCACACCCAGACCGCCGGCTGCACACTGACCGCCCAACAACCCGAAATCAACATCACCCGCGTCACATTACAAGCCCTAGCCGCAGTACTGGGAGGCGCACAATCCCTCCACACCAACAGCATGGACGAAGCCCTCGCCCTCCCCTCAGAAAAAGCCGTCAAGATCGCCCTGCGCACCCAACAGATCATCGCCGAAGAAAGCGGCGTCACCAACACCGCAGACCCCCTCGGCGGCAGCTACTACGTCGAATGGCTCACCGACACCATGGAAGACCAGACCTACAAATACTTCGACCGCATCGACCAACTCGGCGGCGTCATCCCCGCCATCGAAAAAGGCTTCTTCCAACGAGAAATCGCCGAAGCCGCCTACCACTACCAAAAAGACATCGACGACCAACGCCGCTCCATCGTCGGCGTCAACAAATACACCTCCCAAGAACCACCCAACATCCCCCTCCTCAAAATGGACGAAAAAGGAGAAGAACGCCAAATCAAACGCCTCAAAAAACTCCGCAACACCCGCGACCACACCAAAGTCGACACCACACTACGAAAACTGCGAATCGCCGCAGAAGGCACCGAGAACCTCATGCCCTATCTCCTCGCCTGCGTACACGCCTACGCCACCCTCGGAGAAACCTGCCAAGTACTGCGCGACGTCTTCGGCGAATACCGAGAACCAGCCATTTACTAAACCAAAAAAAATAGAAGAGGAAACCACACATGACCAAGAAAATCCGCGTCCTCATCGCCAAACCCGGCCTCGACGGCCACGACCGCGGCGCCAAAGTCGTCGCACGCGCCCTCCGAGACGCCGGCATGGAAGTCATCTACACCGGCCTGCACCAGACCGCAGACCAAATCATCGCCAGCGCCATCCAAGAAGACGTCGACGTCATCGGACTCAGCCTCCTCTCCGGCGCCCACATGACCCTCTTCCTCGACGTCGCCAAACTCATGAACACCAACGACCTCACCGACGTCCTCCTCATCGGCGGCGGCATCATCCCACAAGAAGACGTCCCCGCCCTCAAAAAAGCAGGCATCGACGAAATCTTCGGACCCGGTACCCCCGTCGACGACATCGTCACCTACATCAAGAAGAACGTGAAACGATGACCGACCTCACCACCAAAGTCCTCACCGGAGACCCCCATGCCATCGCCCGACTCATCACCCACGTCGAAAACCAAGACCCACAAGCCATCACCGCCATGAAAACACTCTACCCGCACACCGGACGCGCCCACGTCGTCGGCGTCACCGGCGTCATGGGCAGCGGCAAAAGCAGCCTCCTCTACGAACTCGCCCAATCCTACCGAAAACTCGGGAAAAAAATCGGCATCATCGCCATCGACCCCACCAGCCCCTTCTCAGGAGGAGCCTTACTCGGTGACCGCATCCGCATGACCGAGCTGTCCACCGACCCCGGCGTCTTCATCCGCAGCATGGGCACCCGAGGAGCACTAGGCGGCCTCACCAACGCCGTCTACGACGTCGTCGACATCCTCGACGCCGCAGGCATGGACCTCATCATCATCGAGACCGTAGGCGTCGGCCAAGACGAAGTCGAAATCGTCAAAGTCGCAGACACCACCATCGTCGTCACCGTCCCAGGGCTCGGCGATGCCGTCCAAACCATCAAAGCCGGTCTCATGGAAATCGCAGACATCTTCGTCGTCAACAAAGCCGACAGACCCGGCATCGAACAGACCATCGCCGAACTCCAATCCCTTGTCGACCTCGACGGCGATCGCGACTGGAAAACACCTATTGTCCCCACTTCAGCCAAAGAACATAAAGGCATCGACAGTCTCATCGACAACATCAAGCAGCATACCACCTTCATCCACCAGACTCACCTTTACGAAGACCGGCGCCGCATCCGTTACGAAGCCGAACTCTTTGAACTCATCCGCAAACGTGTCATTAGCTATGTCCTCGATGATGAAAAACTGAAAAATCAGGTCGAGACCTGTCTGCAGAAAATCTGTGGACGCGAACAAGACCCTTATACTGCTGCAGACGAAATACTCAACGCTCTTCTAAAATAAAAAAAACAAAAAAAGAAGATAGAAAGGGGAAGGCTTAGTATCCCCCGATCATCAGGCTTGGGTCCCCAAGCATCGCCCATTCTTGCACGGTTTTGCAGTCCAGCTCGTCATGCATCCCGGGGTAGGTGTTCAGATACTTGGTGATTGCGGAACCCCAGGCCTCACCGAGCACGTGCATGCCTTCGACGCCGTAGGATTTGAAGAACTGGCCTTCGATGTAGCCGCCTAGCGCTTCACAGCAGTCCGGGTCGTTGACGCCATCGCCATCCAAATCGCTCATATTGCCGACCGCGCCGTACCCAAGGCCGGTGTTGCCGAAGGTCGCAATCGCGCCGCCATGCGGGTTGCGGACGAACATCCAGCTGAAGCACTCAGGGAGTGGGCCGTAGACCCAGTGAGCCTTAAGGATGAACCCGGTAAGAGTAACATTGTACATGCTGTTGTGGCAGCCGCCGACAACGATGACTGGGAGTTTATCGCCATTATGCATGGGCGGGATGTCCCACCAATAGACTCCACGGGCGCGTGACTCATTGAAGGCGTCTGGCCAGTAGGTGTTCCAGCGCTCCGGGCTGCCATGCCCTGAGAAATGGACGAACCCCTCACCCTGAGAGATGGTTTTCGTTATATCTTTGGGGACAGGAATGAGGCCGCCGGTGTCTCGGTTGGTGCCCCAGATTCTAACGGCAGTGAAGTTCTTCATATATGAGAAAGCTTTGGTGTTCTCCGCCTGTCCTTCGAAGATGTTGGTGCCGTGGACGTCATCGAAGGTGTCGCTGCCGATGAGCACCATGGTGGAGAACCAGGGTTTAGCGGAGGCTGGTGTGGATTCGTACGTCATGATCTTGTTGACGACGGTCTTGACTTCCTTGGTGTTCTCGCAGGCGAGCCTGCCTACATATACGTCAGGGTAGAGGTCCATGATGTCTTTTAAACCTCCTTTCCATTCTGCGAAGATGCCGTTGTTGTTGGAGTCCCAGCTGGAAAAACTGCCGGTGCTGTTGTAGAGGTCGGCATAGTAGAGGTCGCTGAGGAACCCGGGGTCCTCTTTGCCGGCTCCCCAGAGGTTCGTGTATCGGGCTGGGACGTACCAGTCCTTGGTGCCTTGGCTGAGGTCGTCTTTGGGGATGTCATAGATCATGCTTTTCATGCCGCCGACGAGCAGGACGTACTTGATGCCGAGGGTCTCTCGGAGGTCCTTGATGCCGTACTTGATTTTTTCTGGTGCGTCGCGGCCGCTGTAGGTGGCAATAAGGTCTTCGACGGTCTTCAGCACTGTGCGGACGCCTTTGGATTCCTTGAAGGTGATGAGTGGCTGGAGTGCGGATTCGAACTTCTTGGGGGCGATGATGAGAAGGTCTTTGCTGTCGCCGAACTGCCGCGGGGACGCGGGTGGCTTATAGGTGAGAGTGACGGTCACGGCGGAGGCGATCGAAACGACTTGGCTGTCGTGGTAATAGCGGACCGGATGGCAGGTGACGGTCAGGTAGTTGACCTCGGTCTGGTCGTTCAACCCGGCGCCCATGGCGACGTCATAGGCGGTTTCGGGGTAGCATGTCGGCAGTACCGCGGGTGTCGTCGGGGTAGTTGGCTCAGAGGCATCCAGTGTTTGGGGCGTCTGGGCGATTGTGAGTGGTTGCGATACCTGGTACTCAATCGGGGTACCAAAATCGATGGTGAGGGACTGTACGGTGGAGGCGAAGGGCAATACATAGTTGAATCGGTATGCCGGAAGGAGCGGGTATCCGGGGTCGTTGACCCAGGAGTTCATGCCCGGGACGGTCAGCGAGGCTGTTGCGGTACTGCTTGTGGAGGTCGGCTGGCCGAAGGTTGCCGTCCGTTGTTGGGTGATACTTGCGTTGTGGCTGGCGGGGAGCGCCGCGGCGATACCGCTGGCAATCATGACGCTGACCACGAGAAAAGCACTCAGATATTTCATAGGAGATGTCCCCACAGCTTCAATGGCCCTCAGTCTATATAAGAATATCGCAGATAAAAAAGGGGAAAAAAGAAGGGAGAATGAGGGGGTTTATTTTCCTTGGAACTTCGCGGGTCGCTTCTCAAGGAACGCGGCCATGCCTTCTTGTTGATCAGAGGAGGTGAAACTAGCGGCGAACGACGCAATCTCTAGGTCGCATGCTGCGGCAAGACTAATGTCCAGGCCGGTGTTGACCAATGCTTTGATGTAAGCGAGTTGCAGTGGTGATTTTCCTGCGAGTTGTTTCGCAAGGCTCGTCGCCTCTTCCAGGAGTTTTTCTGGGGGGACGACCTTGTTGACCAATCCGATCCGGTAGGCTTCCTCCGCTGGGATGGTCGCGCCGGTCAGGAGCAGTTCTTTGGCCTTAGCTGTTCCGATGAGCCGTGGGAGACGTTGGGTGCCGCCGAAGCCGGGGTGGATGCCGAGGTTGATCTCCGGTTGGCCGAGTTTCGAAGTGTCAGCTGCGATGGAGAGGTCGCAGGCGAGCATGACTTCGCAGCCGCCGCCCAAGGCAAACCCATTGACTGCTGCGATAACGATTAAGCGAGATTGTTCTAGATGACGGAGCACACGATGACCTAGTGATGCGAACTCTCGGGCTTGTACCGGGGTCATCTTCTGCATCTGGCTGATGTCCGCCCCGGCGATGAACGCCTTGCCTTCACCGGTTAGAATCAATACCGTGATCGCTTGGTCTTGTTCTAAGTACGTGAGGGCATGATCAATATCCCATAAGGTATCGATGTTCAAGGCGTTGAGTACGGCTGGCCTGTGAAACGTGATTGTCGCGACATGATCGGCCTTTGTAACTAGGATGTTCTCAGAGTCCATGTGGTCGTTCACCCCTTCTTACTATAGTCATAGAAGCCTTTCCCGCTCTTTCGCCCTAGATATCCTGCCTGCACCATTTTTTTGAGGAGGGGGCATGGTCGGTACTTGGAGTCGTTGAAGCCGTTGTACAAGACGGTCATGATACTCAAGCTTGTGTCCAACCCGATGAGGTCGGCAAGCTCCAGGGGCCCCATGGGGTGGTTCATCCCCAGTTTCATGATGCTGTCGATGGCTTCGGCGCTTGCGGTGCCGTCCTGGACGCAGTAGATCGCCTCGTTGATCATCATGAACAGGACGCGGTTGGAGACGAACCCCGGGCCGTCGTTGCATTCGACCGGCGTCTTCTCTAGTCTCACAGCGAGGTCTTTGACCTGGTCAGCGGTCGCAGTGGAGGTGCGCAAGCCGCGAATGACTTCAACGAGCTTCATGAGCGGTACTGGGTTCATGAAATGCATGCCGATGAACAACTCCGGCCGTTTCGTCGCCGAGGCAAGGTCCGTGATCGGGATCGTCGAGGTGTTCGATGCCAGGATCGCGTCTTTCTTGCAAATCGCATCCAGCTTGGTGAACAACTCTTTTTTCACCGCGGCGTTCTCGACGATGGCCTCTACGACCAGGTCGCAATCGGCGAATGCATCCAGGTTTGTCGTGGTGTGAATCTTCCCAAGCAGCATGGTCTTCTGCTCAGCCGTCATCTTGCCTTTCTCGACGCTTTTATCACAGAATTTCTCAATCGACTGCCGTCCCTTCCTGACCAGATCCTCGTTAAGATCCTGTAACACGACGGTGAAACCCTGCTTGGCTGCCACCAGGGCAATCCCATGACCCATGGTGCCAGCGCCGACAATACCAATCTTCTGAATCGTCATCGTATCTACCTCTCCACGACCATAGAGACTGCATGACCGCCTCCCAGGCAGATGGTTGCTAACCCTCGGTGCTTATCATGGCGCTTCATGGTATGCAAGAGCGTCACGAGGATACGTGAGCCGCTGCTGCCGATCGGATGGCCGATAGCGATGGCACCACCGTTGACGTTGAAGATCTCTCGCGGGATACCCAGCTCCTTGATCAAAGCGCAGGATGCGGACGAAAACGCCTCGTTATGCTCCACATAGTCGAAATCACTAATCTTCAGATGCATCTTCCCAAGCAACGCACGGACGCCAGGGATAGGGGCCTCCATGACCAACTCAGGGCGCACCCCATAGGTCCCATAGCCTGCGATGCGCGCCAACGGCTCTAAACCTAAGCTGTCCGCCTTCTTCTTGCTCATGACGACAACCGCGGAGGCGCCATCCGTGATCTGCGAGGCGTTCCCCGCCGTGATCACTCCACCTTCTTTGAAGAACGGTTTGAGTTTGCCAAGAGACTCGACCGTCGTCTCCTTGCGGATGCCCTCATCCTTCGTGAAGACCACAGGTTCGCCTTTCTTCTGCGGAATCGTAATCGGGACAATTTCTTCAGCAAAAGCACCAGACTCGGTGGCCTTCGCCGCCTTCTGATGGCTTTCCGCAGAAATCTGATCACAGTCATGACGAGAGATATGGTATTTCTCCGCGACAATCTCCCCGGTCATTCCCATATGGAAGTTATTATACACATCCCACAGACCGTCATGGACCATGGAGTCGATAACCTTTCCGTCAAAGATCCGGTATCCAAACCGTGCCTTATCCAGATAGTACGGGGTGTTGGTCATGCTCTCCATGCCGCCGGCCACGAGACAGTCTGCATCCCCGCATTTTATCGCCTGGGCCGCTAGAATCACGGCCTTCAACGAGGATCCGCAGACCTTGTCCACATGCAGGCAGCCGACTTCGTAGGGCATTTGCGCTGCGATCGCCGCTTGGCGGGCGACGTTTTGTCCCAGGCCAGCGGAGACGACGTTGCCCATGATGATCTCATTGACTTCTGATGGTGTGACGCCTGCTTTCCGTAATGCTTCCTTGATGGCAATCCCGCCGAGTTGCGGCGCAGAGAACTCCCTGAGCGCCCCATCAAACTTCCCTTGGGCAGTCCGGACTGCCGACACGATTACTGTCTCAGTCATAGCTTGCTTTTGCCTCCTCCAAGATAACACTACAAGGCAGCCCTGACTATCGCCATGGAATTTAAATCACTTTCCGAAAAATACTCACCGTCGTTTCAATGAAGACACGTGGAGAGATAAATTGAAGGGGGGAAGGGCCTTGTAAGGGGGATAATATGAAGAGTAAAAAACGGTCCCTTCCTCCTCTCCTCACAGATTTTTCATCTATTTCATATGCATGCTGCCCAAACTATTCTTGTGCTATTCGCTCTCATGAATATCTGTAGCATTATTTAAATTTTTCTTAAAATCATAGGAAAAATATGAAAAAAAAGTTACAAATAAAATTTCGGCGTCGCCCAAAATCGATCGTGTTTCGTAGCCTTTTTTTCATACTGCACGGTTGATTATTGGGTTGGGCTGTCTTGAAGATAGTGAATGATTTCATCAGCAACTCGCAGTCTTCTTCTCCGTTTCGAACTATGGAGCTTCAAGATGTCGTTTTCCATCAAATCAGTGATGATACGGTATTTCGTCATATGGCTGAGTGTCGGGTCGTGCCCAAGACGTTGGGCGAGGGCGTCGGTGCTGCGGATCACGCTTTCAATGCTGCGGCTGATTGACGCCCGATGTTTAATGAACACGATCGTCGCAAGGCTGGCGTAGGTGTACGATTTCATTAGCTCCCCGAGACCACAGATATCGGTCAGGATTTTAAGACGATTTCCGTGCACACCATATTTAATACATTATCAAATGTGGCAAAAGAATCAGAGAAAGCGCATATGAAGACATCAGGTGCTGCCGTTATCAGCGATAGATACCGCCATCCTATCAACTTCTTCTCCTGCATCTCCGGCTTCGACCTCACCCTCGAACGCCGCTCTGATTAGAACTATAGGACAAACGTTTTAAACTACACGTCCACTGCAGACACCCACCCATGAAGATCAACCCTAGTTGCGTCCCCTGCCTCCTTAAACGCGTCCTCTTCGAAGCAGACCTCACCGGGGTCTCAGAGAACAAAAAGACCCAGGCGGTCCAAGCCGCGTGCGCCGTCCTTGCGTCAGTCTACCACCCAGATCACTGCAGCGCCACCATCGCCACCCAAATCCATCATGCTGTCTATCACGCCTTAGAGACGATGGACCCGTACCACGACCTCAAACAACGCAGCACCCAAGAAGCCACCATCCTCGTCCCCACTGTCGAAGACCTTCTCAACCACTCCGTCGACCGCCTCAGAACCAGCCTGCTCTGTTCCGTCATCGGCAACATGCTAGACTTCGGCATCGACGGTGCCGGCACCACGCCGGAGGCACTCTCCAAGGTCTTCCACATAATGTTCAAAGAAGGCTTCGGTCATGACGACACCTTGGCTCTTTCCCGCCTTCTTGCGAAAACCCACCGCCTGTTGTATCTTACTGACAACTGCGGTGAACATGTCTTTGATAAGATTGTCTGCCGCGAGCTGAAAGCCGCCTACCCACGCCTCGCTATCACCCTCGTCGTGAAAGGAGTTCCTATCCTCAGCGATGCGACCCTTGAAGACGCGACAGCCATTGGGTTTTCCGACGTCGTCGACACCATCCTGACGACCGAAGGCTTCGCCGTCGGTGTTCCCCTCTCGCCTCTCCCGACGCGCCTCGCCGCCGCCTTCGCACAAGCCGACCTCATCATCGCAAAAGGCATGGCCAACTACGAATCCCTCTCAGAACTCGACCTGCGACCCATCGCCTATCTGCTTCGCACCAAATGCACACCGATCGCCGCGTCCCTGCAAATCCCCCTCCACATCAACGCCCTCAAAGTCATCGAAAAACCAGCCTCTTAGTCTCCAGGAGGGGCTCTCCCTTATAAAATAGGCGTCAATTTAATAAAAATATTTATATATTAATAATAGTACTTATATTTTGAGGAACTAGTGTGAACGTCAAAGAACTAGAAACCCTGTACCGCGATGCGATCTCCGTCCATCTGAAAGGAATGGGCTTCAACGACTTCATCGCAGACTTCGAAGCCACCCGCATCCTCAAACGCTGGATAGGCGAACGCTAAAACAATCCGCCCCAGCAGCAGACTTTTCATAACCATAGTAAAAAAGGCAGGTGGGAATGGGAGAAGGATCTGGAAGGGTAGGGGTTTGGAGAGATGGAAGGAAAAGGAACAGGAAACTCCAGATCCTCAATGTTATACTTTGGCATTCAACATACTTAAAGCTTCCGAAAACAAATACCGGAACTGATAAAATCACACCCTACGGCTCACACCACGCAAACGCCTGATCCACCGCCTCAGCCGCAGACGACGCTACCGAAAACCGGGACCCACACGACCGCAGCGTCGCACTCTCTATCATCTCGTCCACACACCCACCGGACCCACGCACCAGCACCAGCGGCCTGCCAAAAATCTGCGAAAACGTAATCTCATTAAGCGTCCCCCACCGCCCATGCAACGCAATCACCACATCCGCCGCATGCACGATCACCATATTCCGACGCAGACCAAGCCCGGTCGCAAGCGGCACATCGACAAACTCATTCGCCTCCTCTTTACTCTCCGGCAGAATCCCGACGGTCAACCCGCCAGCCGCCTTCGCCCCTTTACATGCTGCACGCATAATCCCGCCTCGACCACCGCATAACAGGATCCCTTCGCGCACAGCAACCAGACGACCTATCTCTTCAGCAAGACTTATGACCGAGGCATCAAGCGTGTCGCAGTCATCACTGCCGCATATCGCGATGAATCGTGGCATAGCAATACGCTGACGCCAACCAGACCTTGGTTTAAAATCATTTCCTGCCGCAGAAAAAATCGATGAGACCACCGTGCCGCATGCCCTCACCACCTCAAGTCCTTAGGCCGGATGACATCAGGACAATACTTCGGGAACGGCCCCATCCGGCCACCAGGAAGATTTTTTTTTCACGAGCGCATGAACACGGTGGATCGATTTTCCTCTGACGTCCCAGGAGAACTCATGTAGAGGGATCCTTATGGGACATCAGATACGACCTAGAATGGCTCGGGCTTTTAAACCCGTTTTGGAACAATGTTTTGACGAACCAAAACGACCAGTGTTTAAAGCTCGTCAGGAACAGGGCTGGCAGCCGGATGCCCAGGCGACGACTCCGGTGGATAGCAGCGCGTCTTGCGGCCTTTCCGCTGCACCCGGATGATGCCCGCCTGCTCCAACACCTTGATGTTGTAGTGCACCGTCTGCGGCTTCTGCTCCAGATGCCGGGAGATCTCCTTCTGGGTGTTGCCAGGACGTTCCGTAATATCCTTGATGATTCGGACCTGCAGCTCCGTCAAACGGAACCGTTCCTCTTTTGGAAACATCATGTCCGTCGGATAGAACGCTCGATACTTCAAACCCTCACGACGGGACTTGATCAACTGGGTCTTCTCCAGCACGCCCAGGTGATAGGACAAGGTCCCATTCTTCACCCCAATCTCACGCAGTATTTGGTTGTAGTGCACACCAGGGTTCGTCTTGATGTACCCGTAGATTTGTCCGCGGACGAATTGATCCAGGACATCTTCTTTTTGGATCCGCGTGTACATCGGGAAGAACAACGCTAGGAACATCAATAAGCGGTACTTGCCGCTTTCTGTGAACGCTACTGCGCTGACCATCAGGACCCCGATCCCAAGGCTTGCGGTCAACGCCACTGGACCCTCATTTTTCTTCGCCCACAGATAGGAATGCGCCAGATTTCCTTCATATTTCACCGCATACACTTGGACTGTGGAATAGGTGACCTCTAGGCTATCCGTCGCATCAATCCTCATATAATACACGCCGCTGCTCCGATACGCATGCCGCGCGGTCGTCTGATTGCCTGCGTACGCATCGTGCGTCCCGTCACCCCAGTTAATAGTATATCGGCTGATGACCGTCTTCGCATCCCGCTGCATCGCAATCGGGAAGAAGACGTTTACCTGATACTGGTCTAACGCAACGACATCCTGATACAATAAGGCGGTTCCCGTGAAATTTTCAAGTGGAGACTGCACGACGTTGGAGACCGCGATGACCGCACGCTGCTCCGGCACCTGGATAGCGGGCTTCCCATGGTACGTCGTGACGCTGCTTCCGTTCGGCAGCAGGCTCATTGACTCTGTCCCATACTGGACTGCCACCCGATTCCCAGGCAGTAACACACCGACACTCTCACCAGGCAGTTGGATTAACTCGGTGCGCGCTCCGTTCAATGTCACCATCCGGGACTCGACTGTCGGGTCCTGATAGGCCTGTGTGATGAACGACGTCAGGTTATTGCTCTCAGAGGAGACGTTACCAACCTGCAAGGTATGAAGAATTGGGACAGCGGCATCCTGCTGCTTACTGACTTCAGCGGACCCGCTCGGAAGACTCCAGCAGATCAACATCCCGACAAAAAGGATGAGACCCAGGATTTTGAACCTTGATGATGGATACATTTTAGACCGGACTCCAAACACTTCTATTAAGCGAACAGAGCTTATATATAAATTATGAGACGAAATTTTGATATAGCCAAGTTGTCTCGCTAGCAGACCACGCCTATAACAGTAACAGGTGTCTTAAACGTTCGCCACACACCCTCCTACGACATACATCATCTCTGTCCCGTAGCCGATTGACCAGACTAATCCTTGAAAAAAGGCTATGGAAAAACCTGCCCACAACGTTTATAAATAAGATTTTCTTTTCCTACCACCCATCTACGGGAGAACACCCTATGGCACGCGCGGTACATAAAACCAATCCTCATCTTATCAGTTTGATTCAAGATTTAAAGAAAGTCTCCAATGAACAACAGGCGCCTATCTGGAAGGATGTCGCGGAGCGCCTGGAGAAACCGCTACGCAACTGGCCCGTAGTCAACCTCTCACGCATCGAGAAACACCTCGGCGCGGACGAGACCGCTCTTATCCCCGGCAAAGTCCTTTCGCCAGGGATTCTGACCAAGAAGGCTCACATCGCTGCCTGGTCGTTTACTGAGAACGCCCGGGAGAAAATCAAGAAGGCCGGCGGTAAAGCCCTGACTATCGACGAACTCGTCAAACATAACCCGAAAGGCAAAAACATCCGGATTCTGGGGTAGACACACATGGTAACGATAATCGACGCTGACGGCGCTGTACTCGGACGACTCTGCACCGTCGTTGCAAAACGACTCCTTAACGGCGAAGAGATCGCAGTCGTCAACTCCGAGAAAGCGATCGTGACCGGCAAAAAAGACATGGTCAAGGCCCATTACAAGCATGAACGCGAGGTCGGCACCTATCGGAAAGGACCGTTCTACCCGCGTATGCCTGACCGCCTTGTGAAACGCACCGTCCGCGGCATGATCCCCTATCAAAGCCCGCATGGCCGCGTCGCTTACCGCCGTTTGAAATGCTACATCGGCGTCCCCATCGCCTTGAAGAACATGCCCGTGGAGAAAGTCCCCACTGCGCAAAAGAAGGTCGCTAATTTTATGACCATTCAAGAGATTTGCAAGTTCCTAGGAGCGAAGTGCTGATGACTAAAAAAGTCGTGAATACCTCAGGGAAGCGCAAGACCGCTATTGCCAAAGCCACCGTCTCCAAAGGGCAAGGCCGCGTCCGCATCAACAACACGCCCGTTGAGTTGTACGAGCCGATGATCGCCCGCTTTAAAATCATGGAACCGATCACCATCGCGGCCGGTAAGGTGGACGACATCGATATCGACGTGACGGTCTCCGGTGGTGGATTCATGAGCCAGGCGAACGCCTGTCGCACCGCGATCGCCAAGGGTCTGCTGGAGTACACCGCTGATCCGATGCTGAAAGTCTCGTTCCTGGAGTTTGACCGTAGTCTCCTGGTCAGTGATTCACGGTTCAAGGAAGCAAAGAAGCCGTTGGGCCGTGGTGCTCGCAAGAAACGGCAGAAATCCTATAGGTGAAGGTTCAACTATGATCATCCCTGTTCGCTGTTTCACCTGCGGTACGGTCATCGCACCGCTGTATGATGCATATCGGAAGCGCTGTGATGACTACCTCAAAGCGGTCGCTGCTGGCGAGAAGCCGAAGGAGACGCCGCAGCAAATCCTTAACGACCTCGGCGTCGAACGGTACTGCTGCCGCCGCATGATTATCGCCCATGTCGATTTACTCAAAGAAGCCGCGCCGTACGAATAAAAAAAAAATTTACAGTGGCTCGGGTTCTCCTTCTCTTTTTTGTTATTCACGGTGAAGGATGCGGAACAAATACCGGTACATTGAGATGACCATCATCACAAACAAGCCGGCCATGAAGCCAACGAGGATATAGAGCATCGCCGGCATGGTCACCGGCGCCCCCCACGATTTCCGACGCGATACAGGATAATTAGGACAGACATCACCTCTGCTACTTCATAACATGATAATATGTGTCATTCACCCTATTTATAGGTTTGCTGAAAAAAAACCATTGTGACACGGCACACGACTTCGTTTTTTTTATATACCAACGCAAAGCATATAATCCGACCATGCATTTCCCTTCCCGGGTGATGCGGATGCAAAAGACTCTACTCGATTTCATGGAGCTTGAGAGCACGCCAAAGAAGCGGCCCTCGGCAAAATAAGAAAAATAAAAGGGGAGTATTTTAAAATTTCACGGACTTATTCATTCTGTACCGCCATACCGCGAAACAGCAGACGACGAGAAAAACCGTGAAACAGGCGACCGCAGCGTACAGGAAGAGTGGATCCTGGAAGAACACCGGTGTGGACGACGTCGTCGGCGCTGACACCAGGGGACTACGCATTGCCCCGTCGGAAGTAATGTAGTTCTTCAGTGTGGAATCTTCTGTCTGGCCGAGGACAGGCTGGATCAGGGTGCCTTTGATGTAGGAGACGATGTTGAGGATGCAGACCGCAAGAGCGACGAAGGTCGCGGTGAACAACACCACGATCCGAGTGTTCTCCGGATGCAGGAGGCTTTCACCCTTCCATGTAAGCCGGTAATACACCCACTTGTGGCCTTCGCGTTCTGTCCGCTTGATGAGTCCGGCTTCGTTCAGCTTCGTGAGGTGCTCATGGAGCGTCGCTTTGTTGAGGTTCGTGACTTTGGCGATGTCGTTGAGGCCCATCGGTCGACCGTCGAGATTTTTCAGAATATCGAGGCGCGTGTCCGATGCGAGCGCCTTGAATGTCTCCCGGTCAAGGGTAATCTTTGCCATTGCGTCTCCTAGGTATCTGATTATATCTTAGAACCTTAATAAGGATTGCTTTACGTTTGGTGTTTCCCAAACACCTCCGCGTGGTACTTTTATCGATAAAGTCTAATACACAGGTCCTGATACGGTTTTCCATATGACGAAGCAGCAGCTCATCCAGGGCTTGAAAGACTGCGGCGCCATCAAGTTCGGCCGGTTCGTCCTCACCAGTGGCGCGATCAGCGACTACTACATCGACATCAAGAAAGCCAGCACCGAGCCACGGATCCTGCGCCTGATCGCTCAGGAGATGGGCGCGTACGTGAAAGGCTACGACATGCTTGCCGGCATGGAGCTAGGGGCGGTGCCTCTCGTCGTCGCCTTAGCCCTTGAGACCGGACTGCCTTACGTCATCATTCGGAAAGAAAAACGGGAGCACGGCACCGGTAAACAAATCGAAGGCCCGGACGTCACCGGCCACAACGTCCTCCTCATCGAGGATGTGACGACCAGCGGCGGCTCCGTCATTAAATCCATTCAGATCCTAAGGGCAGCCAACGCAGACGTCCAGCAGGTTCTCACCGTCGTCGACCGAGAGGCGGGCGCCCGCGATCAACTCGAAAAACTCCAAGTCACGTTCACACCATTGGTATCCGTCAGTGAGATTCTTCAGAGGAAAAACGTCTAAAGCATGATGTGAGGAAAGGGGAAGAGATGAACGTCTTAGTTGTCGGTGGTGGGGCCAGAGAACATGCGTTGTGCGCAGCCGTCGCACGATCGAAAAACGCGACCTTATTTTCCGCCATGAGCAACCTCAATCCCGGCATAGAGCAGCTTGCGAAAGAGGTCCTCATTGTTAAAGAGACAAACGTCGACGAAGTCACGGCGTTTGCGGTGAAGCAGAAAATCGATATCGCGTTGATTGGCCCTGAGGCGCCTTTGGAGGCCGGTATCGTCGATGCCTTGCAGAAGGCGGGGATCCCTTCGTGTGCGCCCTCGAAATCCGCAGCCCGTATCGAGACGGATAAGGAGTGGATGAGAAATCTGCTGCAACATTATAAGATTCCTGGGCAACTTGCCTTTGAAGTGGTGACGAACCCGCAAGATGCTAAAGCTTTCATCGACCGGTTTCATGGTGAGGTCGCCATTAAACCCATCGGGTTGACTGGTGGTAAGGGCGTGCGGGTCGCCGGTGACCATTTCACGGGGACCCAGGAGGCAGTCGCCTACATCACGGAGGTCATCGAGAATAAGATCGGTGGTGCCGCGAAAGTCTTGCTTGAGGAAAAAGCGGTCGGCGAGGAATTTACGTTGCAGGCGTTCTCCGATGGTGAACATCTGGCGCCTCTGCCCGCGGTGCAGGACCATAAACGTCTCCTGCCGGATGATAAGGGTCCGAACACAGGTGGGATGGGGTCGTATTCCTGCCTTGACGGTCTGCTGCCGTTCCTGCGTGAAAATGAGTACAAGGAAGGGTTGCATATCTTGGAGTCGATTATTCAGGCGTTGCACTCGGAACGGCATCCCTATATTGGGCCGATCTACGGACAGTTCATGCTGACGCATGCCGAAGTGAAGTTAATTGAGGTGAACGCCCGGCTGGGCGACCCGGAGGCGATGAACGTTTTGCCGCTGTTACAGACGGATTTCCTTGAGGTCTGTTCGGCGATGCTCAGTCAGACGTTGGCTAAAAAACCGTTGACGCTTGCGAAGAAGTCAACGGTCTGTAAGTACGTCGTGCCGGAAGGTTATGGTGTGAAAAGCATGAGCGGGTATCCTATCTCGGTGGACGAGCCGGCGATCCGGTCGCTGGGTGATTTGGTTTTCTATGCTTCGGTGAATAAGACCGATCATGAGATTCTGACAGGGACGAGTCGCGCAGTCGCCGTCGTCGGCATCGCGGACACCATTGATGCTGCGGAGAAGCAATGCGAGGCGGGACTCGCTTTTATCCAAGGCGAGCATCTGTATATCCGTCATGACATCGGTACGCGGCCGTTGCTGGAGCGGCGTAGCACTCATATGCAGAAGATCCGAGGCAAGCCATGAGCGGCGGTGTGGAGCCGATCTTCGTCTATTTAATCGGGACCGCTGGCTCGGGGAAATCCACGTTGGCCGCGAGCTTCAGGAAGTGGATGAACCAACGCAGTCTGGATGCCATCACCGTGAATTTGGATCCTGGCGCGGAGCATCTTCCGTATGAGCCGGATGTGGACATCCGCGACTGGATCTCCCTTGAGGAGGTCATGGAGACCAATGAGTTGGGGCCGAATGGCGCCCAGGTCGTCTGCGCCGACATGATCGCGCTGAACACCGGGGAGGTGCAGGAAGCTATCGGCACCTTCAAACCTGATTATATCCTGATGGACACGCCTGGGCAGCTGGAGCTGTTCGTCTTCCGTGAGGCCGGGAAATACACGATCCAGTTCCTCAGCCCGTGCAATGCAGCCATCTGTTACCTGCTGGACCCGCTGCTGGCACGTACGGCGTCTGGTTTCGTCACCCAGCTCCTGCTGTCGCTAACTACGCATTTCCGGTTGAATCAGCCCCAAATCAACGTCCTGAGCAAAGCCGACGTCCTCTCACTAAAAGAACTGCGTCTCGTCCAGACCTGGTCTGATGACCCTAATGAACTGGAGACTGCCCTGATGACGGAGAAGGCGTCGGTCTACCGCGAGATGAACGAAGGCATCCTGCAGCTCCTTAAAGATGTCGGCGGTTACACCAGACTCGTGGCGTCATCAAAAGAGGACCTCAAAGGCATTGAGGACATTTACACCCGCATCCAGTTGCAGTTCCATGGCGGGGAAGATCTTACCAAGGATTAGGTTGTTTTGATTGTGCCGAGGACTGGCTCGAAGATGAAGCCTTTGTCCATCAAGGCGGTCAAGGTTTCTTCGACTGTGGTCTCCGACAGCCCCTGCTTCTTGCATTCCTCGATGATCGCATCCCAGGGGGCGCCGTCGTCGCTTTCCAGGTTCTTGATGATGTTCAATACCAAGGTTTCGGAATCCTTGGGATCGTCCTTCTTGGCTGCTGGTGTCTTCGGTTTCGTCTTCTTCGCCGGTGGCTTCTGTTGTTCTTTTGCCTCGACCGCTTCTTGTTCCTTGGCTTCTTCGAAGCCTTCCTTTGTTGGGGCGATGTATTGCAGGGATTCTCGGATCAAGGTGATGTATTTGGTGGTGTCCAGCGACCCGTACCGTTTTAGGGCGGTGACGACGCCTTCGGCGAGGTCCTTGCTGTAGCCGACCTTGTGCAGGTCGTAGACGTTGGGTTGGACCATCTTCATCGCCTCGGTGATCGCCTGGATGCGTTGTTTGGTCTGTTGGCAGGTCTCGATGATCCAGCGGTCGCGTGCTTCTGCGGCGACTTCATGGACGATTTCTGGGCGGACGGATAGGTATAGGGTTCCGGGTTCAGGTTCGTAGGTGCGGACTTTGCCGACGATGGCGACAAACGCGGGGACTTCGATGCGTTGCAGATGGTTCGTCGCCTCTTGTTGATATTGTCCGGAATAGATGGTGAAGACGCCGGTGGGGTCGGACACATGGGCTCGGAGGTAATCGCCGCCCTCGGTGACGTTTTCTACGTCGGTGAGGACGCCGGTGATGTAGACGCGGTTGATTTTCCCGCCGAGGGGTGTGACGATGTAGGAGGGTGTTTTTTCGCTGGTGGCTTTGATTTCGATGGTCGCGTCGTTGTATTCGGCGGCGAACACCCGCCAGGCTGGTTCGCGTTTCATCGCAGCGCCTCCAGGTCTTCGGTGATCTGTTCTGCTTCTTTGACGATGTCGAAGTCGTGGATGGTGGCGTCGTGGGCGATGATGGTGACGCCGAAGTCGTCGCCTAGAGCGTTACCAGTGACGAGTAGGCGGTGGCCGAACAGGGTTTTGCTGATGGATTCTTCTTGTGATGCGGTTTGTCCTTGGAGGTCTTCGAGGGTTTTGCCGAGGAGTTTCTCGGTGATAGGACGACCCAGGATGGTACTGATGGTGCCGGTGCCGTCGTCTAGGGTTAGTTTTAGTCTAACGTCAGGGATGCCGGTGACTTCCCCGTGGGTGGGGCATTTGCCGTCTTGGAGGACTCTGTTGCAGTCGGGGCAGCGTGAGATGAAACCTGAGCCTGGGCGGACTTCGATGACGGTGCCTTCGACTTCGACGTCGAGGGCGCCGTTGCGGTCGACAAGTTCGCTGAGGTTGATGTGTTGGGTTTTGACGTCTTTTTTCGGGATTTGGTCGGCGTCGAGTGTTTCGACGGTGGCTTTTTGGTCGAAGGTGAGTTGGGGGATGCCTTTCCAGGTTTTGACGTAGCCGCCGGAGATTTTAATGACCATGTCTTTTTTGAGGCCGAAGTCGTGCCAGGCGGTGAACTGGGCTTTGCCGGTTTCGTCGCCGATGAGTCCGGAGTAGACGGTTTTTTTCTGTCCGCTGGCTTCGACTTCGCGTTCTTGGAGTTCGAGGATGCGGGCGGTGAGTTCGACGGCGGAGAGGCCGCCGCGCAAGTCTTTGACTTTGAAGCTGCGTGGCTCGGAGCGGACTTCGGGGATGCGGGTGTCGTCGGTTTTGGTAAGCCTGGTGCGGTCGCCGAGGTTGAGTTTGACGTTGCCTTGCCATTCTTTGGTGTAGGCGTTGGCGATTTCGTAGGCTTCGCCTTTGCCGATTTCGAAGTCTTTCCAGGCGGTAAAGGCTATGGTGCCGGATTCGTCGCCGAGGATGCCGTAGTAGATGGTGCGTTGTTCTCCTTTGACGGTGATGTCGCGGGGGTTGATGGAGACGATGCGGGCGAGGACGTTGACGCTGGGGTGGTCGGGTTTGAGGTCGACGATGAGGGTGCGTTCGGTGGTGGGTTTGGGTCGGTCGGGGGTGGTGTATTTTTTGATGAGGGTTTGTTTGGCGTGGTCGGGTGGAACGCCGTATTCGAGGAAGCGGCGGAGTTCTTTTTCGAGTTCTTCTCTGCTGACGTCTTTGCCGGTGTTGTCGCGGAGTTCCTCGAGGATGTCGTCGATGTACTGTGTGAGTTCGTCGTCGGTCATAAGACTTTCAATCCTCTCCCAAATAAAGTCTAGGGGGGTGGAAATGGTTCGTTGCTATATAAAAGTGGCTATCCCTTGGTTTTTTCTGAAGGAAACCAAAGGGTGGTTAGAGTCCAATGATGTTGCCTTTGCTGTCGAGGCCGATTTTTGCGGAGTGTGGCGTCTTGGGGAGTCCGGGCATGGTGGTAATCTTGCCGGTCATGGGGACGAGGAAGCCGGCGCCGGCGGAGAATTTGATTTCCCGGATGGTGATTTTGAAGTCGGTGGGTCTGCCGAGGAGGGCGGGGTCGTCGGAGAGGGAGTACGGTGTCTTGGCGATGCAGATAGGGAGGCGGTCGAGGCCGAGGTCTTCGGCTAGTTTAATGTCGCTTTCGCCGGCGACGGTGTAGATGACGCGTTCTGCTCCGTACATCTTGGTGGCGATGATCTCGATTTTTTCTTTGATGGGCAGGTTGGTGTCGTAGAGGGTGTGAAAGCGTGAGGGGGTGTTGTACATGAGGCTGATGAGTTTGCCGGCGAGTTCGACGCCGCCTTCGGCGCCTGTGTCCCAGACTTCGACGGGGGCGACCGGGACTCCTTTGTTTTTGCAATAGTCTTCGATGATGTCCAGCTCCTGGTCGGTGTCGTCGAGGAAGCGGTTAATGGCGACGATGACGGGGACGCGGAAGCAGGCGATGTTCTCGAGGTGTTTGTCAAGGTTGGCGAGTCCTTTTTTGATGGCGTCGTGGCTGGTGCCGCCGCCGTGGCGTTTAAGGCCTTTTATAGTGACGACCAAGACCACTGCGTCAGGTTTGAGTTTGCCGATGCGGCAAACGATGTCGAAGAACTTTTCGGCGCCAAGTTCACTGCCGAATCCGGCTTCGGTGACGAAATAGTCAGCGAGTTTCAATCCTATCATTGTTGCGAGGAGGCTGTTGGTGCCATGCGCGATGTTGGCGAAGGGGCCGCCGTGGACGAACGCCGGGACTCCTTCGATGGTTTGGACGAGGTTGGGCATGATTGCGTCTTTGAGCAGGACAGACATAGCGCCGACGGCGCTTAGGTCTGCGGCGGTGATTGGTTTGTTGTCGTAGGTGTAGGCGACGATGATCCTGCCGAGTCTGGTTTTGAGGTCTTTGAGGTTTTTGGCGAGGCAGAGGATCGCCATGACTTCCGATGCTGGCGTGATGGCGAATTCCACTTCGTGGGGGACGCCATCCGAGGGTCCACCCAAGCCAATCACGGTGTTGCGTAGAGCTCTATCACTGATGTCGAGGACGCGTGGCCAGACGATGTAGCGGGGGTCGATGTGGAAGGTGTTGCCGTAGTGGATGTGGTTGTCGATGAGGCTGGCGAGGAGGTTGTGGGCGCTGGTGATGGCGTGCATGTCGCCGGTGAAGTGGAGGTTGATGTCTTCCATGGGCAGGACTTGGGCGTAGCCGCCGCCGGTGGCGCCGCCTTTCATGCCCATGATGGGGCCCAAGGAGGGTTCGCGGATGGCGAGCATCGTCTTTTTCCCGAGGTGTTGAAGTGCTTGGGCGAGGCCGATGGTGACGGTGGTTTTGCCTTCGCCTGCGGGTGTGGGGTTGATGGTGGTGACGAGGATGAGTTTGCCGGGTTTTTTGTCTTTGAGTCTGGGGAGGATGTCGAGTCTGATCTTGGCTTTGTGTTCACCCCAGCAGATGTAGTCGTCTGGTGTGAGGCCAGCTTTGGCGGCGATGTCTTCGATGGGCAGGATGGTGCTTGTGCGGGCGATCTCAAGGTCGGATTTCATAGAGGCAGCCTTGGATAGGGTCGTGGGTATTTAAAAAAGACGATAATCAGATTAGAGTGTTTTTATTCAACATGGGAAAGACGTATGGTTTTTTGGCAGGATGCCAATCGAATTCGAAGAAACCAGGCCAAGGCTGATCCATGTGTTTGCTGCCGAAGATCGGTTTTGGCAAAATCCTTGGTCGGCCCCAATAGTTTTGATTCCATACATTAAAAGTAGAATCAGTAAATCTCGCGTGTACTCTGTTATTTTTAAAAGTGTTCTTTGACACGATGTTTTCATAGCAATGTTCAAGGTAGACTCCAAATGTACAGTAGCGGATGAGATTGTGTGAAATGATATTTCCTCCGCCGGAAAGACGGATGCCTATATAGGAGTATGGTGTTTTCTGTGATGCAACTGGATTGTTAATGCTATTGAAGGTGATGGTGGCGTTATGGCAATAATCGAGTTCTATAGGATCCCAGCCATTGAATAGGGTGTTATTCGATAATTGAATTGTCTGAGCACCTTGTAGAGATATTCCCTGCGTGGCATTTGTAAAGAAGTTCTTTGTTATAGTGATGTTACGACCACCACCGAATAAGCCGCTGCAGTCATTTATGACATTGTTGGTGAAGATACAATTTTCCACAGCCCCTAAGTGTGCAGCCATGCCATAATTTGTGCTGGTAAAAGAATTGCCTGAGATTACACAGTCTCTCCCATCATAAATAATAATACCAGTGCCGTCATTGATATAAAAAATGTTGTCGGCGATTACACAGGATTTGCTTGGAGCATATATTCCGATAGCCGTTGATTTATTCACGGAAAAAATATTCCCGGAAATATTGAGATCGCCCAAATAAGACGAATTCCATGGACCGTCTGCGGAGATGATGCTCGTATTTCCATAATTGGCTTGCAGGGTGAACCCAGACACGATGATGTTATTGCCTTCAACTAAGATTAGGCAGTCTCTATAGGACGCTAAAGCATCAATGAATGTCGTGTTTTTTGATTCCCCGATGAGATGGATTGACTTTAAGATATAAAGTTGCTCGTGATAGATTCCGCTGTAGACAAAGATTGTGTCGCCATCGGTTGATGCATTGATCGCAGCTTGGATGGTGGTATAGTTCCCTGGTCCACTGCCACCAACATACAAGGTATGTCCATCCCTTAAAGGCCCAAGAGACTTGATTTCACCAGAAAATGCACCACCAACCGGTATAATGAGAAGGCCGCAAAGAAGACAGATCATCGCGGTAGCCAGTTTTTTTCGTTCCATTGACTCTTCCCCCAATGTATTAATGAGCTTTTTTCTATATAAAATCTTGGTAAAAAGAGGAAAAAACCGGACCGAAAGACAGGAACTTGTGATTATTGTGACGTACTCTGTTTCCTCATGGTCCAGAGCCGGTCGGGTAGGCTCGTATAGATCGTCTTGCCTTTCTGATGAGGCGCCAGCACACTGTGGAGCAACGGTTTGACTTCTTCGATGATCGTCAGCCGCTGCAGCTGCCAGGAGTGGATCCGCCATGTCCGCCCGTCGTACAGCACGAACTCCTCCCGCTGCGACCGGATCAGACCCTTCTCCTCGAGCAGATAAAACAGACGGCGGTCGTTGTTATCCAAGAGATTGTCCAGCACGAAGTCGTCGAACCCAAACAAGTCCAGGACGATGCAGGCGAACCGGTGCGCCTCCTCACTGCATATAGCGAGCCTCAGCTCAATCGCCTTCGTTAAAAGATGCACGGTGATTAATGGCATAGTATAGTTCGTGTCCCCCCGAAACGCTATTATATAAGTTTTAATTTCAGAGTTTAAATAGTTTTCCTATATTTTTCTTAAGGGTTATAAGCACCCGTGGGAGGAACAAATCCTTAAATCACGCGGACCGATACCAGGAGCCATGGCCCCGTTCACCGTCGCCTTAGTCAGCGCCCAACCCCATATTGCCGATAAAAAAGCCAACCTCGGCATCATGCAACGTGCTCTGAAGAAGACCAAGGCCGACATGTACATCTTCGGAGAGTTCTTCCTCGTCGGCGACCGCTGCAAGGACGAATACCGGGACCTCGCCGAACCACTCACCGGCGCGACGCTGGCCGCCGTCTCAGACCTTGCCCGCAAACACAAATGCTACATCATCGCCGGCATGCCCGTCAAAGACGACAAGGTCAAAGGCCTCATTTACAACGCCTCCGTCCTCGTCCACCCGTCAGGGTCCTTGGACGTGTATCACAAATGGTTCCTGCCCACCTTCGGACCGTTCGAGGAGAAGATCTTCTTCGACCAAGGCGAAGACCTCAAAGTCTTCAACACAGCGTTTGGCAAGATCGGCCTGCTCGTCTGCTACGACCTCTTCTTCCCCGAGCTTGCCAAAGCCCTCGCTTTGCAAGGCGCGGACTTCATCGTCTACATCTCCGCCGCACCCTCCGTGAACCGGCCCTTCTTCGAAGCCATCCTGCCCGCACGAGCGATTGAAAACACGGTGTTCGTCGCGTACGTCAACCTCACCGGCACACAAGAAGACCTCGTCCACTGGGGTGGCAGCCAGCTGTACGACCCCTTAGGGAAATGCCTCGTCAAGGCACCCTACTTCAAAGAAAGCGTCGTCACCTGCACCATTGACCTCGCTGACGTCGAAGTCGCCCGTGCACGCAGGCCGGTCCTGCGCGACATCAGACCCGAAATCTACCACGACCTCTACACGTTCGCCCGCGCCCACAAAAAAACCTAACCGCCACACCTCTTTCTCACCCCAACTTTCCTCAGACTTATCTTAATTCCAAAAAGTAATATACAACCAGAAGATACTGGCACCATCGGTCGTCACGGGGAACCATGGGCGGGGCAAAACCACAGATAAAACACCAGGCATTTCTCAAAGAACTTGACCTTGCAGCCGTCACCATACGCAAACACATCATCGAAATGCTCTACCGCGCCAAATCCGGACACCCCGGCGGCAGCCTGTCCGCCGTCGACGCCATGGTCGCCCTCTACTACCACCACATGCACATCACACCCCAAAATCCCAAAGACCCCGACCGCGACCGCTTCATCCTCAGCAAAGGCCACGCCGCCCCCACCCTCTACGCCATCCTCGCAGAAAAAGGCTACTTCCACACCGACGAACTCCTCTATCTGCGCCAGATCAACCACATGCTCCAAGGACATCCCGTCTGCACCCACATCCCCGGCGTCGAAGCCTCGACCGGCTCTTTAGGCCACGGACTCTCGTTTGCCAACGGTGTGGCTCTGGCCGGCAGACTCGACCACAAGACTTATCGCGTCTACGTGCTTCTTGGCGACGGCGAGACTGACGAAGGACAAATCTGGGAAGCCGCAGCCGCCGCCAGCCACTACAAACTCGACAACCTCTGCGCTCTCCTCGACCGCAACAACCTCCAGATCGACGGCACCACTGAACAAGTCATGAAACTTGAATCCATCCGACGCCGCTGGGAGGCCTTCGGCTGGCATGTCCTTGAAGTCGACGGCCACAACGTCGCCGAAATCATCGACGCCTTGCTCCTCGCCGGCGAAACCGAACACCAACCCACCATCATCATTCTTAACACCGTTAAAGGCAAAGGCGTCAGCTTCATGGAAAACAACATCGACTTCCATGGCGTCGCCCCCAACGAAATGGAATACAAAATCGCCATGAAGGAACTCACTGACCAACAACACGCTCTGGAGGCAGTACCATAAACAAGAAACCCATGGCTAACCCCCGGGACGCCTATGGTGAGACGCTGGCTGACATCGGCGGCAAATACACTAACATCGTGGTCTTGGACGCTGATCTTTCCAAATCCACTAAGACCAACCTCTTCGCCAAGAAATACCCGGACCGCTTCTTCGAGATGGGCATCGCCGAAGCCAACATGATCTCCACCGCCGCAGGACTCGCCAGCAGTGGTAAGATCGCCTTCGCCAGCACCTTTGCTGTCTTCGCCACCGGACGCGTTTACGACCAAATCAGGATGGACGTCGCCTATTCTGAAGCCAACGTCAAGATCTTCGCGACCCACGGCGGCATCAGCGTCGGCAAAGACGGCGCCAGCCACCAGATGATCGAAGACATCGCCCTCATGCGGGTGCTACCCAACATGACGGTCCTGACGCCTAGCGACGCCCCACAAACGAAGACCATCGTCGAACTGATGGCCACCACCCCTGGGCCGATGTACGCCCGGGTTGGGCGTGCTAACGCACCCATCATTTACAGCAAAGATGACCTCGCAGGACTCAAGCTGGGGAAAGGCATGATCACCCGGGATGGCGACGACGTCACCATTATCGCGTGCGGTACCATGGTCGATCAAGCCTTGGACGCCTACGACAGACTCAACGACCTCGGCATCCATGCCCGCGTCGTCGACATGCACACCATCAAACCTCTGGACGAGACCCTCATCCTTGATTCCGCGAAGAAGACCAACGTGATCCTCACCGTCGAAGAACACTCCATCATCGGCGGACTCGGCAGCGCCATCAGCGAAGTCCTCGCCGAACACTCCTGCGCCGTGCCTTTCTATCGGATCGGGGTCCGCGACCAGTTCTGCGAATCCGGCGAACCCGAAGAACTCCTCGACAAATACCACCTCAGCGCCCCCCACATCGTCACCGCCGCCCAACGCCTCCTCAAACACTAAGTACATAAACATTTCTTTGACAACTGTTACCCATTTTCATCCTTCCTTCCGCGCGCGTATGGGAAGGAACCGTCCAACAACGCTTTTATAGTTTAATAAGAATAATTTATTAACTATTTATTAATCTAGTTGGCCACCCTATGGACCGCGAGAACTTCCCTTCTTACATTCCCGCAGATAAAGAAATCCCGGAGCTTACCGTCCGCGCCGTCCTCGTCGGCATCTTCCTCGCCATCGTCCTGGGAGCAGCCAACGCTTATCTTGGCCTGTACGCCGGCATGACCGTCTCCGCCATCATCCCCGGCGCCGTCATCGCCCTCGGCATCCTCCGACCCTTCAAACCCACGATCCTTGAAGTCAACATCGCCACCATGGGCGCCTCCGCCGGCGAATGCATCGCCGCCGGCGTCATCTTCACCATCCCCGCCCTCCTCCTTCTTGGCGTCTGGTCCGACATCAACTACCTCCAAACCACCATCATCTCCCTCATCGGAGGCATGCTCGGCGTCTTCTGGATGGTCCCCTTGCGGCGAGCCTTGGTCGTGAAAACCGACCTCCCCTTCCCCGAAGGCATCGCGGTCGCCGCCGTCCTCACCACCACCGTCGGCGGCAGGAAGAGCAAGTCGAAAACATCGCGGCTCAGCGGCAGCTGGCTCGTCATCGGCGTCGCCATCGCCGCCCTCTTCAAATTCGCCCAACTGACCCTCAACCTCTTCCGAGAAACCGTCGACGGCATCGTCAGCATCGGCAAATACGACATCCTCGGCAACCTCAAAGAATCCTACCTCTATGGAGGCACAGCCACCTCACCGGCACTCGCCGCCGTCGGCTGGATCATCGGCCCCCAAATCTCATCGTATGTCTTGGTCGGCGGCCTCATCGGCTGGGTCATCATCGCCCCCCTCATGATCCTCAGCAGCGGACTGCCCGCTCCGCTCCCAGAATACCAAGGCCTCGGCCAGCTCATCGGCGGCTTCTACACCCTCTGGGGCAACCAAGTCCGCTACATCGGCGTCGGCACCATGCTCATCGGCGGCCTCTGGGCCGTCTACAGCATCCGCAGCAACCTCGTCGAAAGTGTCCGCGAAGCCGTCATCGGCATCCGCACCGGCGGCGGACCCGCCAAGAAACGCACCGAACAAGACCTCAGCTACAAACTCGTCTTCGTCGCCATCGGACTCCTCGTCATCCCCACCTTCTTCCTCTACCAATGGCTCTCCGGACTCACCCTCATCTCCCTGATCATGGCGATCCTGACCGTCTTCCTCGCATTCATCGCAAGTGCGCTCGCCGGCTACCTCACCGGCCTCGTCGGCTCCTCCAACTGCCCGATCTCCGGCGTCACCGTCACCGTCCTGCTCATCGTCAGCCTCCTACTCTTCGCCCTCGGCGTCCGCGGCGGCAACGGCATCGCCATCGCCATCTTCATCTGCGCCGTCGTCAGCATCGGCGCCTCCATCTCCGGCGACCTCCTCCAAACCATGGCCTCCGGGCAAATGATCGGCGCCACACCACGCCGCCTGCAGATCTCCATGATATTCGGCGTCATCACCGTCTCCGCCGTCATCGGCGTCATCGTCGGCGTCCTCAACCAAGCCTTTACCATCGGCAGCCAGAAACTCCCCGCACCCCAAGCCTTCCTCATGAAAGGCATCGTGCAACAGATCTTCGGCACCACCGGCGGCTCACTCCTGCCGTTCTTCATCGTCGGCGCAGTCCTCGCCTTCGTCCTCATCCTCATCAACCTCCCAGTACTCCCCGTCGCCATCGGCATCTACCTCCCCTTCACCCTCTCTGTACCTATCTTCATCGGCGGCGTCATGCGCTACCTCCTCGACCGCAGCCTCACTAAACGCTACGGCAGCGCAGGAGAAGAAGAACTCACCGCCTGGGAGGCAGCCATCCAGGACACCGGCATCTCCGAGAAACAAAAGGCGATCCGTACCGGGCTGCTTTTCACCGCGGGTTTGGTCGCGGGCGAAGCCCTCATGGGCGTCGTCGCCGCTGTGCTCATCGTCCTGGGCCTCAACCTTGCCGTGTTCGCAGACGCACCCGCTTGGCCCGGACTCCTGCTCTTCGGCTACATCTGCCTCATGCTCTTCTACGTCCCCTACCGTGTCCTGAAGAAAAAGAAGGCATAAGACCCGAGATGTTTAGGGTTTCTTCTCAGACAGTTCATAGAGGTTGCCGCCCGAATCTCGGACGAAAAACAACTGCTTCTCACCCCTGGGCACCGCAAAACACTCGACATTATGCTTTCGACACCGGTCAAACACCTGGGAGACATCCTCGACATCCACCCCAAGATGCGCATACCCAAGGGCTGCCTTATGAGCGGTCACGAACACCTCGATTTTCACCTGACCATTATCAAACACCAACACCTCGACCTCACCCAATAACCCAAAGATCCGTAATCCAAGCTCAGACGACACGACAAACGACCGCACCAACGGCAACCCAAGCACCTGAGTAAAAAACGCCTCCGCCTCCCGCCGACTCGGACAGGAGACACCCACATGATTCACAAGCACCATGAACCAGACGATATCCCCACACCGATAATAAATCATCACCAACAAAAACAGGAAAAAACGGGAAAAGAAAAAAAACAAGGATGGCAGGTCCTCACACTACAACCGGGTATAAAGCCGAAGAACTCCCATCCATCTCCAAATCAAATCGCTTGGACCTCAACAAATATTATTTTTTTTTTAGTACCGCTTAGGTGGCCGATGGTTCTGGTAATATCTTCAGTCTGTAGGGATATTATTAAATATTAGTTAAGCATTACCCTTAACAGGCGAAAATATGACCGAAGAGATACTGCAGCGGTTCTTCCGCAAGAAACTCATCCAGAAGCAGACCACGAAGAAGACGTGGACCTGTCACCTCCACACCTACTTCAGAATCATCGGCAAGGATATGGACACCTACTTCACGTCAGGGTTCACGCCTGAGGACTACCAGGACGACCTTGAACGGGTCTGGGAGCATTTCGGAGCCATCAAGAAGCCGATGCTGAGCAGACGGAACTACTTCACCGCCGTCAAGGCGTTCCTCATCTGGGGAGACAAACGTCTGAAGGATTTGGAGTTCTGGGAGGAGCTGGGGAAACGTGTCAAAGGCGCGGAGCCATCGACTGAGGAGTCGCCGTTCAACCGTGACCAGCTGCGCGATGTCCTCATCCACGGAGACATCCGTGCGAAAGCCCTGTTCCTTGTCGCCTGCAGCTCTGGGAAGCGTATCGGGGAACTCCTCGCCATCACGATGAACGACCTGCACCTTGACGATGACGTCGCCTGGATAAGCATCACGAAGAACGTCGAGGACTCCCTGCAGACGAAAACCGGGATGAAAGGACGCGCGCTCATCAGCGACGAGGCGCGGAACTACCTGCGGGAATACCTGAAGGTCCGGGACGCGTATGTCGAGCGCAGCACGCACAAGATGTTCTACCATAAACGTGACAACGGCGACAACCTCGTCTTCCCGTTCAGTTACAAGACCGCGCGTCAGATGTTCCTCACGATGCTGATGAACAGCGGGAAGGTGAAGACGAAGATGGTCCATAAGAAGTCCGAGGACCACAGACGGACCGTCGTGGACACCGCGCAGTACGGGACGCGCATCGACCGCCACATCCACCAGTTCAGGGCGTTCACCTGCACGTACCTGGGTGACAGTTATTTCGCTGACTTCATCGTCGGACATAAGAACCCGATGACTCGGGCGTACTTCAAGATGCCCTGGGAAGACCTGTGTAAGAAGTACCGTCAGCTGATGCCGAATGTCACGATTTTCGAGTCCACCCCGGACCTCAGCGGCATCACCGAGGACCTCAAGATGAAAGAGTCGCGCATCGCAGAGTTGGAGGCGACCCTCAACGCCAAGGACCAGGATTTCGAGCGGATGTTATCCACGCTCATCCAGCGGGTCGAGATGCTCGAAAGCAGCAAAGGACGGCGATGAGCGGCCATAGCGAAATCCGCCTTCCCCCGCGCCCCGGCGAGCAGGAACACCGTCCGAGGGACAGAGGCAAGTACTATCTCACCATCCCCGTCACCCAGGAACGGTTCGACCAGCTTGTCGACGGCACGGTCACGACCGACTACCTCCCTTTCACCCCCCGCTGGCAGAAGAGGCTGCTCGATAACAAGGACCTCAAGGCCGTCAGCTACGTCTGCGGCCCGTCGACCGCAGCGTTCGAGCTGCTACGGGTCGACGTCGCCTCCAGCATCGTCACCGACCGCAAGGCTGTCATCGGCGTGCGGTTCGCGCTGCGGCTCGGTAAAAGGCTGTTCGTCGAGGACGAAGGTCGCCAATCACCGCAGGAAATCACGAAAAAGATTGTCACCACCGTCCTGAAAAACTATCCTTCTGTTGACATCGTCTGCGGCGCAGGCGTCTACGAGGACTGGAAAAAACCTGGTCGCAAGAAGAAAAGTTCGAGAAGGTCAAGCCGAACGACTAAAAATTCTGTTTCTTGACCCTGCGACGATTGTACTCAGCAAAGAGTTCTAACACATCTTCCTTCTGCCTTGTGCGAACGATAGAGACGCCAAAGGCTGACCCCGCACGCCTCACCGCATCCAGGGACTCAGCGATTTTACTGACTTTGATGCCCTCGATGACCCGGACTTGTTTTTCGATTTCATCAACGGCCTTCTGGACTACCTTTTCTTCCTGTCCTGTGAGTTCGAAATCATCGCCGATGCCGAACACCAAGATACGACTACGTCCATCATTCACGTCATACGCCTTGATGTGCTTTGCTTTGACCGAGTCCAGACGCGCCTTTGCCAGATACCGGTAGAACTCCGGGATGACGCCAGGGTGGATGCTGTACGTGTGCTTCCGCCCCCGCCGAGTGTCCTTTTTCACCAGATTATGCCACACAAGGTTCGGAAGGATGACGTTCGACAGGTTCGTCACCCTCTTCAACGTCCTCGTCGTCGGCTGGGAAAAAATCAGGTTCACAATCCCCTCGGACCCATTGAACTCCTGGACGAGACCTGCAGCGTCCTCACCGATGACGAACGCTCGACGCAGATGCTCCAGCCCGACAGGCTTGTGTACACGAGACGCAGCATCAAGGAACCGTAACACATTCACATACCGGTCATCATCGAAGACCTGCTCCCTGGTCATCCTCGGTTTAGACGTCTTCTTCATCGCCATCTACTCCAGTTGCATACATTTTAGAATGTTCAAACTGTATGTTAATAAGATTCCCATAGATATAGTTTTGTAATAAGAGGTGGAAAAGGAGAATGGCAACGAAAACCATCATCAGCGCATCCGTCGACACCGACATCGCCCTACGGCTCGCCAGGACCATCGACCGAGGCGACCGCAGCCAGTTCATCAACGACGCCTTACGCAGCCGCCTGTTCACCTGCGAGCTGGCAGACAACGACGAGGGACAACTATGAGGCTCACAGCTTCGCAACGCTGGCGAAAGAAACGCTGCAGCATCTGCCCACACCCCTGCACAAAACGAAACACCGACATCCTCAGCTGCGTCCTCGACCGACTCAGCGAACTCACCGCAAACCCACCTCAGCCATAACCACCCATCTGAAGGAGGAATCAAGAATGACAACAACGAACGAAATACTGACAGAAGAAGAGAAAGAACTGGAAGACCCTGACACCGACGAGACCGACGGCTTCCTCGAAACCACCATCAGCTACGGCCTCATCCTGAAACTCAACCTTCGCGACCTCGACACCGTCAAAGGAGCACTCAAACAGCTCCGCGACAACGGCGTGAAATTCTGCGTCGTCTACCAGAAAGCCTCCACGGAACGCCTTTGGATATGCAACGAGAAGAACTGACCGAGGAAGCAAATGACCGAAAAGCTGTTTTGTTTCCGATGCAAGGCCCCAGCTCCAGACGGGACAACACACGGCATCGGACGATGCTCAGCGTGTGAACGAGACGCTGAGTTCGTCACAGACCGAGAACTCCACGGCATTGACAATGATGCGAAGGAACAGAAAGCCAAGACCGACGCAGGGGAGAAAGAACACATCATCGAGACCAGCAGCGTCATCTACGGCGACACCCTCTACGAACAGGTTTACGACCCGACGAGACACACCAGCAGCTACATCGGCTGGGACGTCGACCGAGGCACCACCGTTCAAATCCCTTTCATCGTCCACACACCGGACAAATACATCCCCATCAGCGACGACCTGCTCAAACAAAAAGCAGTCCTTCTCCCCACCGACGCCATCGACTACGGCAGCGAAGACCAGCTCGAAGACGACATCAGCACATTCATCGACGCCTGGCTGGAGATAACACCCGAACACCGCCAGAAAGCCACCTGGTACGTGATGCTCACCTGGGTCTACGACAAACTCCACACCATCCCCTACCTGCGCGCCCTCGGCGACTACGGCACCGGCAAAACCCGCTACCTCGACGTCATCGGCGGCCTCTGCTACAAACCGATGTACATCGGCGGAGCCGTCAACAGCGCACCCGTCTTCCGCGTCATCAACCTCTGGCGAGGCACCGCCATCTTCGACGAGTTCACCCTCCGCAAAAGCGACGAAAGCGAAGACATCATCCAAATCCTCAACAACGGCTACCAAAAAGGCAAACCCGTCCTCCGCTGCGACGCCAACAACTACGAAAAAGTCAACGCCTTCGACCCCTACGGCCCCAAAATCATCGCCAGCCGCAAAGAATTCACCGACCGCGCCCTCGAAAGCCGCTGCATCACCGAAATAATGCACGAAAAAACCCGCAGCGACATCCCCGTCGAATACACCAAAGAGTTCTTCGAACGACAAGCCGAACTCCGCAACAAACTCCTCCAATACAGACTCTGGAACTACAAAGCCATCGACCCGGACGAAACCATCCACGTCAACTTCGGCGACATCCAACCACGCATCGAACAATCCTTCCGGCCCTTCACCGTCCTCTTCTACCGAAACCCCGACAAACTCCAACAGTTCATCACCCAAGTCCAAACACTCAACCACCAGCAAATCGCAGACAACTCCTCCACCCTCGACGGCCTCATCGTCAACCACTACCTCAGACTCAAAGACGAAGGCTTCCCACACATCACACCCAACGACCTCCGCGACGCCGTCATCAACGACGGCTGGGGCGGCGGAGACCTCAACGTCCGCACCGTCGGCAAACACCTCCGCGCCCTCGGCTTCGACGTCACCATCAAACGCACCGGCACCAAAACCCCCCGCGTCATCACCATCCAAGACCACGCGATGACCGGACTGCGAAAACGCTACGTCTACCAAGACCAAGACACCCCGCCGACCAGCAAGCAGGAGGTCCTCACACAATGACCCCCACGGATGTTTCGTGTTTCATTTGTTTCATCAGTTACGTGCGCGACGTCAAAAAATTCAGTATATAAAGAACCCCCACACCCACCGACCACCCCCCTCACCCACGTAACACACGAAACAAACGAAACAACGAAACACACAACCCAAAAAAAAGGAGACCAAAAAAAAAATGACCAGAAAAACCACACCACTCACACCAGCAAGCAGCATCGACATCCACACAACCATCCGCCTCATAAACAAAAACGACAGCATAGCCCAAGGCGTCCCTGAAGCACCCTGGAACAACCCACCACGAACACCACCGAAAACAAAGGAAGAATGACCACCGACCACACACCAACACACCAACAAAACCCTATCACAGAGACTGCGGCTTTGCGTGTCTTTCGTTGTCTGGATGGTGGGGTATTGAAGGTTTTTTCGGGAAATCTGAGTCATAAACGTGGTTTTGCTTGTCTTTTTGTGGTGAAAGCACAAACAAGCACAAACAACTCCCAGCACGGTAGTAGTTGTTAATGTTAACAAGGTCCAGGACGAGACCAGGAGAGACATATGAGGAAAGGTGAGACGACCTACAAGGCGACCATCCGAAGGAACCGCATCCGGGAGCTTCTGGAAATCATTCCGCCGTGGGATTTGGATGTCGCCGAGCTGGCGAGGACTCATAAGGTCAGCGCGAAGATGATTTACATTGACATCGAGAAGATTCTCTCGTCGAAGGAACCCGAGGACCGCGCTGTCCTGCTTTCGAACGTGCAGCACACGTTCAAGGAGGCGATTCGGACAGCGAGGACTCTGATGAAAGACTCAGACCCGAGGGTCCGGGCGCAGGGTGTGAACAGTACACTCTCCGCGTTGAACAGTTATCTCTCGTTTATGGAGCGGATGGGTGTTCATTTGAGTCTGGCACCAGGGCAGAAAATGCGCCTTGATGAGCTGAAGGAGCTGTTGAAGCTCACCGCTGAGGAACCTGAGACGACCGTCACGACCGTCAAGGATGAGGAGCCGGACGTGTCCCCTCCTTTGGAAGGCATCCTGGGACAGTCTGCAGCTGAAGAGGATGCTGTGGAGCCTGCGGGCGACGTGGATGATGAGCAGGAGGCTGAGGTCTCTGTTGAATCGACGGGTGTGACGACCGAGTCTGATGAGAACAGAGAGACGTTCATCGACGGTAAGGCTGAGGCGGCGAAGAAGGGGATGCTTCGGATGGGTATTTTGACGAGCATCGGGCGGAACCGTTGTCCTGCTTGTGGTGCTGAGTATGGGAAGCCTGGGTCGGAGTATGATGGTGACCGGTGGCCGTGTCCTCGTTGTGGCACGCTTGGATTGAGGTTTTGAAATTGGACAGGAATCTACAGGTGCGGTATGACGTCAAGAAAAGGCGAAGGCAGCGTCTCATCGAGTCCCTTGAAGCGGACATCCAGATGCTTGAGTTCGAAAGGGAAGAGCAGGCGGCTGAGCACGGAGCAGCGTCTCACGAAGACCCTGAAGGCTCTCGTCAAGCTGGAGGAGCAGCGGGAGCTTCTCGTTGAGATGAACGCGAAGCTGATGGAGATGTGCAGGCAGTTGTTGGCTGAGGAGGCGCAGCTGCAGGCGTCTGTGGCCGTGCTGCGGGACGACCGGCAGAGGATGCTCGATGACATCGTCAAGGAGTCCCTTACGAGGTGTTCTGTCGTGTTGGATGAGGAGGAGGGTCGTGCGTACCGGTAGTTCAGGTTTTTTTCTTGGGGTTTCCCCCTGTTATATGACCGTAAAAGGAGGTGAAAGAAAACTATGGAGAAATCTATCGCTGAGCTTCGTGCGGAACTGTACGAGTTGAAACGCCGGAACCTTGAGGCTGAGTTTGCGAATACAAGCAGCAAGCAACGCGAGGAAGTGAATATGGACGCTGTGGGTGACCGTGGGAAGGTCGCGTTCCTGTTCGCTGAAGCGTTCAAGCAGAAAGGGTATGCGTTCAGGAACAAGAGTTACGAGGAACTGATGGCTGACTGTGAAACTCGGAGTCTCACGCGCAGTATTAGTTACACGCTCTAAGCCGAAAATTCTATCCGGCGCATCTTTCTTTTTTTTTCTTTCGTTTGAGACCAAGAGGAGAATAAGTATGATTGAAGAGGAGCACGAGGCGCACGAGCTGCAGCGTCAGCTTGACGGCCTCCAGAAACAGAAGGCAGCTATCGACAGCAGAATCGCGGCTAAGGCCGCCAGGAACAGTTTGAAGAAGGTCGCTTTTGAACGGGAGCTTTTGTTGTATCGTGAGCGGTGTGCGAATGCAGGTGCGCATCTGCCTGCGTGGAACCGGTTCCTTATCGCGTTGCAGAACGCGGTCGAGGCGAAGGAACCCATCCCGAACCACCTCTACAAGAACCGCGACATCTACCGTCTGCAGGCGTTGGAGGCGTTCGTGAATGACACTTGTGAAGGGCCGGAGAAGCCGCCGGTGGAGCCTGTGTATGAGCGGTGAGACGAGGTTGACCGGCGTGGTCAAGGTTGTTTTGAATAGCGGTTCGTTCGGGTTCATCGTGGCGGATGTTGGCGGTGAGGAGTTGTTCTTTCATCGCAGCCAGGTGACGCCGTTGTCGCGGATGCCGCAGGAGGGTGACCGGGTGAGCTTTCTGCGTGAGGAGGCGTTGAAGGGTCCCAGGGCGGCCTTGGTGCAGTTCATCGATAAGGAAGACGAAGGGTGAGCCAGGGGCCGCCCTTTCGTCTCTTCTTTTTATTTTTTTAGGACCTTCGGAGAGTGGGGTCGTTGGTGATGAAAAGAGTTGGGGGTGTCTCCCCCGAGAAGCCGAATTTGATTAATAACGCCGTGCTGGCGGTTTGTGGTTCTGGTAACAATCCCTGCAGTAAACCGGGCGTGTCCCATCAGGCTTGAACGGAACCTGGGTCGTCTTCCCGCAATCA